>TARA_R110000751_G_scaffold40910_4_pt1 | contig 13477 bp, 10 predicted proteins | sample TARA_R110000751 | Tara Oceans TARA_R110000751 (sample SAMEA4398001) | marine metagenome | biome: Polar Biome; feature: [MES] marine water layer (ENVO:01000295) within the mesopelagic zone...; material: water (ENVO:00002006), including particulate matter (ENVO:01000060) such as...... | reverse complement strand
GCACAAAACCTTTATCCCGGTGCCCGGTGCCGATGGCAGCTGTGCATGCAACAATTGCCCGTTCATGGAACTTAATACGCTGGAAAAGCTTTATCTGTGCCTGGTCAATAACGGCCCGCAGATCGTGATGCCGGAAGATTTGCGCCTTAACGCCGTCAAGCCGCTTGAACGGATGTTGGAAATGTCAAAAAGCATTCCATTGAAAAAAGAGGCCTCAGCCGAAAACGCCGCCTGATCCGAAACATTAAGGCCCTGCACATCGGCTGCGGGGCCTGTTTTTCTGTACGATCTGTGCCCTTCCTTCATCCCCGATCCAACAAACCGGCGCATCCCATGACCGAATTGACCCAAAGCGAAATTTCCGACTTTATCGACCGTGCCTTTGCCGAAGATATTGGCACCGGCGACATCACATCGGACAATGTCATCCCCGAAGATGCCCGCCTGCGCGTTGCCGTGGAAACCCGCGAAAGCATTGTGGTTGCCGGGCTTGATATTGCGCTGGAATGTTTTCGCAAACTGGTACCCGATGCCAAAATCGAAAAGAAATGCAACGATGGCGATACGTTAAACCCGCAATCGGTTCTTGCCGTCATCGAAGGGCCGGCGCGGGGCATTTTAACCGCCGAACGCACTGCATTAAATACGTTGCAGCACCTTTCGGGCATTGCCACCACCACCTGTGCCTATGTACAGGCCATGGGCAAAACATCGGCCAAACTGCTTGATACCCGCAAAACTTTGCCGGGCTGGCGCAAGATGGAAAAATACGCCACCCGCATGGGCGGGGCGCAAAACCACCGCATGGGCCTGTATGATGGCGTTATGATCAAGGACAACCATATCGGCGTTGTCGGATCTATCACCAAATGCGTGGAAATGGCCAAGGCCGCCAACCTGCCCAAGATCGAGGTCGAATGCGATACCCTGCACCAGGTGCGCGAAGCGGTTGAGGCCGGTGCCGATATTATCCTGCTTGATAATATGGGCCCGGACATGCTGCGCAAGGCCGTCGCCATTGTCGCGGGTCGTTGCAAAACCGAGGCATCGGGCGGTGTGCGATTAGATAGCATTGGCGAGATTGCCGCGACTGGCGTTGATTACGTATCGGTTGGCCGCATTACCCAAAGTGCGCCCGCGGTTGATATCGGGCTGGATGTCGCCATTATCTGAAATTTCCTAAACGAACCTGCCCAGGGCCTGTAATTTTTCTACAGGCCCTTTTTGTCAGTTTAAAGCCATCACATTGCAAAATGGCAACACCCCGTCCGACTTACACCTTAATTGCTGAAAATATTAATTTTTTGCCACTTCTTTGTAAGAATCGGCCACATTTTTTATCCGACTTACGACGACCTCATAAAATAACCCACCACTTAAGAATAGGTCATTTAGTATCTTAAGAGTAGGATATGCCTACAACCGGCGTAGTTATAAAGGTGTTCCATTTTTACTAATAATTTGCGGTAACGAACAAACAGATAAAACCTGGGGATGCAATCCCCCATATTTGCACCAATCCCGTAAATATATGAAGTTAAATAGCATTTTTAAATATTTAAAATTTCTTTCCCTATCGGGTGTCCGTTTTTGGGTGCCAGTTTCGCGACCTTAAATTAGGTAAAAATAATCTAAATTTGTCCCGAAAAAGAAAACTAACCTTATGTATATTCATTATTGGAGGGAAAAAAAGACTCATATTATCTACCCCGAATAAGGCAGACTCGCCCCGCGTTACCTCCCCATAGTTATGGAACGATCAAAAACAGAAGCTTAATCTATCACTGGCGAAAGGATAATGACCATCCAGCTAGGCCATACTGACAAATCCTTAAGAGATAACCACGGATCACTTCGGTAGGGAACAAATCGAACTTAAATACTTTGGGGGAACTATGACGTTGATTGATGAAAATTCCATTCAGCATGTTGCCATCGTACATCCGGGTAGTTTGATGCGCCATGCCTTGACAGCAATTCTTGAAGAATTCCACAATATCTCTATTTTCAGTGCCGCGTCACTGAAAGAACTCTGTAACGATATCCACAAGAATCCCCGCCTGGGCGTCATTTTATTTAACATAGATGATGTCTCGCAAGACATTATCCATCTCACCTCCCTGCGCACCCAATATCCGGCGATCAAACTTCTTGCGCTTTCGCATCATTACGAACTGGAAGATCTGTTCGCCCTGTTTGAAATAGACATCGACGGTGCTTTGCTTGACGATGTTTCACAAAACACCCTGAAACTGGCGTTCCGGATACTCAAGGAAGGGCAGAAACTGTTTCCATCGAATATGGCGCAAGTCCTGCTGGCACGCATACAGCACCCATGCGCCGCAGTCGCGCCAGACATCATCGAGGACGAGGTGGATCTGTCCCAGCGAGAACAGGAAATTTTACATTGCCTTGAAAAAGGTGACTCAAACAAACGCATCGCCCTTCGGCTCGATATTGCCGAGGCCACTGTCAAGGTGCATGTCAAAAGTATCCTGCGAAAAATCGGCGTCGACAACCGAACCCAGGCGGCGATCTGGTCGCTTCGTCAACGAACGCGACCTTTTGGACAAACCTTTTTTGCTGCACCACATCGATCGCTCTCACGCTTCAATCATCTGCCCGCGTAAGACGCATCAACAAAAAACAATAGCACAATTTTTACACCCGACTCCTTGGCTACATTCAGTTTTGCCCTGGGATAACTCCCTTATGGGCTGGTCCGTAATTACAACCGTGATGACAGAGATAGACAGGGGCGCGCGTGCTGAAACGGGGCATCCCCTTCCATCTAAAGCAGCAATGCATCATCCTATCGCTGACGTGTCAGTTCACAGGGCCGTTCCCCCGATTAACCCAGCCGAACCCATTGAAATATACGCACCTTGCAGCAATTTTCATTGTGCATCGCGCCTATTCGAAAAAGCATTGCAGGCATATTCAGGGGCACCCCTAATAAACACACCCAAATTGCCAGTCAGCATCAACACCTGACAATAGTCACCCGAAATAGATAATAAATAAAGTAACTCTACCCCTACTGGAGAATAGATTTGGAGGCACTTGGTAGCTATCCTGATTTTGACAGCACGGGGATATCATCCGGAACATCCACATTTTACTCGAAAGATTGAAATGCTTAGTCCATCCGGATGAGTTTTCTTTTGCAAAAAGACACCCCCGTAAATTAGAAAGCAACGAATACAGGGATAACGACAATGCGGATGTCAAAGAGCTCTGCGGAAATACTCGTCGCAGTTGTACATTCTAGTTTATTATTACGCACTGGTCTGACCAGTCTGCTGGGTCACACCAAAAATGCAGAAATGATCAATGCCCCAAATCTTGATGATCTGATTTCGGTAACGCCGGCAGGTCGTAAAATCGATGTTGTTCTTGTCAGTATCGATAACTTCCAAACACAGATGACCTCGCTAGCCACGTTTCGGGAAAATAATCCCGGTGTCCGCATCATCACACTGGCCCATGAATACGACGCCGAAAGCCTGTTTGCATTATTCAACCTTGGCGTTAACGGGGCTTTACTTGACGATATATCTCAAACAGCAATAGAACTCGCCTTCCAGCTGATTACAGAAGGTGAAAAGATTTACCCGTCAAACCTTGCCTCCATTATGATGGAACGCTTTCATTTCATGGCATCGCTTGAACTCGATACGATCGATATGCTCGATATCGAACTTTCCCCACGAGAGCATGAAATTCTTGAGTGCCTGGCGAGTGGTGATTCCAACAAGCGCATTGCGATCCGGCTAAACATCTCCGAAGCCACGGTCAAGGTGCATGTCAAAAGCATCCTGCGTAAAATCAAGGTCGATAATCGCACGCAGGCGGCAATTTGGGCCCTGCGCAGCCAGCCACGTGGCACTGGTGGTTACGCCACTTCGCTTAGCTAAATCACGTTCCGCCCCAAACCCACATCGAGAGTAACCCGTCATTTTACATCAACAATTCCAGTTCAACCCGCCTGCCCGTCCAAAGGCGACCAGACGGACCCAACGATCGCCATCAACCATCCTTTAACGCCCCGTTATCCCGGGGCGTTTTTTTCGTCCTAAAAGCCCGATGCCATCCATGTCCAGCCATCCACCGGCGATGCGGTCACCGGTGGGATCAGGGCCCGGCCATCCCGCGACAACAAATTTATCCAGCCGTTAATGGTATATGTGGCCGCCATACTTTGAAGCGGAGAAAACCGTCGGTCGCTATCTGTGGCCATAAAATAGGCATTGAAAACCCCCACCGAAATACCGCCAACGGAAATCGATGTGCCCTGATATCCCGGTAAAATCTCGCCATCAGCCGTTCGCACAATCGCCGTTCCACCCTTGCTTTTTTCCACAGATAGCAGTCCGCCGGTGGCATCGCGCAGCATATTCTCGGGCCGACTGTTATAAAGTTCATCATTAATTATCGCCTGGCGTGCCGCCCGGCTCATGCCCGGCGCCCCGGTCGGCGTATTAAAGGAATACGGCTTGTTATTGAATTGTGCCTGCCCGGTGGAAGAAAATCCGGCCGTAAAAATCAGCCCTGCCAGCACTGGCACGCCATATCTCGTTATTTTTTTCAAACCTGTAAAACCGGTCATGATGTCCTCATCCTTTCATGAAGATTACATTCTATCAGTCGCATATGGTCTGTTTTGAACGTAAAGTCAGGTCGAAAAACCGCTCTAATACCGATGCCCCGGCGCTACTCCCGACGTTAAGAGCAAAAAGTGTTCAATCGAGTTATCCTCTCAGGCGCACTAAAATTCGCCAACAAACCTGATCGGTCCTATTTCTCGAACTCTCCGGAATGGCGTTCGATGAAATAAGCAACAATCGCCGCCTGTGTTCGGGTCGAAACGCCAAGGCAATCGTAAATTTCGAACAGCCAGTTTTTGATTTCCGGAATACTGTAGTTGGCATAGCGCGCAATTTCGGCATTGCTTTTGCCTTTTTGAACTTCCCGTAACAAATACCAGTCCAGAACAGTCAGCTTTTTTGCCAGGGCTGCGGCACTATCACCCAGCAACAACGCCACTCCATCCAGGGTACCAGGCAAAAGCCAGTAATCCTCGTCTGCCAGCAAGCAGATCTCATCTAGCAAAGCCGCCGTTGATGAAAACATCAAGGCATTGCTGCCACACTCGAAATGCCGCCCGACAATATAGTGCCCGTCGTCCACAAACGTGATCAATGGCATTTTGCGGGCCACACGAAACAAATACCGGACCTGTAAATGGCTTAACAATTCCATTCGTCGCTGACCGATCAGGGCGGCGCAAAACCGGTCGCCTTGGCGCAAAACCACCCGAAAATCAGGGTCGGCAACCGGCATCCATCCTGTATCGGCATCGAACAGGGCGTCTATTTCCGATGCGCGAAAGCCAATTAACAACACCTGGCGTTTATCATGTTCCATGCTGATGGAAGTATTCATGTCGGCTTCTTTTCTAGCAACATTCAAGAGCCTTGATTCAAAACATTTTTCCGCTTCAACGCAATATGCTCTATAGCATATTCATATTTAAAAAGTAGTATCCATAAATAATTACCGAAATAATCAATTATGAAACAATGAATAAATATGATATTTTTTAATAACCATCTTTAACCACCAAGTAATCATTTATGTAATCTGGAATAAATACCCGGCTGTGCCATAGTTACATTAAGCAAACGGCAGTTATAATTTGCAGTTTGGTTCTTGGGGAAACACAGCAGGGATTGGAAAAATGTTTCGTAAAATAGCCGCAACCGCATTGACCGTTACAAGTCTGGCGGCATGCGCTCCGGGGCCGGGTTCCTATTCACAGAACCGTATCGACCCGATGGTTTCCTTTCCGGTCACAGATAACGAAACACCTTACAGCGCCTGTTTGCGCCTGTTGAAGGATGTCCCGGCAAACCGGCTTCCGATCTTTGCCGTGGGTGAAGTCGCAGACAAAACCGGACAGCTTAACTATGACGAAAACGGTCATGCCGTGTCGCAAGGTGTTAGCGAAATGGTGATGAGCGCGCTTTACAAATCCGGTCGCGCAAATCTGGTCGAACGGTTCGATTTGCGCATTCCGCTTGCCGAAGTCCGCTTGTCCGAACAGGGCCGGCTGACCCGCTCCATTGAGCAATATGGGAAAATACCGGCCTCCGACTTCATTCTGGTCGGGGCCGTAACCGAACTTAACTACAACATCCTGAGCGAAGGCGCACAACTTTATGTCCGGGGCATTGGCGGCGGGGGAAGAACCGTCGTGATCAATGTCGCCATGGATTTACGCGTCATCGATTCAAAGAATTTCTCCGTGCGCTATGTCAGTTCATTGCAAAAGCAAATCATGGGCTACGAAATCAGCGCCGGGGTCTTTCGTTTCTTCGGGATCAATCTTGTCGAATTTGACGCCGGGCGCATCCGGAACGAGCCGCTACAGCTTGGCGTCAGAGCGGTTGCAGAAATGGGGGTCTATCAGATCATGACAGATTTCTTGGGGCTGCCGCAAACACCGGAATGCGAACTTAGCAAAACAAGCGACATGAGCGCGCATCTGGAGCGGTTTTCTAAACTTTCCGAAACGCACACAAGTAATCAACAGGAGTAACCAAAATGCTTAAGACCAAACTGTTGCTGGGCACCGTCTTAACCGCTGGTGTACTGGTAATCGGGGGCCCTGCCTTTGCGTTCGACAATGTTGAATGGTCATGGGATGGCAATGTCGACACCAATGTCAGCGTTGATCTTAACATTGACGATCCCGCAGAATTTTCGATGGTGGAAATTTTGCAGGAAAAGCTCGGCAGCACCTCAGCCACCTCGAACGTACATGGCATTCACAACAACCAGCCAATCATGAGCGAAACCTCAGGCACTTTCACCTTTGAAGGCGAAGCCTGGTCAAACAACTCGCCGTCCAGCCTGGACCCGGATGTTGCCGATTTTAGCGAAACAACCTCGGGGAATGTTGATGGTATTGATGCCGGTCAGGGGACAAACCCGTCCTCCTTTGGTATTGCCAATGGTCCGGTTGGCAACAACCCGGATTCCGAAGGCGGCATTGCCTCTGCCGGTGGTGCATTTGAAGGGGCCGACATTACGGTTACCGGTGCAGTATACGACCCGTTCGGTGCCGATGGTGTGGGTAATGGCGAAAGCGACGGTGTGATTTTCACCGTGAGTGTTGATAACATTCAGCCCAGCGACAGCTATGACGCGGCAACCGAATTGCCTAAGCTTAATGCCACGGCAACGGCCCTGGCCAACAACGCATCGGTGTCGGGTGAAGGTGTTGTCAATGTTCATGCTGGCCAGTTTGCCTTTGACGCAGCAACAGGTGGCGAACCCGCAGGTGGCGACGCTGCTTCGGCCAGTTACGGCATGGGCAACCAGACCAGTCCGAACACCAATCTTTCCGGTGCCCTCGGCCTGACCCTGCTTGCGCTAAATGGCGACATCGCACCGTCATCGGTAACGGCAACCACCAATGCCTATGACATCGACAACTTCGCTGTTGACGCCAGCGCAACGGCTCTTGCCAACAACATGAACATCTCGGTTCAGTCTGTATCGGCTGGAGAACCCCCGGTTGACGGCGATACCCAGTCAATGTCGGCGGCCTTCAATCATGGTGGCAATGGCGACTGGGGTAATGGCGGAGACACCGATGTCGACGGTATCCAGCCGGACGTCGCCCTGATTTCCGATGTTACCCAGTTTGCTTATGCAAACGTAACGGCAAACAGCAACATCTACGATGTTAATCTGAACCACTATACCGGTCTTGGTTCGCTTGATCAGCCCGTTATCAACGGTGCTGCCACGGCAATTGGCAACAATCTGTCAATCAAGGTTGGTGCCCCGGCCATCGACGATTAATCCCGCAAGGAGAGGGGGAAAGATTTTCCCTCTCTCTTTCTTGCCTCCGCCTGACGAAAGGAAAATCTGATGTTTACGGTCTCTCGACCCGCTTTGCCCCGTCATGTTTGCCCTCAGGTCAAACACGCCCTAAAATACGGGGCAAAAATTCTGACATTCGCCGCCATCCTCACAGCATCGGGGCCTCTTTCGGCGATGGCACAAATGTTTGAAAAACCCTGGTCCGCTCCGGACCAAAACCGCGCATCGCTGGCTGTTGTGATGAAGCAGGCAGAATCCGGACTTCTAAGCGGTTCGGGCAGTGCCACGACATCGTCCGGAACCAGCAGCCTGACCCAGCTTGTCTGCGGCGGAGGGGGCGGCACCGCAAGTTCCACGGCCAACTCGGCCTGCGTGATTCTTAATAATTCAAATGGCACGGTAAATGCCGGACAGGATTCGACTGGCGATCAAACCGCCAATTCCAATACAGAAACCAGCACAACAAATTTGAGCGACGCGCTCGAAAATCTGTCCGGCAACCAATAATCAATCAAATAATTCCGCCGGTCGCCGCCCCTCCCCCCAATCATCCCCGGGCGGCAGCCCTGCACGTTCTGACCCCAATCAGGAACGTTATTTCCCGGCCCGTGCAACTCCCCACTACCCTGCGGGCCGGGCTTTTTTCCATCAGAAAAACCAGCCATCAGCCTGTTTTCCATCGCGACGATCCAACCCGTCACCGTTCCCCATCAGGCAAATCCCGGGTTGCCGGAGTGGCTTGTGCCGGGCTGTCCTGTGTTTTGGTGTGATCATAATCGATATCGGAACTTTGTTGTTCCGGCTTCGCACTTTGTGGCTGGGACACAATGGCACCCGCCTGACGATACCTGCCGCTTTCATCATCCTCATCGGCAACCGGATCGGCTTTTTTGCGCATCCGTGGTTCACCCGAAAGACTGCGGATCGCAGCCTCCAGCCGGTCCATATCGCGCAAATTGACATCGCGCTGCGGAAACGGAATTTCGATACCTTCTGCGCGAAAACGTTCCAGCAACTCAAACCGGATCGCACTGGCAACCGACAGCACATCGCCAATATCGCGCAGAAAATAGCGCAATTCAAAATCCAGCGAACTTTCGCCAAAACCCAGAAACACAACCTGAGGGGCGGGATAACTTAAAATCTCGCGACGCTTGTCGGCCAGTGCCAGCAAAATATCGCGAACCTTGTTGGCATCCGCCCCATAAGAAACCCCGATGGGCACAATCCCGCGCCCGGAACGTTCTTTCAGGGTCCAGTTCAGCACCCGGTTTGAAATCAGTTCGGAATTGGGAATAACCACCGATGCGCGATCAAAGGTTTCAATCTCGGTCGCACGCACCCGGATGTCTTTGACAAATCCCTGATCTGCCCCCACCACAATCCAGTCGCCAACCTTGATCGGCCGTTCGATCAGCAAGATCAGGCCCGATACAAAGTTATTCACAATACTTTGCATCCCAAAACCGATACCGACCGAAATGGCACCGGCAATGATTGCCAGGTTGGAAAGATCAACCCCCGCCGCCGACACCGCAATCAGAATGGCCAACCCAATGCCGACATAGCCGAAAATGGCCGAAACCGAATGCTGCAACCCTTCATCAAGCTTGGTATTGGGCAGAACCTGCGTGTTCAGCATTCGCTGGAAAAACCGCATCAGACTTAACAGCAACAAGAACAGGAAAACGCCAATCAGAATGGCGCGCAAGGATATGTTGATACTGCCAATCTGAATGCCAACAAACGCGGTTTCGACCGCGCCGAGCAGATCGGTCCAGGCAATATCGGTAAACACCAGAATCGCGGTTGGAAAGGCCACAATTATCATTGATGCATCAATTGTTACCCGTAACCAGAAATACAGTGTGCCATGCACGGCATCGCTGGTGGTTTCGTCACGCGCGGTATCGGGCTTAACCAGATAGGTATGAATAAGGGCGCGCAGAAATTCGCGTATCAGCCAGTAACTGGTGGAAAACGCCAGTGCCAGCATCATGTTTTCCAGCACAAACCGCGCCAGCGCCACATAACCGATAAACGACAGGATCGGCAGCAACACCGATACAAATAACGTAACCCGACGGCATCGGCGCTCAACCTTGCGCCACCAGTTTTGCTGTTCATCAACCGCGTCATGTTCCCACCATGTGCCAAGGGCGGCAACAAACATCACGGCACAAATCAGGGTGATATTGCTAAGGCTTTGCACCAGTGCCAAATCAAGCGAAGCCCCGATTGTGGTTGCCCCTTGCAGCAGCACAATGTCAAAGGCAAAAATCAGGGCGGCAAAAAGGCCTAAAAACCCGACCACCCGCGTCCCGGTAATGGTCGTCCCTGCCGATCGCATTTGCGGGGCAAAGGGCGAAAACACACTGCGGATGGACGCGCCGACAAACATCAAAAACAGGACGGCAAAAAAACACTGATTGATCAATTCACCGCCACTGCCAACCATCAGGTCATCCTGGGACGCCAGAACACGATACATCACAAACAGCAACAATCCCGGCACAATCGCAGACAGCGAAAACCGCGTTCCCGAAATCAGTGCCAGTCGGTCTTCTGTGGCGGCATGTTGCCAGCGCGAAGGTAAAAAGCGAAAAACCAGAACCTCGCCACCAATCACTGTTGCAACAATAGCAAACAGCAAAAACACCAGTTCCGGTGCAACATCTTCCAGCCGATCGCCAATATGGTCCGCCAGATCAATATTCGAATACCGGCTGCGCACCACGTCCGGCAGGCTCATCGCTTCGGCCGTGCTTTTCTGCCACACAGCCGGGTCCCATGGCACATCAGCGCGGCTAAAAATACGCCGGGTAAAGCGTTCGCGCGACAAACGCCCAACCTGATCCAGCAATTCACCAGCCCGAAAAGCAGCCAGTTCACCCTGTTTCTGAATACCACTAACCCGCGAAATTTCCTTGTTCAGGCGGTCTCGCTCTGCGGTAACAGCGGGGACTTCACCCGCATCGCCTTCGGGTTTTGGCCCCAGCTTGCCCAAGGCAGCATTCAAGCGTTCCAGCTTGGTCTGCGCCAGGGCCTCAAGGTCGCGTGCATCACTGATCGACCGTTCCAGTTCAGACCGGCCATCCGCCAGGTCCCGCCCGCTCACACCCGGACCTGACAGCTGTTTTTCAATCTTGTCGAATGTCTTGTTCCAGCCTGCCAGGATCTTTTGCGAATTTTCGAGGATGTTTGCCTCATCCACGCCGCCGCCACGGCCCTGTGCATGGCCTGCACCCGGTGTTCCCATGGCCATAAACAGCGCGAAAACAACCAACAACATGACATGGCGAAACTTTTTCATCTTTACCCGAACCATCGTGAGTTTTTCATCGTCCTGCAAGGCAGCTTGTTTGTGCCCGAATTGTAATGTCAGATCTAACGATCCGGCACCCGTAACGTTCCCGTACAAACAGACAAGTGCACATATATACCTATGACAGCACCGCCCGCTGATTACCATATCGTCCCATAACGGCCTTTAAACATTTGTCATGTTAAATTGATCAGTCTTTGATCCCAAATCGCCACGGACCCGCACCAATGACCCCAAAAGCACTGATTAATGCATTTCGAATTGATCATACCGGCAAGGGTGTTGCCCTGTCGGTCGATGAATTTGCCACATCAATTCCTTCCACTGGCGACGGCGAATATATCTGGGTTCATCTGGACTGGATGGAACCCGGCGTTGCCGCCTGGCTCAGCAGAACGGTCGGCCTGGATGCCAGCATTGTTGAGGCCTTGGTAACACGGGCAACACGGCCGTCGGTTCTGTTTTACGATGATGGCTATTCAATGAATTTGCGGGGCGTTAATCTAAATAACGAATCTGACCCGGCGGACATGATTTCAGTCCGCATCTGGTGCAGTGAAAAACTGGTGATCACGCTGCGCAACAAGCGTTTATACGCGTTTGACGATATCCGGGCGAGTATCGAGGCCAATACAGCCCCGCCCGTCAGCGATGCTTTTGTGCTGACGGTTGCAGAACGGCTGGTGTTTCGCATTGATGATGAAATCCACACACGGGATGAAAAATTCGACATCCTTGAAGACCTGATTGACGACACCCCCATATCCGAATGCAAAACCCTGCCCCTGCGCATGGAAATAATGGATGTACGCCACCGGCTGTCGCGATTGCGCCGCCATATTGCCCCGCAACGTGACGCCCTGATAAAATTTGTCACGGAAAAACCCGGCTGGAGCGATAAAACCCACAAACGCCGGGCGCGCACCCTGACCGACCGTGTGACCCGGCTGGTCGAAGAACTTGACAGCTTGCGCGAACGCACCCAGATCGCCAATGACAGCCTGATGGCAATTGAAAGCGAACGCATGAACCGCACCATGTACTGGCTAACCGTCATTGCCGGGCTGTTCTTGCCCATCAGCTTTGTCACCGGGCTTTTAGGCATCAATGTGGGGGGCATCCCTGCGGCCAACAGTTCGTGGGGCTTTTGGGGCGTATCCCTTATTCTCGCCGCCGTGGTGGCATTCGAAGTCTGGTTATTTAAAAAACTGCGCCTGATCTGACGGGTTATGTCGTGCAGGTAATATCCCGCTCAACCAGACCTGGCGGGGATGGCGACAATTGCCCCGTTAACAAAGCAGCATCCCGCATATTGCATTGCACGATGACGATGTTTTATGTCTTCTTGTTCCAAACTGCCTGTGTGCCTGCTGGTATCTTTTGAGAACCGGTCGTCTTTCAGGTCAAAAATTGTGCCGGGGCCTCAAAAACCGGGGCGCTGCGTGTCTCATTGCCTGGAAGTACTCGAATGTCTGACGGCCCTCTTGCCCGATATCGCAAAAAAATCGCTGATGGCGACCTTGCCTATGATCCCATGCAGGAACTTTGCGCTGAAAAGCTGCAAAGCCTGTTTAATGCAGTGCGGGACTATCGCCCCAATAATGGCAAGGGCACCTGGTATGAACGCTTTGGCCTGACCAAACGCCGCAACGACCCGGAACCGCCACAGGGCCTGTATATTTACGGCGAAGTCGGGCGTGGCAAATCGATGCTGATGGACCTGTTTTACGAAACAGCCCCCGTCGAACATAAACGCCGGGTGCATTTCCACGACTTTATGCAGGATGTGCATGAATGGCTGCATAAATTTCGCAAAACCCGCACCAGCGAAGACTCTGATCCGATTCCCCCTCTTGCCAGGTATCTGGCCGATCAGGCGTGGCTGTTATGTTTTGATGAAATGCAAATCACCGACATTACCGATGCCATGATTGTCGGCCGCCTGTTTGAAAAGCTGTTTGATCATGGCGTGGTGGTGGTCACCACATCAAACCGCGTGCCCGATGATTTGTACAAGGATGGCTTGCAACGGCAAAATTTCCTGCCCTTCATCAACATGATCAAGGAAAAGCTCGACATATTGGAGCTTGCCAGCCGCACCGATTACCGAATGCGCAACCTGACGGCGGCCGACGTCTTTGTTTACCCGGCCGATGACAACAGCCCGGCCCGGATCGACGAATTATTTGCCAAAGTGACCGAAGGTGCCCGGGTAGATGCAAGCAGCCTGCGTGTCAAAGGCCGCGATATTGCCATCCG
>TARA_R110000751_G_scaffold146094_10_pt1 | contig 13478 bp, 11 predicted proteins | sample TARA_R110000751 | Tara Oceans TARA_R110000751 (sample SAMEA4398001) | marine metagenome | biome: Polar Biome; feature: [MES] marine water layer (ENVO:01000295) within the mesopelagic zone...; material: water (ENVO:00002006), including particulate matter (ENVO:01000060) such... | reverse complement strand
GGATGACCGGATTTTCGGGCCCTGTTGAGCCATTTCTTGGCCTGAAGGGAATTGCGTCTGCCACCCTCGCCGACCTGGACGCTCCAAGCGAAATATGGAACAGACAGGTTGAGGTTTCCTAGCCAGCGGCGTCACACCAAAAGCCGTAGCCAGATCAGTAACCTGCCTGCGTGAACACAGCACTGCCGGGATGACTGTTTGATCCTCGCGACGCCATCGATACCAAATGACAAGGGCACCATCAGTTGTTGATCGCGTCATCAATCGGCACAGCCGGTCGTTTTTCGTCATTATCTGCGTCATCTGCGTCGTTCCGATTGCTTGCACCGACGGGTACGCGCATTGCAAGATAAATTAATCCTGACCAAACCTAAGCAGCGAGAACCAATGAGTGTGTACTTCTACCAACGACCAGATCATCCGGTCACTTCAGTTGTCGATTTTCACACCAGCATTCTCATCGCTGGCCGCCGGAGGGCTTTTCCTCCAGATATTTGCCGACAACGCCTTTTCGTGGCCGATCGCGAATAGGCGACGCATATATTCAGTGTTGAACGGATCCTTGAGGTCGTAAGGAACAACCTCATCGAGGTAAGTAAGGTTGAAATTGACTCCCAATCGCTGCGTCAAAGTATATGTCGCATTGACGGTAGCCCGTGCATGAGTCTTGACCAATGTTGAATAGGCCCTGCCGGCGATCGCCATCGTCGTTGGTCTCACTGTCTCGAACTCCGGTTCCAGCATGCTATTGAGAATGATGTAGAGATCAACATTTTTTGCCCTGACCGGTGGTTTCCCCTGGTTCGAAGCCAGAAGGGATTCGGGGGCCGTGAACAATTGTGTGGTAACGCCACCGTCGGAATGCATCTCCTCAAACCGTTTTCCATTCACTGTCACGTCAATCATCACTGGCGGGAATAATGCCGGGATGCTTGCGGAGGCTATGAGTACCTTGCGAAATAGAGCCAGTGCCTGCGGGTGGCCGCTTGCCGCGATTGCACCCATATCCCATATGACGGTTCGTTGTGCATCCAGATTTGTTGTGGCAACAAAAAAGCGACGCCCCTTTGCATGTTCTACCGCGATTTGCTGGAGCATTTCGTGGGTAGCATAGCGTTCCACTAGACTCCGCAATGGTAGGGGATCAGAAAGGGCTGACCCCATAAGCGCAAGGATCGGTCGCGGCCTGAAAAGCGTTTCGGCAATCCCGCTCGTGTACAATTCGGCAAGAGCAGGATCGTAGGAAGATCCGAGAAATGCGAATGGCGCAATGAGCGCTCCGGTACTTACACCGCTCACAATATCGAATATTGGCCTGGTTCCTGCCATTGTCCACCCGGTCAGAATCCCGGCGCCAAAAGCGCCCCCAGAACCACCCCCCGAAAGCACCAGATAACTGATCTGGCCAGCTTTCACTGGCAGTATGGGCATGGATTTACGCGGACCAAGCTTGTTTGAAGGACCGTCACCCCAAAATCTGATACCGGTAAAGCCCTGAATCTCAACGGCACTCTGATCCGCTTCTGCAACCGCCGTACGGGGCAGTGTCGCGCATCCATTCATGAAAACCAATAGGATGAGTATGAACAGATCGACACGCGAAGACCCACTCATAGAGATCTTCCTGTCTTTTGGTTGCGCAAAGAACAAACTCATTCAAAAACCTCATGCCTGTGCGGTGGTAATTGGTTTTTCGCCAATAAAAACAATAATGCGTTCGCTACAGGCAACAAAGCCCATTTATCGCGACACAGTTGACGTCGTGTCGAAGTGCTGGATTCTTTAGAAGAGACGCAAGGATAATCTGCACCAGTCGCCTGCCCGACAGCGGCGCGTTTCATGTCTGAGACGCCGCCCGACCCGCACGAGCAAACCCCAACTCGGCGAGAATTACATAAAGCGCCGGAAGCACCAGCAGCACCAGCGTGGTCGAGGTCAGGAGCCCGAATACCACCGATATTACCAGCGGCTTGAGCGTCTGTGCCTGGGTCGAGGTTTCGAGCAACAGCGGCGCCATACCGAGGATCGTGGTCGTGACCGACACGAAGATTGGCCGGAATCGCGCCCGCACGGCCAGTCCCGCGGCCTCGGTCACGGTTATCTTGGGACCGACATTGTCCTTGATCACCTCAATCAGCAAAATGGCGTTGTTTACGACGATCCCGGCCAGCGAGGCCGCTCCCACCAGCGAGGGCATCGAAATATTGTACCCCATGATCGCATGGCCCCAGATCACCCCGAGAAATGCCAGCGGGATGGTCAACATGACAATCACCGGTTCGACATAGCTGCGGAACTGAAACGACAAAACGAGATATATGCCGACAAGGCCGATCAGAAAACCGACCATGATCGAACTGACGGTTTCTGCGGAATTGGCGGCCTGACCGAGAATTTCGAAGCGCAAACCCGGCGTCACCGCAATCAGATCCGGCAGAAAACCCTTGACCAAATGCGCTGTGATCGCATCGGCATTGCCATAGCGACCATCGACATCGGCCTGCACGGTGACGGTGCGTAAGCCATCCACCTGGGTGATGCTGCCCCAGCCGCGAGCTTCCTTCCAATCGGCAACCGTGGCCAATGGGACTCCCGTGCCATCCGGCAAGGTAATGGTAAAATTTTCCAGATCGGTCCGGCTGTCACGGTCTTCCTGTGACAGAATGACCTCGATTTCTCGGGTGATATCGCCCTGCCGCACGTCGACAAGCCGAGTGCCCAGATAAGCCGCGCTGATCTGACCGGCGACATCTGCGGAGGTCAATCCCAAAGGGCGTGCCCCCGGTGCCAATTGAAACCGCAGTTCGGTCTTTCCGGGGCGCATATCAACCATTGTATTGCGCACACCCTCATAGCTTTCCAGCTCGTTCCGCGTGATTGCACCTACCGCCAGCAACACATCCAGATCCGGATGCGACAAGCGCAATTCGACGGCGATCCCCTGCGGACCGATGCCGGGTTCGGCCACGATCAACGATATCACGCCGGGCAGCGGTTCAGCCTCTTCGCGCCAGGCTGAAATAATCTCGTCCAATGTCGTGTTTCTAATCTCTGCATTCAGCAGGTCGGCTGAAACTGTGGCCAGATGTGCTCCGCTTTCGGACGCCGAGACATTGTAATTGAACCGGGAAATCGTGCGCTGAACAAGTGCCTGGCCGTCCGGCTGATCCGGCGAGAATCGTTCACTGACCCGCGCCAACGCCGTTTCGACCTTTTTCACCACGGCTTCTGTCCGGGCCAGCGGTGTGCCCTGGGCGAGCATGATACGTGCTTCCAGCACATCGCCATCGATCTCCGGCATTGCTTCTCGCTTGACCAAACCGCCGGCCATCGCGCCAGCTGTCAGTATCAGAGCACCGATCGAAAGCCCGACCACCACATATCGCCAGCCTATCGCCTGATCGGCAATACGCCCGACCCATCGGTCGCGGAGCACATTGAATCCGGCATCAAATTTCAGGCGGAACCGCGAGGGTGGCTTTGCACTGCCGGACAGTCCCTGCTTGAGATGGTGCGGCAAGATCAAGAAGGCCTCTACCAGACTGGCCGCCAGCGCAGCAAGCAACACCACCGGCAGAACCTCAAGCACTTTGCCAAGATCGCCGGAAAGGAACGAGAGCGGTGCAAAAACAGCAACCGTTGTCAGGAAGGATGAAAGTACGCCCGGCGTAACCGCCATCACACCGCTTGTAACGGAATCGAGATTGTTACCAGTCTCGGCGGCTGCGGTGGCAATGGAATCGGAAATCACAATGGAATCATCCATGACAATGCCGATTGCCATCAGCAAGGCGACCAAGGTTATCATGTTCACCGAAAGCCCAGATAGCGCCATCCAGACAAAAGCGCCGAGAAATGCCACGGGCAATCCCATGGCGACCCAGATCGCGTAGCCTGGACGGAAGAACAGGCTCATCACCAGGATCACCAGCACCAGCCCGATGGCACCGTTGCTGACCAGCATCGCCAACCGATCCCGGATAATCGAGGTCACGTCCTGCACCACTTCAACGCGTATCGTCGGCGGCAGTTTGGCATTTTCTTGCCCAACCATCTCCTTGACCGAGTCCAGCGCGCGCAGGGCGTCAGCATTGAGCGATTTGTGCACGCCCAGCAGCATCGCCCGGGTACCGTTGATCTGCGCCCGCTCCTCGGCGGGTCTGTAATGGTCGCTTATCTGCGCGATTTCACCCAGTGTCAGGGTGGCACCGTTGGTCAAAGTCAGCACCGGGATCGCTGCAAGCTCCGGTGCGCTGCGCCGCTCTTCGGTAAAGCGCAGGCTCAGATCCGCCTCCGAGGTTTCAAGTGTACCAAGCGGACGGTCAAGACTTTGTGTGCCGAGAATGCCGGCCAGGGTCTCAGCAGTCAGTCCGTGCTGAGCCATTACAGCACGCGGCACTTCAATACGCAGTTGACGATCTCCGAAACCCGACGTGACGACCCTGGCTACATCTGGAAGGGTCGAGATCCGATCCGAGAGGGCGGAGGCGAAAAGCTCCAGTTCACGCGCCGGAAGTTCGCCCGAAACCGCAACCGATGTTACCAGGTCGGTCCGGTGCAGTTCGCGCACAACCGCAGGGTCGGCGCGTGCAGGAAAACTGTCGATGGCGCCAACTTCCGTGCGCACTTCGTTGACAAAACGCAGCGCGTCGCCCCCTGTTATCAGCGTAGCGACAGCGCGAGCATTGCTGTCCTGGGCAATGCAAACAACTTCTTCCAGCCCATCGACGGACTGCAACGCGTCCCACAGTGGACGACAAATCGCGGTTTCCACGTCCTGCGCTGTGGCGCCACGATAGACGATGGAAATTTCCGCTTCGACGGGGCGAAAATCTGGAAAAGTCTCCCGCTTCAAGGTCGGAAACGCGAACAACCCGGCGGCGATGAAGAGCAGGAGCAGCAGATTCGAGGCCGTCGGATGGGCGGCAAACCAACGAATCATGGTTTTTCCTCGATCGGCAACAGCTTGGCACCAGGAATTGCCGGCGTAATGTCATCAAGCAACAGACGGTCACCCGCTCTCAAGCCATCTGAAATCACCACGAGACCATCCTGCCGAAAAGCCTCGATCACCGGGCGCAATTCAAGCTGATCCTGGGTATCGGCAAGATAGACCTGATCGCCGTGCAGCGCCGTTTCCGGGATGACCACAGAGCCGGCAATGGTACGACCGGTCAGGGTGACCTCGACCTGCATGTTGGGCAACAGCGGCGGACGTAACGGCGGATTGGAATCGCCGTAGGGATCGTCAACTGTAACCACAATGGGTACTGTCCGCGCCCGCGCATCCAGTGTACCCTCGACGCGGGTCAGGGTGGCACCCCACGTTTGTGTGGGGTCGGACACCAGCCGCACCACAACCTCTATCCGGCTGGATGGACCCTTGCGGATCGCTGCCAACGTATCCTCGACCGGTTCGGTCCCGTATAACAGGCGTCGGAACACGGCAAAAGGCAATTGCACGACCACGTCAACCCGGGCCACACCGTCCGCCGTCACCAGCATCTGACCAACATTGACATATTGAAACCGTTCGACGGTCACCGAGGTGACCCGCACATCATAGGGTGTGATGATGGAGGTATGATCCAGGTCGCGCTGATTTCGGGCTAAAGCAGCTTTAGTGCGGGCGATCTGCGCTGCAAGCGCGGCGCGGCGCGGTGCAATCAGGGCAAGCGTATTTTTCAGTTCAACGACACTGCGCCGGGCCAGAAGCGTTGCACGCTCGGCCTCATCGACGCGGGTCTGCGCCGTCACTCCTTTTGCAAGAAGATCGCGGTTGCGCGAAAGTTCCGTTTCCGACAGTGCCAGTCGTGCTTCTTCCAGATTCAGAATTCGGCTTGTGTTTTGTTCTTCCGCGTCGATCTGCATCGATTCGGAGGCAAAGGCGGCGAGATCTGCTTCCGCCTGAACGATGGCCAGCCGGTAATCGGCCGGATCGATTTCAAGCACTTTGGTGCCGCTGGCAATCACTTTGCCGCTGTCCAAATCGGGATGGCGCCAGATCACCTGGCCCTTGACCTCGGATACCGCCGACCAGGATTCTGCCGCGTCCACATCGCCCCAACCACGAGCCACAGGGGCGATGGCGACCGGTTGGAGCGAAACCGTGCGCACCGTTTGGCCCACCAAAGAATCTTCCAATCGTGCTGGCCCCTCCGCCTGACTGATGAAGATGGCGGCAACGACTATTCCCAGCACGACCGGTGGGAGAAACCAGAAAGCGGAACTGCGGTGCAAGAGCGGTCTCCTTTTCAATCAGGTCTCTGTGCGCAGAAACCTCCGGCGTCATTGGTTGAAGCAGTCCGGCTTCAGCTTTGGACGCTTCTGTTTTCAGGCCTCGTGGGTACGCACGCCCAGGCAGCCAGTAACCAGAATGCGAAGCGTATCACGAGTGCAACCATGGTTCGCAATTCCCATTCCTGGCCACCGGCGATGCTTACAAGAAAGCTCGCGAACAGCACGGCCAATGCGACGGCCAGAGCGCTGGCCAGCATCTTGCCGAAACGGCGCCCCTGAAAGATGCCGATTCCAGCGGCGATATAGACGGCGCCTGACAGGAAATTGAACCAAAGCACAAAGGGCACAAACCGCCCCGCCGCGACACGTGCCGCGTCAGGTCCGAACAGCACCATTCCGCCAGACCACAGTGTCAACGCACCAAATGCGATTGCCACTGCACCAATCAGTCGATTGCGTGTCATTTCCGTTACCTCCGACATCGTCGTTTAAAATACGAAAGAGTCAACGCGGCGATACAAAACCACTTTCCGGCACCGTCGCCGCTCGCGGTCTTGTTTTGCCCTGCGTCACTTGCTGACCTGCAGAATCATCCCTTCCGAATTGCGGAAAGAGCCGTCACCGAGATCCTCGAAGCCGGTGCAGGTTTTTCCGCGCTTCGGTCCTTTTGTCATCATCATGCAGAGCCCATCACCCACAAAAGCCCAAGTGCCTGCGCCAGCGATAAATGCCGCTTTCATCTCCACACTTCCATCGGAATTGTAACGCAGCCGCACGGTCACACCTTTACGGTGGCCGATCAGATTTTTGTCAACAATCTGATCGGCAATCTGTGCCTGCGTCAACGTTTTGGCCAAGGCTGGAACAGCAGCAAACATGCCCACAGTCAGTAACAAAATACTGGAAAATTTGACGACGTAGCACATTGCGGCATCCCTGAATAAAACAAATTTGGATTTTCTGTTTGCCATATATGTAATAGCTTACTCACTTTGTAAAGCGCGTTTTTCTCCATAAATTGTCAATTTTTTGAATAATCGGTAGGAAAACGGTTTAAATTTCTGAAAAATCAATTAGAAAGTATGTGGTCACATTTTTTATAGGTCGCTCCAATGACCCGCGCAAAATATCTACCAACCAAAGAACGACGCAACGAAGCTGTCGAGGCGGTCATAGAGCTTGCTGCTGCAAAAAATCCTGAGGACATCACCACAACAGCCATTGCGGGGCGGATGAAACTCAGTCAGGGCGCTCTGTTCAGACATTTCCCGACCAAGGACGCCATCTGGCGCGATGTGATAAACTGGGTTTCAAATCGCCTATTTGAACGCATCGACAAAGTGGCCGGCGGCGAATCTGATCCGGCCGCCGCGTTGGAGGCAACCTTCATGGCGCATATTGCTTTCGTGGCCGAACACCCGGGTGTGCCGCGAATTTTAATGGGACAACTCCAACGCGCGGGGGCAACTCCGGCCAAGCAGGCGGCGCATGCCCTGACCTCGAATTATACCACCCGGCTCCGCCGCATATTGGCGGCAGGCAGAAGTTCTGGCAAACTGCCGAGCGACCTCGACGAGGCGGCGGCGGCAACCCTTTTTCTCGGCATGATCCAGGGCCTGGTGGTGCAGGCGCTCATCAGCGGCGATCAGGACCAGATGCGGGCCGACGCGCCGCGGGTCTTCGCGATCTACCGCGCAGGCCTCATGCATGATGCCGCGAAGCCAGAGGAGAGAAAATGCATCTGAACGTTCGAGGCACGGCCTTGGGGCAACACCGAGATCAACGCCTTCTCATCGATTGCGGCATGTCACAACATACCGGCATTCGTTCCTATGGCTCGGGGACACGTTCTGGCAATAGGCAATCAACTTCTGCGGCTTGATTGAGGAAGGTTTGATTTCGACGGCTGAGAAAGCTTTGCTGATCCTCGTTGAAACTCTTGGAAAAGATAACCGCGCGACAGGAATACGATCGCTGTCGGCCACCTGAATGCTGTCGTCAGGCACTATTCCGATAACCGCGACCACAGCAGGTTCACAAGGAGACGAAACTGATGTCACGCAAGATTTCCGTCTGGATTATTGTAATCGCGCTTGCTGGGCTGCTGAGCTTCGGTGCCTGGACTGTTCTGCTGAAACCATCTGGCCTGCCACCCGAAGGCTTTGCACGCAGCAACGGCCGGATTGAAGCAGATCTGATCGATATATCGCCGAGGTTGTCGGGACGGGTGGCGGAAATTCGGGTTCGTGAGGGCGATCTGGTACATCATGGTGACGTTTTGGCGATTATGGATACGGCGGAACTGCGCGCCCAACTGGCCCGTTCCGATGCGGCGGTAGCCAGCGCAAAAGCCGGCGTTGGTGTCGCTGCAGCCCATGTGGTCGAAGCCCGTGCTCGGCTGGCCCTGGCGCAAAGTGAGCAGACCCGCGCTGAGACACTGAGCGAGCGCAATGTCGGCTCGCTCCAGAATCGAGAAATTCGGCGCACCGAAACGCAGGTGGCTGAAGCTGCATTGACCGCTGCTCAGGCAACCCAACACGCACAGGAACGCACAGTCGATGCGGAGGCGGCTTCCCGGGCCGAGATTGCGGCGCGCATTGAGGATGCAACGCTTTATGCAAGTGGTGCTGCGCGGATACTATACCGATTGGCGCAACCGGGCGAGGTGTTGGGCAGTGGTGGAAAGATTCTGACGCTTGTCAGCCTCGAAAATGTCTATATGGAATTCTTCCTGCCCGCGAGCGAAGCGCCCCGCGTTCGCCTCGGGGACGAAGCCCGCATCGTGGCCGATATCATGCCCGATATGACAATCCCGGCAACAGTGATATTTGTCTCGCCGCAGGCTCAGTTCACACCCAAACAGGTGGAAACCCTGACTGAGCGCGAAAATCTGATGTTTCGTCTACGCGTGCGAATTCCGCCCGAATGGGTGGCCTCGCGCATCGATCAGGTGAAAACCGGAGTGCGCGGTCTCGCCTGGGTCCGGCTGGCGCGGGCAGACGGCAGTCTGCCTGAATGGCCCGCCGGCTTGACCCCGCCGCTTGCCACGACGTTGCCCGCGTCTCCAGAACCACGGAAAACGCCATGACCACTCAAAGCAAGCCTGGACAGACCGATCCCGTCGCTCGGCTTGAGCAGGTCGGTCACCAGTTCGGCAAAGTGAAGGCGCTGGACGGCCTGAACCTTGTCGTCCCGGCTGGGCGGATGATCGGGTTGATCGGTCCCGATGGCGTAGGCAAATCGACGCTCATGGGGCTGATCGCCGGCGCAAAACGGATTCAAGAAGGCACAGTCAGGACTCTGGGCGGGAGCATGGCCGATACGCGTCACCGCAATGCCATTGGTGGACGCATCGCCTACATGCCACAAGGGCTGGGGCGCAACCTCTACCATGACCTGTCGTTACGCGAGAATCTGGAATTTTTCGGCAAGCTCTTTGGATTGAACCGGGTCGAACGCACCCGGCGCATCGACCGTCTCACTCGAGCCACTGGGCTGCACCCCTTTTTGGAGCGCCCGGCAGGCAAGCTTTCCGGGGGCATGAAACAGAAGCTCGGCCTATGTTCGGCATTGATCCACGATCCCGATTTCCTGCTTCTGGATGAGCCAACGACAGGAGTCGATCCACTGTCGCGACGTCAGTTCTGGAACCTGATCGACGCAATCCGCGTCGATCGACCTCAGATGAGCGTATTGGTTTCCACCGCCTATATGGAGGAAGCCGCGCGATTTGATCATCTGGTTGCGATGAACGGCGGCCGCGTTCTGGCCAAGGCCAGCCCCGCCGATCTGATGCTACAGACCGCGACTACTTCAGTCGGCGCGGCATATGTTGCGCTGTTGCAGGCGGATGTGGACGCAGTGTCCGACAGCCCCGCCAATGCCCATGCCGTCCCATCCAGAGCGGAAACAGCCGCACCGACAGATAAACCTACTCCCCTACCCCCACCCGAGGAACCTGCAATACGGGCACGGAACCTGACCCGACGCTTTGGCGACTTCACCGCCGTTGACAGCGTCAATTTCGACATCGCCCGCGGCGAGATATTCGGCTTTCTCGGCTCCAATGGCTGCGGCAAAACCACCACAATGAAAATACTGACTGGGCTTTTGCCAGCTACCGAAGGCGAGGCATGGATATTCGGCCGCCCTGTCGACGCTCAGGACCCGCAAGCCCGCCGCCGCGTCGGTTTTATGTCGCAGGCGTTTTCTCTTTATGGCGAGTTAAGCGTTCGTGAAAACCTGTTGTTACACGCAAGACTGTTTCACTTGGGACGGGCACTTACAAATCAACGCATGTTGGATCTGGTGCCACGTTTTGAACTTGAAGAATATCTCGAACAGCGAGCCGATGCTTTGCCTCTGGGCCTGCGCCAACGGCTTTCATTGGCGGTGGCGGTAATTCATGCGCCCGAAATCCTGATCCTCGATGAACCGACATCCGGCGTCGATCCGCAGGCGCGTGATGATTTCTGGAAGCTTTTGCTCGATCTGTCGCGAAACGATCAGGTCACGATCTTTGTCTCAACCCATTTCATGGACGAGGCAATGCGCTGCGATCGAATTTCGCTGATGCATGCGGGAAAGGTGCTTGTTACGGACAGTCCTGACGCAATCATCGCCTCACGCAAAGCAACGTCGCTGGAAGAAGCATTCATCGCCTATATTTCGGCGAAAATTCCGACTGAACCTGCCAGCGCCACTTCGCTCGTTTCCACATCCAATAGTCTCGACAATGCGAGTGGCTTCAGTCTGCGCCGCTTGTGGGCCTACACCACGCGCGAGGCGATGCAGGTCCGGCGCGATCCGGTGCGGCTTGCCTTTGCCTTTCTGGGCACCGCCATGCTGTTGTTGATCATGTCATTCGGCATTTCGCAGGAGGTGCGCAATATCCCCTTCGCAGCCCTGGATCAGGACCGCAGCGCTGAAAGCCGGGCCTATCTTTCTGCATTTGAAGACTCCCATTGGTTTTTGACCAGAGCGCCGATCCTCGATTCAAATGCGCTGGAACAGCGGATGGCCAGTGGCGAACTGACGCTGGCGTTGCAGATCCCGCCCGGTTTTGGCGCGGATTTGCGGCGCGGTGTCGGGACCGAGGTTGCCGCACGGATTGATGGCGCCGATACCACGCGGGCCGGCACCGTGGAAAGTTATGTACAGGGCAATCACGAGTCGGTTCTGGCAGATGCAGGAGGTGCTGCACCCGCACTGGCCATGCTGGCGCAGGACAACTCGGGACCCGTGCAGGTGATCCCGCGCTTTCGCTACAATCCGGCTATGGAAAGCCTGCCCTCCATCGGTCCTTCGATCCCACCGCTATTGTTGCTCCTGTTCCCTGCCATCCTGATGGCTGTCAGCGTGGCACGCGAGAAAGAGATCGGAACAATCACCAATTTCTATGTCACCCCGACAGGACGTGCAGAATTCCTGATCGGCAAGCAATTGGTTTACATCGGCATCACACTTTTGAACTTTGCAATCCTGACGGCACTGGTGGTGCTGGTGCTGGGAGTACCATTGCAAGGCAATCCGCTGGTTTTGCTCCTTGCCGCACTGATGTATTCCGTTGCGGCGACCGGGTTTGGTCTTCTGGTCTCGATGATGTCCTCCACGCAAGTCACAGCTGTTTTTGCCAGCACCATCCTGTCAGTGATGCCGACATTGCAGTTTTCCGGCATGATGACTCCGGTTTCGTCGCTGGAGGGACCAGCACGGATACTAGGCAGCCTTTGGCCGACCACCTGGTACATGGCGGTCAGCGTCGGCACCTTCACCAAGGGATTGGGGCTGGCGGATCTTTCGGGGGCGTTGATTCGACTGGCGGTCTTTGGACCTGTGTTTACCGGATTGGCCATCCTGCTCCTGCGCAAACAGGAGAAGTGAAATGCAGCGCGTGGAAAACATCTTCTGGCTCGTCGGCAAAGAGCTGAAAAGCGTTCTGGGCGACCCGGTGATGATTATCCTGATACTTTGGTCTTTCGTCGCGGCAGTGATGCTCGAGGCCAGCGGTGCAGGTGATACGGTGCGCAACGCGGCCATAGCCATCGTGGACGAGGACCGCTCTCCCCTAACAAGACAGATCGAAGCGGCATTGTTGCCCCCTTGGTTCCAGGCCCCTGTCGCCATGACCGCCAATCAGGCCAGTGCCGCGATGGACCGTGGAGAGATCATGTTCGCGCTGGACTTCCCGCCGGACTTTGCTGCGGGTGCGATCACTGGAAAGACCCCGGTAGCGCAACTTCTGGTCGATGCAACGGCGGTGTCACAGGCCCAGCTTGGCTCCGATTACCTCCGCAACATCGTGCTATCCGAAGCACGCGCGTTTCTAACGGGCAGACCGGACAGCACCACGCCGCAACTCAGGTTGGAGTTGCGCCGCGCATTCAACCCCAACGGCAATCCGGTCTGGTTCAAGGCAATGTCATCGCTGCTCAACCAATTGTCGCTGCTCACCATTGCGCTAACCGGGGCCGCGATGCTGCGCGAACGCGAACATGGGACAATAGAACATCTCATGGTCATGCCACTGACGCCGGTTGAAGTGGCTATTTCCAAGGTTCTGGCAACCATCGTCGTGGTGCTGGTGGCCTTCATCGGCTCTCTGCTGTTTGTCGTGCAGGGGATACTGCAGGTTCCAGTTGCAGGATCGCTGCCGCTTTTGGTGGCAGGTGCAGCAGTTTACCTTTGGGCTGCCGCTGCAATCGGAATGCTCTTGGGCACATTGGCGCGCAGCATGGCGCAGTTCGCATTGTTGGTGATCATGGTCATCATTCCGGTAATCATGTTGTCGGGGGGCATGGGAGCTGTCGAAAGCCAGCCGGATATCGTGCAGACACTGACGTTGGCCCTGCCTTCGCGTCATTTTCTGACCTTCGCCAAGGCCGTCGCGTTTCGTGGCGCGGGCATAGGTGCGGTCTGGCCACAATTATTTACAATGTTGGGCTTGGGTGCAGCGTTCTTTGCAGCGAGCCTCGCACTGTTTCGGCGCTCAATGGCGCTCAGTAATTGAAATGACTAGCCTGGACTCACACGAAAAAAGTGGGGCGGCTTTCTGATGGCGCTAAACCGGATTGTCACCAGATAGTTCTATTCGAAGACGATAATCTGTAACAAAAAACGCTGAATGGCAATTATAGGATCGGATGATCTAACCATTCCATAAAACGAAGTGGTCATAGACGACACAACCAAGTTATTCACGGACAAGCAAACATTTTGCGCGGATTGCTCAGTTGCCA
>TARA_R110000751_G_C13792980_1_pt1 | contig 13519 bp, 22 predicted proteins | sample TARA_R110000751 | Tara Oceans TARA_R110000751 (sample SAMEA4398001) | marine metagenome | biome: Polar Biome; feature: [MES] marine water layer (ENVO:01000295) within the mesopelagic zone...; material: water (ENVO:00002006), including particulate matter (ENVO:01000060) such as...... | reverse complement strand
TTTGGGTGCGTCCCGTTTTCTTTTAACTTGTTGCAGGCCAGTATTTCAGGTGGAGCCACATCGCCCCATCCGTTGGCGCACCCAAGGCTCACCATCTTTTTCGTTTCGTTCATCGTGTTACCTTCTCGCTCGTTTGCGCGTCCATCCTTTTTCGCAGTGAATCCAGTGCTTCACTCCATGTTTTTCTGTGATGCCATCCACTTCCGGCAATATAAACTTCGTAGCTCATAAGGCTTTTGATCGACTTGTGGCCATATATCAATTCATTAAAACCAACAGCGTAGCCTTTGCCGTTTGCCATTCGCTCCAATTCTGCCTTTACATCATGCACAGACATTGGCGCGTTCGATGTGGCGCACTCTTCGCACATCATTCCTCGACAATCATCGACCCCAGGTTTTCCATAGTCGCAGGTTCCTGCGAAAGGTGGCTCTTCCCCTGTATTCGTGCGTTTATATATTTCACTCATCTTTTTCTCCCTTTTGTCTATCAATCTATCAAACCAAGTTTAGATGTCAACCTTCAACAATTTGACGCGCAATTTCGGTGGCCTTTTCCAGTGTTGGGTAGCAAATATTCATCAACACCTTGTCGTATTCGTCCACCACCAATACGCGAAATTTACCATTTTCAGTTTTTCGGACTACTGCCTTGCAATCTTCCATGTCCCCCCTACCCAGAAACGTAGACAGGATGCCATCGTCTTGCGCTTTTTCCTTTTCGTAGTCCATCATCGCTACCAATCCATCTATAATCGCATCGGGGTCAAAGGAACCGTAATTTATTGCGTCATCACGGTCATCTAGCTTATCGTAATGACAAGCTATTGCGTCTATTGCCGCCTCTATTTTATCTGTTTGTTCTTTGTTCATCGTTGTCCTTTTGATTTTGAAACAATCAATGATGCGCTTCCTTTGTAATTACGGCCAGCCATGACGAAAGCAACCGGATTTTTGGGCCTTCTTCCATTGTACCCAGTGAACTTTGCATCTTTTTCTATTCCATGATCCAGTATTTTGACCATGTCACCCACCTGCAAATCCATGTCGCGCAAAGATTGCGGCATCATCCATGCGTCGTGCCTCTGCTCCTTCGGCACTGCTGCTGCCTCAGAATGTGCCTCGAACAGGTCAACATCAACCGTACCCAATATTGCTCCGACTATGGATTCTGGGCCTATGTAGCCTCTGTGTCCGGTGTTGTTTTTGTATCCGATGGGATTTTTCGGTCTTGTTGTAGATATTTCTGTGATGATGGCAAGTTTGCCGTGAATCAACGCTATCGTTCCGATTTGTATCTTTTTATTCATTTTTACTGTTCCTTTATTTATTTCGTACCCTATGCACGATAGGCAACGCGACACCATGCCGAGCCGCCCGTCGCGCAAAGGCTAACCGTTTAACAGTCCCAGGATAGTGTCGAGAAGGCTCGTGCTGTCTCCGTTAAATCCCCCTGTGGAATTGATCAAACGTCGCAAGCGAGAAATGCGCGAGTTCTTTCCTTTTTCCCATTTTCCACGGATGTCAACCGTGCTGATAGTGACGTTCGCTGGATCGTTTCCGGCCATCGTCATTTGCGCTTCGACATCCGCACAATATAATTCCAGAGTCTCGCAACACTCCGATTTTGAGTGCAACGGGAAGCAGAAACGCTCTCTGTGTCCCATTCCGTTAATCAGATCCAATAGTTCGGCCCGTGTTTTTGGCTTGTCCATTTTTCCCGCTCCTTTGTTTTGTATTAGTTCGCGAAATCTTATCATTGCCAGTTTCGATGTCAACCGTTTTGTACTTCCATCCAAAACAGAAATGATTGTACGCTTTCACCGGATGGCAATCTCATACCATCCCACTCACCACCGTTGCCGATCTGTAGATGGCCGGAGACTATCGATGCCTCTGAGCAGTTGTAATGCTCCTGCGCTAAGTCTTCGATGCGCACACCGTTTTGCAGGCTCTGCGTTGCCGCATCAGCGAGTTCGGATGACATATCAAGCGCAGAATCTCCCGTATAAATCCTGGTTTCGTTGGTTTCGCTTTTCGTTTTCATTTCGCGCCCTTTCTGGCTGTTTTTTTGTCCGAGTGTGTGTATGTATGTATTGCTGCCATTAAAGCAACCAACAGGAGCAAAAAGATCCACGCTGCAAAGCCGCTCACGATCTGCACCAGTAATAGATCCATACCCCTGCCGCAATCTGTATGCCTAATATTGCGATCAACTCCATGACGCACCACTGTTGGCCATTTTAGCCAACCCGTTAGCGATATCTGCCATTTCGGCCATCTGCTTGTCTAGATATCGTAGCGTACTCTCTGATCGCATGATCGCAGCATTGGCTTTGCTCAACTTGGACATCTCTGCGCCCACCAGATCAATGATCTCGGCCAGAGCCACCCGTGCCGCTCCAATTTCGGCCATCGGTGTAGGGCATAGGTCGCTGCGCATGTCACGCTCCATTGATGGGATCAATTCCCTCAGTGCCGCGCCACAATACGAATCCGTACCAAGACGGTCTACAGCCTGTTCCAGGATTTCTATCTCTTCTGCTTTGCTCATACTCATGCTCGTGCTCCTTTGCTTTTCTTCACTGGTGGAGGGTTAAAGGGCTACCAATTCTGAGCAATAGCCAGAATTGTGTTTTCGTCACTACAATCAAGGCCGCATTTTTCAACCTCGTCTATTAGGTCTTGCGCCTCTTCACCTTGAAAGAAGTATTCAGAACCGTCCGAAAGGTCAACGGCTACATAGGGACGCATATAGTTGACCTCAACCTTGCCCCCCGCTGCACGTTCTGATTCTGCGCGTTCTGTGTATTGCTTCGATAGTTCTGATTTTGTCATCTCGTCGCCCTCTGCTTGTGTTATCCGTGCCGTATTCCTTTGCACGATAGTCTGCCCTTGCTGGGGACAGACCGTCGCGAGAAGGACTAGAACGACGAAACAATGACCCCACCATCAAACTCGATTAACTGGGCGCGATCCGTTATGTAGTCGCGTATCTTGTCGTCCGTAGTCCAACAGCAATAAACGCGCGAACCGTCTTTTAGCGTTTCCGTCACTTCAATATCCAAGTCTTTTATCCAATCCGAAAAGTAATCCTTTGCCCAATCTTCTAGGCTTGCAAACTCTGAAAAGTCGCAACGTATCGCGACGACATCAAACTCGATTTCCGTTTCGCAGTCCTCCTCCATTCGTTCCAAGTATTCACACAAGGCATTCGCGCCCGCATAACTCCATGCCGCATTGTCGTCTTGTAAAAGAATGTGCGCGGCTCGGTTTGCTGTGAGTGTATCTTTCATAGTATTATGCTCCGTTTAGTGCTGTTGTTGCTCTATTGTGTGAGTGAGATAAAGATTACCGTGCATGACCCATAGGGATAGAGGGCGATAATCTCGCCCCAATCCACGCGACGGCATCTCACACCATTGTGTCCGGTGGCACGTTTTGCGCGACGAACCAGAGCCAAATCGGAGATGTCAGCCGGAGCTTCAATTTCGTACCGATGCAGCCACGAATAATTGGCTTCACCTGCAAAGGTGTCGGTATGTTCAATGCGGAATTTTACATCAGCAGCCATCCTAGTACCCTCCTGTTAAAGTTATTTCAATGCCCACGGAATCTTGCCCAATGCTATAGGTGACACCTTCGCGCTCAAGTTGGGCCAAGAATATTGCCAACATGCGAAATCCTTCTGCGTCTGCGTCGAAAGTTATATATTTGCTACTCATAGCGACCCCTGTGTTATCGTTATACGCTCGCTGGTGATGGCAACCGACACCATGCCGACAAAAACGTCTAGCTTGTCCGTGTTGGTGTCAATTATGGGTCTGTCGGCTGTTCCGGCTACCTTGCGCTTGCCGTCTGTGTTGGCGACATATACGAGCGCGTCAGCACTCCACACAACGTCGAAACGCTGACCACGCGACCAGCCAGACGATGCTAGGCTTTTTCCTTCAATCCAGAGGCGGCTGACACCCCTGTTTTTTCCAATTTTTCTAATGATATTCATGCTCTATGCTCCGTTTAGTATTGCGTTTAGCTTTTCGCCAGCCTCATCAGTGATCGTGATGCTGCCGTCCGACAGACCTGCCGAAAGGAAGTCAATCGCTCGACCCAGCCCTAGCAGCCCTTTTTCGGATTCAATCTGTGCTGGCTGGTTGTCCTTCGGCATCATCCAGATCCGTGCCGCTGTTTCCCAATTTGGTGATATGCTTTCAGTGTTCATGCTCTATGCTCCTTTTTCGGTTTTCGATGCAAAGGTAGGATTTTCAATTGTCAGCTTTTCCACGTTGTATTCTTCACTCGTGTCTAGCTGGTAAAAAATAAACTCCCGTGCTTCTTTCTTGTCGTATCCGTGGACATAATAGGCCCACCCGTCGGGATCTGATTTGCTCGTGATTTTGTAAGTATTCATCTCGTTGCCCTTTCGTGCTGCTGCTGCGTCGTTCATGTGGGTACAAGATTATCATAGCTGGCTAAGTGTGCAAGCATTGTTTTCGGGGAGTGCAAAATAACTAGGGAGGCCGTATATATGGAGCGTGCGCGTGATATAGAAGCGTAGCAAGGTATGCAAGCACAAAAGCGAAATACCCTAAGATAATACCATAGCAGCATACGCACACAGGGGGCCGGAAAGGGGCCTAGGATGCGTCGGACATCTCCAGAGTGTAAGCGTACGCGCAGACCAATCCAAGCGGCTCCTGTGGGATTTGGAGCATTTTGTTACTATAATACTTGACCACTAGGGTATGGATTGGCAATGATGCACGAATGACGGCAGACCAACCACTGACCCATCACAATCGTGAGAAATTCGCGCAACTGCTCGCAGGGGGCATGAGCCGAACCGATGCATACATAGATTGCTCCGGCACTAAAAGCAGGGGAAATGCTTCGCGCGGGGCAGGTATCTGGTATCGGAGGCCGGAAGTCTCTGCGCGGCTCGCCCATCTGATGGCACAGAAGGCCGCAGAGATGCCGCAGCCCTCCGGTGACGCTCCACAGCCCTCCGGTGCGCTGCTGCCGGATCTGGACACCTCTGAGGGTCGTTTCGCTGCTCTCAAGCTGCTGGCCAGTCGGGGATTGCAGGGAGGCGAAAAGACCAGCGACTCCATCGCAGCCCTGCGCGAATTGATCCGGCTCGGCCACGATCTAGAGCGCAGCCATGCGCTGGAATCTGCAACCTGTCCAAGTCAAATCATGGCCGCACTGAGCAGAGTGCAACAGGGCGAGAGCATTACCGACCAGTCGATTGGTGCAGGGTTCAGCCTGTCGGACATGGCAAGCAGGATCGGCAACCTGTGCGGCTTGGATGGCATAGCCCTCACGCAAGGCACTGAGCGGGGCAAGTGGAGCCGTACACCTCCGCATGATGCACAGGCCGATCACCTGAACGCAGGACACACCGACGATACCGACCCGCCCACCTGTAGCCCGGCCCAAGCAGGTGATTGGCATACCGATCAAGAGGTTGGTGTACCGAACAGGCTTTCCGGCGCAGATTTTGATTTCGTTAATTGCCCTAAGTCAGGGGATGCTTCAAATGGGATTTGTCCCACACTTGGTTCTTCCCCTTCTGTTGGTTTGTCTGAGTTTTTGAATGGTTAATTGCAAAGGAGTTGCGTGAAGTTATCTACTTATATTGCTGAAGATCCTGAAGATCCTGAAGAGGTTAAAGATCCTGTTCGTGTTGCTATGAAGCCTTTGAATGCTTCTGAGCTTTCTTCGTATGCTGAGACTGTTGAGGGTTTGCCTGAGCTTGAGAAGCGCATGGCATTGATGACTGCTGCCTACACTCAGCTTCGTCTATCTCTTGGTGAGATTGCTCGTTCGTACATTTCGATTAAGGACAATTACATTGGTGGCAGGATTGTTGGGTTGGATGAGAGTGTGATGGATGGTGCTAGGTGCATCTATGATTGTCGAAGGATGCTTGGTGATGAGCGTTCTCACGAGGATATTAGGGGCGAGAGTTGACCAAAGATTTAGACAGGGACAGTCCGAAGTTGAGTGCTACGGTTAGTCGTGATGCTCTTAATTTCCTTGATGGTGAATGGGCTGGTGCTGGATCTAACAAGGGTAAGACTAGGAGTTATTGCCTGAACCGTTTGATTTTGTACGTTAAGTTGTTGTTTGAGAAGGAGTATTCTTCTAGCGATGGTTGATAAGCTCAAAGAATCTTTGGCTGTTGCTGAAGAGCATTGTCCTTTATCGTTTGGTGAGTTGAATCATCCCTCAGTGATGGCCGACTTGCTGAACAGTTTGCCTCCTTATGATTGGCAGATGGCTATATGGGATGCTGTGTTCAGGCCTGGATCTCAGGTTGCTGCTAGGACTTGCAATGGGTCTGGCAAGACTAGCTTAGTTGTCCCGATGCTTGCTGTGACATGGGCTGCTTCCTTTCCTGGTTCTCAGTGCGTCATTACGTCTGCTTCTGACGACCAGATTAAGTTGCAGTTATGGCCGGCGATTCGTTCGTTGGTATCGAATTTATCTGGCTGGACTACTACTGCTGACAGGATTTATGCCCCTAGCGTGAATGGCATTGAGCGTTCTGTGATAGCGATTCGTGTGACAAAAACTGGGGAGCGTTTTGAGGGGTTCCATGAGCGTTGGTATCCTGACAATGATGGGAAGCAGCACTTTTCTCCTTTGCTGATAATTGGCGACGAGGCCAAGTCGATCAAGCATGACATATGGGTGGCTATGGAGCGTTGCGATCCTACGAGTCAGTTAATGATTAGCACGACTGGCGAGGACAATGGCGACTTTTATGATGCTTGCATGAATAAGAGTGGTCTGTGGACTACTAGCTGGAATTATAGTGGGAAAGAGTACGACTTCAAGATTCCTTGGACTGACTGTCCACATCTAATGGATGGCCATTCTCGCACAAGAAAACAGGCAATGCTTGATGATCTTGGCTCCAATCACCCCACAACTGCGTCTATTTTGCTGGCAGATTTCTTTCGTGGAGGCACACACATGGTGTTTGGTTCTCACGACATGATTGAGGTAAAGGGAGCTATGGCTGGCCTTCGTGATCACATTCGCGGGACTCGCACTGCCTTTTGTGACTTCAGTGGTGGAGGCGACGAGTTGACCTTTGGTGTTCGTGATGGCAATAAGGTGTACGACATTGAGGCTTGGAGGCACGACACAACGACATCTCCTGTTGATACGTCGAGAAAGTACATATCCCTCTTTGAACGCTGGGGTTTAAGGCCGCATCAGATTTCTGGAGACAATGGCGGTGTTGGCGCACAAATCATAAATCAGCTTGCCGCTGATGGGTGGCCTATTCGTCGGGTGAACAATGATGCATCAGCTAGATACAAAGAAGGCTTTTCAAATTGTTACACAGAGTCTCATTGGGACTTAAAAGAGAATCTTCAAGGGATGATACTTCCGAAAGATCCTGTGCTTCTTGAGCAGATGAGATTGCGTCGATACACTCAGAAAAACAGTGACAATAGCTGCATTCGTCTTGAGCAGAAGGGGAAAGCTAGAACTCAAAGAAACGAGTCGTCACCAGACAGGCTAGACACAGTGGTTGGGCTTTGCCTGAACATGGAGAAGATAGAAAAGGGCGGGGTAAGGTCAAAAGTTACGGCCTGTGGAACTCCTGCCGAATATTCTGACTGGGTAAAGAAGATGGATGAAAACAAGCAGGACAACTGGCAGGACGGTTGGTGATTATTAGTTATTCTTATACTTGACCTGATGGGTCGTCTTTGGTATATCTCGTTTAGTTCTCAATATAAACACAGGTTAAATCTATGGAAACTGGCCACGCGCCTTATTACGAGTTGATCCAGCAGGACATCACTGATCGTCAGACATGGAACAACAAGGACAATCTGATTCTCAAGCGAAGGCTTGGCGAACGTCCTAAAAGTAGCTTACCTTATAATGGTGCTCCTAATCCTGTTGTAAACATCATCGACGACAACACATCTCAGCGAACCGACATTGAGATTTCGATGATAATGAACTCCCCTAAGTTTGCTTACTTCCTGCCTATTTCTGGCACAAGCGCAGAGCTTGCCTCGAAAGCCCAGCAGGGATTTGACACTCTTCTTCGCCACTTTATGAACTACCGATCTCGTAAAGAGCAGAGCGTTGACACAAAGAATGCTCGCGGCTTTTCTATTGATAAAGTTATCCGAGAAGAACATCAGGACATTTCAGGAGGAGTGATTCCTGCGTTTGAAACTATTGATCCAAAAGACATCATAGTTCCCTCAAACTCAAAGTCTGTGCAGAAGCTAGAGCGTATTGTCCACGTTATTAGAATGAGCCGCAGAGAGTTCAAGGACACAGGCAAGCCTGTAACGGAACGAAATGTAACAATGCGAGGGTGGAAGCACACCAAAGAAGTTCTTGATAGATTGAAAGAAGGATCTTCCGGTTCTGAATCATCAAGCAGTGGTGACGAAGACTACACAATAAGCGTGACAGAGAGACTTATTGGAATCAATGCCTCTAACTTCAGAGAAAATCAAATCGTTGTATGGGAGGTGGCGCATTACGCGACAGAGTGGGACGTTAAAAACGCACCAGCCGATATAGACCTAAAAGTAGGTGAGCGTTGCCTCTCATACATTGCTCCTGACATTCCAAACCTTTTGCTAAAGATTCGACCTTGGAGACTTCCAGACATTATCGAGGATTTGTCGATTGAGGATGCACAAAAAGAAATCATTGAATCAGTCGAAGAAGGAAGAGAGCCAGATTTAGTTAAAACAAGTAGAGCAGAAGGAATGCGACCTTGGCCATATATCCAGCATCGCTTTGAGAACCGTTCTCCGTTCTGGTATGACTCAAGAGGCATTGGCCACCTAGTGATGGACAACCATTTGACAGCTACTGGACTGAAGCGTCGAAAGATGATTTGGGCAGACTACTCTACTAATCCAATGTTTGAAAACAGCGGAGAAGGTACTCAAGAAGCCAATTTCAGGTTTGGCCCTGGGCGCGTCATGCCCAAGGGTCTTACTATGGCACAGCTTCCTCAGTCTCCAGGTCAGTTGGATTTCGACATTGACCAAGAGAAGCGAGAAGCTGGCAATCGCTCTGGGGCAGGAAACTCTCAGTTCTCTGGGCAAGCCCAAGAAAGCCGAAAGCTACAGAAGAGTGCCACTGAAGTTAATGCTGAGATGGCGATTTCTTCTACGTTGTCTAGTGCATCAGTTGATCGCTTCAATGACGCTGACCGCGAACTATTCCGACAGATTTGGGAAGAATGCGCTAGGCTTGAGATTGAGTTGCCAATCATCCAACCTGGAAGTCCTCCAGAAGTTATGAGCACAGATGTCTATCAAGGCAAGTATGTAATCGTTCCAGCCGCAAGCGAAAAGACGATCAATCCAGACGTTCAGGCTGTAAAAAACCAGCAGCTTGTTGATTGGGCAGCACAGTATATGCAAGCAGGTGTTCCAATTGATATTAGCGAAGGCGTTCAGCACGTTGTTAGTCAGGCAAACGCAAATCTGTCGTCTGTAATGTTTATTGATCCAAATGGCGAGGGGCCGCAGGGTCAGCCTCCTATCTATCAGACACTTCAGAAGATCATTGAGCAGATAAAGCAGACAAGCCAAATTGATGAGGAACAGGCTAAGAACATTGATGCCATCGGGCAACTCGCAATGGAAAACTCCAGCAAGATTGAATCTGTTGAAAAAGAAGAAGAAGGGGGCATTCCAGATGGAGTTGAGCAAGTTGTTTAGCAAGAAAAAGCGCAGTAATACGTTTAATTACAAATGCTCTTTAGATGTCCCTGAATTTAGCGACTCACACAAGATAACTTTGAAATCTATCATGTTGCGTGAAGATGGCGACTTTACGGTTGGTTATTGGAAAACGGTAAATGATTACCTGTTGTACCATGTAGCACAAATGCTTTTGAACGGATTGGCAAGCAATGATTACAGGCGTGGATATATGGAGTGCTTGTCCCAGTTACACAATCTACCAATTTATGATGTTGACGAGTATCAGGATGAACTAGAAGACCAAGATACGAGTATGATGAAAGACAACTTCTAGGAGGTTATCCAGCACCTAAAGCTGTGTTTGCGGTTAATCCGTCGCTATCCAGAGCGTATCTGTGCAAGAGAAAAAATGAGTGATACAGCAGTAATTGATGAACCAACAATATCGGATAGACATGACGAGGTATTAACCAAGTTGGGTCTTGAAGACGTTGATGTTTCTAACGTCGAAAGTGACTTCACTGAAAATGCGGTGCAAGACGAGCCTCCCGTAGCTCAAGAGGACGAACCTTCGACACAGGCAAATGAAGAACCTGAAGAGTCAGAAGTAAAGGAGAAATCGTCTAGCGACAAAAACTCCCCTACGAATGACGCTTGGGCGAAGCAGAGAATCAAGTTCACAGAGATGGAAGCTGAACTTGCGGATCTAAAGAAGGCTGATACGCCAGAAGAGTCTGCAAAAGAAGCTCCAAGTCAGAACGAAGTTCAACAAGCCACAGCCAGCGATGTTATGGTCGCTTTGGTTAAGGCAAAATTGGGCGAACTTGATGATGGCGTAGATTCGGACATGGTAACGAGGCTTGCAGAAGAAGCAATTTCCCTCGATTTATCTAGTTCTGAATTAACATCGGTACTCGCTGAAGCGCGAAAAGGTCAACTTGGAGAAAATTCAGACCTAATCGCAGCAGAAGTACAGCAAGCTATATTGATTGCTCAGGATCGAGAACGATCTGATGTGATAGGCGAAGAAACAAGTTCGCGTGAACATCAGGAAGAACTCAATCAACTGAATGAAAATAGAATTGCTGAACTGAAGACCATTGAAACTCATATGCCTGAGTTCGTTAATCCTGATTCGCCAGAATTTAAGGCGATCCCAGAGTGGATGGAAAGAAACATTGGAACATTCGATGCTGATGGAAAAATAGCAAAAGCAGGGATTATGTCCCCTTCTGTTGCTCAGTACATGATTGCCCACCCAATTGAAATTTGTAAGCAAGTGGCGCAAGAAGTGTCTCGCTCGTCTGTAAAACAAACACAGCAACAATCTAGGATTGCAGCGCAACGAAGGGCTATCGCACTCGGCGATTCTCCTGTCTCTGCAACGCCTGGAGTTCAACCTAATCAAAGCGGGAAAACCCCGAACGAGGAAGCACGAGAAAAATTGTTTGAACTTGGTCGATCTAGTGGGTCGATGAAGTCAGATCGTCTTGTGTAGACTCTCTAAAAGAAAGTAAGAAAAATGAGTGATATGAACCTTAATGGTATTTTGAACCAAGCCGGCGGTGCTGCATTGGTTGAAGAATACCTCGATACACTTCCCATTGCGCGTCGTAGCTGGGAAACTCCGCTTGTAAACCAAGCTAGTGCGCAGATGCGTCCTTTGCTGGGCAAAGCTGGACAGTACACGAAATACACCCGCAAAGGTCGTTTCCGTCGTCCTCAGAACTTGGTTGCTCCAGGTGGTGCAGGTGGCGATCCATTGTCTGGTGTTACTCCAACAGTCGATCAGGTTATTGTGCCTATTGAGTATTTCCAAGACTTTGCGCAGATCGCAACAGTCGCACAGGATACTTCTTGGCTTGACCTCGATAGCTGGGCGAAAGATGATTTGCCCGTAGCTCGTATGCGTCGTTTCCACGAACTCGTGCAGAACGCATTTATTGTTGGACGCATGGCTCCTGGAGTTTACGCTGCCGATGGTTCTGCTTCTACTACTTTTGATGCAGCAGCGCAAGCTACGCCGACTATTTACGGCATTGGCTTTACGTTCGCTTCTGCTCCTAAGTATTACGCTGGTGGGGCTGCTGACTTTGCCGCATTGGTTGCAGCAGAGAACAAGATCACTTGGGCAGACATTCGTGCCGCCCACACTCGACTTGGTTTCGCTGGTGCGAAAAAAGTTGGTGGTTATTACGTCTGCTGTTTGTCGGATTCCATGTGGGAAGACCTGCTTGCTGACACAGACGGTGGACGACTAACTGCTGCTATTTCTGGTTCGCTGGAAAAGCAGATCAAAGGGTTTGAGCAGTTCAGCACCTTTGTCTGGGCAGGAACGATGTTTGTCATCGACGAGCAGCCGTTCACCGAAGCTACCACTGCTGAAGGTGTCCGTGCTGATTACGGCCCCATTCACAACGCCCTGTACTTCGGAGCAGATGCGTTTGGTTATATGCCCCTCGCTGGCAAGAATGCTGCAAGAACTAAGTTCAAGATTCAGGACATCAGCAAGACTGGCCATGAATTGACGATTGGTTATCTGACCCCTTGGCAGACGGCTATCATCAATGCCGATTGGTGCGCGGTTATCAAAGGATTTGTCTCAACAGACAAGCCTAATAACTTCAATTCAGCAACTCCGGGCTTGCAGCTTGAAGGCTTCAGCGTCGATCCTTCTGCCTAAACCAAAAAGATAGGGCGAAGTTCGTCCTAAAATTGTCTCCCCACCCCTAGAGGGGGAGCGCGGCCTCATCCCGCCTCCCCCTCGTTTTGGAGAATATTGGTCATGCGAACAGCAGAAGATATAATCAAGGACTCGATTACCGATGGACTTGGATTGCCCCGTACTGGAATCCAAAACGATGTAATTGAAGAAGGAATTTCAAAGTACAATTTCTGTGGCCGCACCATTTGGGATGCATGGCCGTGGGACACCAAAAAGATTGACCAGTTTAGCACATCAGACTCGTCATATGTTACCGATTTTGACACTACCACTGGCGTAATCACATTTGCTCCTAATGTTGACTTGATCAGAGCGGTACAAGCCGCAACTACAGGATCTTCTGTCGGCGGCACGTTTATTTGGAACGAGAGCGAAATCAATATGGCCATGAGAGGCCAAGATGTAACGTCTGGCTCGTTCATGCATATGGCAGACACTGCGGCAGGATTGCGACGCATTCAGGTTGCTTCTGGCGATGATGTTTCTACCTACAGGATTTTAGCCACTAAGACATTTACCAAGGCTATCATTGATCCAGCTTACAACGCCTCTACGCCGTCCTCTACGCCCACGGACTATCGAGTAATACTATTCCCTCTGGACAAGGCCGATCAAGCTCTACAGGCATATATAAGCGATCAGCTTCGCCTTTGGGACGGACAACCAAAAAGAGATGACTGGGCTTCACTGTTAAAGGTTGCAATAGGAACACAAGAAAACCAAGAGCAGCGAACTCATCAACTTATTGTGCCAAGCCCTGCTTTTGCAGATGTTGGCGGCTTTGAGTATGGTGGCAACTGGGGAACGGCAAAGACCTACTAATGCCTCGCACCGACCATAGATACGAAATCCTTGACGGACAAACGGATTTTCGCGGAGGAATGCATCAAGTCGGAGATGCGACCGAAAATCAATACAGTTATTCAGAGAATACAATATCTCGAAACGGTTGGATAGAGACTCGCCCTGGTATGCGGAGAACGTCGCGTGCATTCAACGAGGCGTTCTACTTCAACGAGGAAAACGCCAAGTTTGAGGACGCAACGCATACGGGTTTCTGGTTTCCCTTTGATTTCGTCAACCTT
>TARA_R110000751_G_scaffold256748_4_pt1 | contig 13569 bp, 20 predicted proteins | sample TARA_R110000751 | Tara Oceans TARA_R110000751 (sample SAMEA4398001) | marine metagenome | biome: Polar Biome; feature: [MES] marine water layer (ENVO:01000295) within the mesopelagic zone...; material: water (ENVO:00002006), including particulate matter (ENVO:01000060) such... | reverse complement strand
TATCGTATCGCCTTCCGCTACTATGTAAGACCCTCCGCCTGTGAAAGGAAGCTCTCGCCCAAGCGGGACTTTAACCCATCCCGCCGCAGTTGCTTTGTATAGATCGGCCTCCGTATTTCCGACATTATTCCTGAACCCGTAAACAACACTGCTCAGAAAGCCGATTCCTAATACGCTTCCCGCACCAGGTATCGCACCAATATCGGACCTGTATTCGTTGGCAGTCAAGCTCTTGTAAGTAGCCTGCAAGAATGGCGTGGATCCAGCGTTTGGCACTTGAGTACCGTCGGTATTGCCCTCAGTGACCCCGCTAACCTGAAGATCCTCGGAAACATTGAAAGCCCCTGTGTCCTTTGTGATAACTAAATAGGCCTGGGCCCCGCTAGTGCCAGTTGATATGACTACAGCCGTTTCAGTGGAAGTAACCCCTGTGATCGTGTCTCCAACCGTAAACGTGCCAGTAATGGTGACATTCAATAAAGCGTAATTTTGGGCTGAAGGACTTGGGCGGCCATCATATCGCTCATACCCTTGGATATCACGGTAACCCCCATCGAGCCCCATCTCAAAATTCTGGGATTCTCGAAGCGACCCTGGGTCTGCTTCCCAAGGAGGAACCGTTTCGTCAAGTCCACCCTGAAATGCCAAGTAGTTATACTGGGGTGGCGGAGTCCTTGGAACCTGAGAGATACGATTCCCGAGTCTCACGCCAACGGCCCTCTCATCCTCATCGCAGGCATCTGATTGCCTTCCAACTGCCTCATCATTCTATTTCCCTCTTTCTGGGCTCGAGAAATGACCTCTCCTGCGCTTTCGAAGTAACCATACTTCTCCAAGGCCTTATAGACGATCAGCTTATGAAATTGGGCAGGCATTCCCGGAACTTCAGTGTCGTCAGCGATGGTGTTAGTAGCCCCCAAAACTTGAGGCCCCCGCTCATAGTAACTCTGAATGTTGTAGATATCGTTCGGTTCTGGGCCAATAACAATGTTGTTTTGAGGATCAACCGTGATGTAACGGGGATAACCTGGGTTTTGCAGGCCTGTTCTATAGACCAAACGAAACCAGTCCCACTCCACCCATATCATCCAATTTTGAGTGGCACTACCTGCGGAAACTAAGTGAATCCTCGGAGGGTCAACACGATCGTCTAGACGCCAAGAAGAGAAGCGGTCAATAGGATTCGACGCCCCGCCCGTAACATCATTAATGCCTGCGTTATCATACGCATAAACACCGCCGTCAGACGCGGCTGTAACAACCTCAAAAAGACGCCTCTGCCATCTAAACGATTCAGAGTGTCTATTTTGGATATCTATGTAGGCATCACTTACCCAGTTTGTTACCCGAGCAAGCTCTCCAGTTTGGCTCACAGTGGTAGAAGGGACTGCTGCCCCTCCGGCCAAGTTGGCCTCTAATGAGAAATTTTGGCATAACTCAAGAAAAGTTGACAATTGCTACTCCGTTTACGCAGCCTTGAGCCGTTCCTCAAGCCATTTTGCCCCTCTTGGATTATCATCTTTAAGTACCTCAAATCCGTACCTCAAGCCGCGTCTAGCGGGATGATCAACTCCGACGCCACGCTGATCGTCGTATTCAACATTGCCGTAATGTACTGGCTTTGCTCCAGCCAAGACGCCAACAAACATTCTCGGGATAGTAAAAACTTGCCCACGGACAAATGTTCTCGAGATGCCATTAACTGAAACTGTGAACACACGGTCAGCGTTTCTTTCTGCAGTGTCCCCTATCCGGATAGTGACCATTTCTTCATCAAATAGAAGAGCATCATGCTTATCCTTAAACTCTTGGCTAGTTGGATCAGTATTCCCAATATCCGTAACGACGAGCTTTGGCTCTACACCAGACTCATCTACCGTCATTATAACAGGAGGCCCAAGATCTACCGCGCTTGCATCTGTTTCAACATGCGTACTACCAGTAGGGCGATCTTGAGCAGTCATGCCCTCAAGCGCCTGCAGTATCCGATCGTTAGTCTGACTAATATCAGTCAGCTTCTCCTCAGTCTTTTCGAATCTTTCACTGAACTCTTTCTCTAACTGCTTGTTGGTCTTGTTTTTTTGATATGTCATAAGCCCCTCTATCAATTAGTAGGGCCCCGAAGGGCCCTGGTTTAACCACCTTCATAATCCCCAGCCACTGTGGCCGCAGACACTGAATTTCCAACACCTGGTAAGTATACTACGATGCCTTCCCCTGCTGTATTAGCAGAATCAACCAATGAAAGGTTGATAATTCCACTGGCTGGCGTCAGCACTTCAACGTGCTTTTTAGCCGTCTTAGTGTGCAGTATTGACCCGTCAATTGCGGTTAAAGCACCCGAAGCGGCCGTACCCGTTAGCGACAAAGCCGCCAAGTCGTCTGTAATCCAAACGTCCAAATGGTGTACTCCCGGTATAACATTGCCAGCGCCGTCTCTGACCGCGATCGTAATGTCCATCTCGTCAGTTGCAGCTCCAGCGGCCAAGGTTGGCACAGCAGAAGCTGCCGTATTAACCTCTGTTCCGTCTGATTGCTCCGTTACTATCCGAGCATTTTTACCTATGCGAAGCTCGCCGGTAATCTTTAGCCGTGTTTCTCTTCCGTATAATCTACTCATTTTACTTTCCCTTCATAAGCGTCACCCCTACCTAAGTAGGGGCTTCGGGGGATGGATTAAGATCCTTGGGGTCTAAGAGGCAGAGTGGAAATACTTTCCATTGCTTCGAAGGTGCTCCAAGTGGTTGCGCCAAAGTTAAAAACAGTGCCAGAATTGTTCTTAATCACAATGTAGCCAAAAGGCATATATGTGTCTAAGTCAACCCAGGGGAATGAAGGAAAGGTTATAAAGTCACCAGAAGAGTCAAGCGATTGCAGCGCACCCTGATGAATTTGTAAAGCCCCCGCAGCATCCACGCTCATTACGAACACTGTTCCTTTGTCATCAGGAATAGTTTCGAAAGTTTCGCCTGCATAATCTGTAGTTCCCGGCGCTGTGTTTGTTTGAGCTGCATAGGAGGTAACAAACTTACCGCCAATAGAGCCTTCAACAGCAGTGTCAGTTGTAATTGTGGAGGTTGTGCCTGCGACCAAACCTGCGTCGGTCATGCAGAGCGTTACTCCGCGAATATCATTTGCTTGAGCCATCTTGTAAATCTCCTGTTCAGAGTGGTAATAACGCCCCTGTTTGGGGAGCTTTCACCCAGAAGCCCCACACTAGGCGGGGCTTAGGGGAAACCTTGTCGGGTTACCTATAGATCTGTACAACCTACCTCAACGACCGCCATCCATCCATCGTTCTGGATAAAAGGAGCACACCAGAAGATCGCGCCAACATAGCCACGCTGGCCGTGCGGATCATTCTTATCCTTCTGGGAATGAGGAATGTGAGAGACATCAAACGAATTCAATCCGCGCAATGCAACGTCACCCCAAGCATCTTCGCCAACAACGATCACAGGGTAAACGTCGATGTTTGCCCCAGTCGTGCTTACTAGGCCGGTGGCACCAACAGCCGCGCCAGAGTCCGGTATAGAAGTAAGCTCTGGCGAGATGATGAACCTGTATCGATCCACTGCACCAAGCTCGCATTCGTGCATGACCTTACGTGAACCGTAAGACGCACACTCTACAAATCCTGGCAATTCCCGAATGTCGTTCTCACAGTCGGTGTGGCAGAAAACGAGGAAGCCCGCTTCTACAGCCGTGGTGTTGTAGTTAGCTGACGGAGACAGAATCTCCGTAATCATGTCGCACCGATTACCAAGCAGGCTACGAGTAACCTTTCGAAGCAATCCGAGTTTGACAGTTTCATCAACAGTAACTCTTGAAGTACCGCCTGCATAGAACAGGTTGGTACAGCCTTTAAGGACACCGTAGCGAACCTTCTCGCGTACAAGGCCCATACGCTGACCACACTGCTTCTTCATGGCCATAGGGATATCATCCTCATATAGCTCTGCAGTCTTGTCAGTGTACATATAGAGGGCGCTGTATTGATTAAGCGTCACAGTGATATCTTGCGGGATCAAAGTGTCTGCTGGAGGTGTTACGCCGTCCTGGGTCAAATGGGTATTGGGATCTACCACCCATTCGTTGATGGTTGTTGCGTTAGTTGTTGCGCCACCATAGGGTAACCAGCGCCTGAAGATAACTGTATCAGACTGGTTTTTACCCATCTTGTGCTGTGTGCCGGTGATGCCAAGCACTTCTTTAGGTACGGCATGCTTGAGGATAGCCCCTTTGAGCTTTCCAATTCGCTGCGCCGTCGTGTCATATGTTTGCATAGTCATAGTGCGATACTCCAAAAATTTCGCTAATTAGAACAACAACCGCATATATAAGCGGATGCTCTTTCATTCCCTTTCCTAATCAACGAAGGATTTTCATCGTTCGCATAAACCTATTGGGGCAGTTTCCTGCGCCTAACCCTCAAACCCTTGCTCAAAAGCCTCGTCTGCCGACATTCCTCCAGTTGACCTTCTTGCCGTACTGCCACCTGAAGTGGGAGTATCTGACCTTTCTAGCAAACTGCGAGATAACTCGCCACGCTCTCCTCGCCTTTCCTCTCTTTCGTATCTCCTCTTCCGCTCGGCTCCGAAACCGTCTAACAGCACAAGGGCATCTTTAACCCTGGGACTGTGTTTCAGCTCTTGTACCTCTGCGGGCTGAGAAGACATCCATGATTGGAAGGCCTGAGATTTTACAGCTTCTTCCCATCCTTCATGCTTTATGTCCAGATATGCAAGGGATCTTGCGTTTGCGGCCGTTTCATTGGCGGCATTAAGCTCTCCTTTAAATTCTGCACGTAAACCATCTACATCAGGAATCTTACCTAATAAATTGCTTGCCTGTAACCCTAATTTTTCCTCCATTGCTTCCGCCCACTCCGGGAACTCTTCTTTGAAGGCTACAAACTTGGTTCCATCCTCGTAGGCATCGAGCATTTCCGCCTTAGATGGTGCTGACGCCCCTCGTAGAGCTTGGGATGGTTGAGAAGGGCTATCAAGCTTCTTCAACAACGCCTGCATGGTGCCGTTCATCTCGCCAAACTTGCCTTCCATGTTCCTGACGCGCTTCTCGAACTTTTCGTCCTGATCAATCTCCGGGGCCTTTTCCTCTTCCGGGGCTTGAGATCTTTCGAAATCATCGAACATTTCGTTCAGCTTTTTCTCTTCCTCCGGGATTTCTTCTGCAACTGCCTCCTCCCGAAGCTCTTCTTCAGGCTTCATTAAGAACCCTTCGCTACGCTCTCCTGGCGATGAGTCTTCCTCAAATCCAGCATTAAGAGCGTCTTCCGCCGATTGCTCTAGCGCCTCAGAACTTAAATCTCTTTCCTGATCAGACATTTATATTACCCCTCAGTTGTAGTTTACTTTTCTTTTTTGCTTTAAATTCATAGACCTTGTTTTTGACGCTTTTAGAAAATGCTTAATCTCTGCGATCCGGCCCTTACGAACAGAGGATTCGGACACCGTCTCTTTCAGATCGTCGCCCTTTGAGCGTAATTCGTCTAACCGAGCATCCATATAGACACAGATCTCTTCATACACTGCCCGCTGCTCTTGAATCTCGGTTAGATCAAGGACTACGCCGCCAAAATCCTTATCTTGACTCAACACTAACCTCCGCCCTGTAGTGATAAGACTGCCCTCTAACTTGGGCCACCTCACCTCTTTTAATTCTACCCATTGTCGCGGGGTCTTTAATGCCGTCAGGCACATCGACATGGCTTACTGGCACCCAATCTTCAGGAATCGCACTAGGATCCAGTGATTTAAAGACAGTAAGTCTGCCAAATGATAATTTACCCAATTTTACAGTCATGCTTCGAATGCCCTCCCTGGAGGAGCCCTGCCGGGCACTTCGGTAGCGGGCCTTATTGTTTGCCCTCCAGCCCCTGCCAGCTCTTTCTGAGTTGTTAGTTTCATAACGACTTCCGCAATACCGGCCTTGATCTTTTCTGCCTCTCTTTCGGTCAACCCGTCCTCTTTAGCCTGAACTATTGCAGTATCAACCTGCTTCATTGCTGCCTCAAACTCCATCTTCTTCCTGGTTTCTTCCGCCTCGAATTGCATTCTCATCTCATCCGCCTGCACATCAAGCTGCTTCTCCATCTTGGACACTTCACCTCTAATGTTAGCCACCTCAACTGCTGGATCTGAAGGTGGCTGAGACATCTGCTCAACAACTTTCTGCCATTCAGGGTCGTCATACTGGAATTTTTCAATGTCCAGTCGTTGCTGGGTTAGCTGCTGGGCCATCCACTTTTTTGGATCTAGCCCGAATACCGGGTTCATTACTAGCTCGCCCATCTGCTGTATAAATTGATTTTGAGCATCCCGCTCAAGTAACGCCGAAGATCCCTTGGCATGGATATCGAAATCCCCCTTAATCTCCCAGTCCTCTCCGTGCTGGAGCAGATATCTATAATATCGCCGGATATGAGGCTCTGTGATCAGATCATCAAACAATCTGGCAATTCTTCGCATGACTGTGGATGCGTTGTTATGCAATAACTGCATGCCGCCAACCGTTTCCGGAGCAGATCCCTGCTGGCCCTGCATGATAAGAGGCATGCCGCTGACATCTTCAGCCATTTTCAGGCCCATAGTGATTATCGCCTGCAGCTCTTGTTGCACCATCGGGATGGTGATGAATCGAAAGGCGTTATCAATATGATTTAGATCAGCGTCCTCAGCGGCCATCCACCCTTTTCTCGGCGCTAACTCCATCACTCCATCCATAGGGGTTACAAGACCTTGCTGATACATCCACATAGGACCGCCAGCCAGGCCAGCATTATCCATCATGTTTCTTGCGGCACCGTTTACTACGCGCTGCGCCGATCGGAGCTGACGAGAGATACCAATACCCCAGCATGTTCCCTGTCGCCTCTGCCAAACCATGACATCGTAAGGGAATTCGCCTGTTTCAAGGTGGTTAGGCATTAACCGAATAATATGGTTATTTACCATCGTAACGCAGATATCAACGACATCTGCGTATTCTTCCCCGACTTCGAATCCAGCAAGAGCTATATCTTCTCTTTCCAGCCGACCATAGAAATACCAGATCTCAAACAGGCCGTCTCTACTGCTAGATTCTGAGAGGCCGTTAAATGGGGCGTGTGACCCTTCTCCCGCCTGGAACTGCTTTACTGCAATCGCAGGGCCTTCCATTAAAACTTTTTCGATTTGGTCGTCCAGATACCCTGGGTTTCCGCGAAGCTCACTCAAGCTCTTTGCTACAAGCAAGTCGCGCTCAAAAATGAACCCGCCAGTGTGAATATCTTCGCCACAAGCAGGATCAGGAAAGAGCTGCCAAGGGTCAACCCGAACGGACACCGGGGAGATCTTTTCTTGAACCAAAAGCTCATCTTTAACAAACGCGACACTTTTGGTCTTCTTTGGGATAGGCCCTTTCAGAACTCCACAGCCAATCTTGGCGGCATCAGCCACCACAAGGCGCATCTGTGCCGTGTAGTTGCACTCTATGTGCCAATCTTCTATCTGCTTTTCGGCACCATCAGCCTTCTTTTTGGATTCCTTAAGCTCTTCCTGAACTTGGCTGACAAGTTGATCTCTGACTTGAACGGCTTTTTCCGCCCCCGCCTGAATTGGGTCTTCCTGATCGTCAAAGCGGCCTCTATCTACTTGATTTTGGAATTCGCTATCAATCTGATTCTGAACTTTCTTAGGAACTTCTCCGCCCGCTATCTGAATTAAGTCAGGAACTGGCGTTGGCTTAATAGACCATCCCTTCTCATTGCTGGGAAGCAGCATGTCGCCAACCCTAGCGTCGGCCGCATCTACATAAGGCCTAGTGACATTGAAAAAGATTGTTGATCCGTCAGGCCGATCCCCTCCAAGAGAAGCCTGGCCCATAGGCTTTGTTCTCCAAGCCTTGGATTCACCACGATTGGTGTCATCGACACCCTCGTAATGCTCTTCATCTTGCAGCCATTCTTCCTCAATACCGGATTGTGATCTTCCGTCTATCGCATGAGATCTTTTTTGAGCGATCGCCATGCCAAGATTCTTTAGCATGGTATCAGTATCGTCAATCGATCCTTCCATGCCCTCTTCGCCAGCAGAAGATGCAATGTCATCCTCCTCTTCCGTTTGCATCATTTCACTCATGTTGTCCCCAGCTCATAAAGCTCCGTTAACCGTTTCATTTGCCGAATAATAATCTCTCGAAATGTATTTCCCTTCCGGTAATTCTACGACGAGTCCTGCCGGTACGCCAGCATCCACCCCTCTAGCTAACTTCACTTTACGGATCGCCTCAGCCTTAGTCAGCTTGTCGTCGTCAGGGAAGTCTATGGAGCTTATCTCTAAGGACGTCATAGGCATGTCTATAAGCTTGCTAAAACGCACTGTGCGGCCGCTAGGCAGCCTCTTAGGACGCATCACCTTCCTGCGATCCTCAGCATCGGCTTTAACTTGCGCCAGGGTCTTTTGAAGAGACTTTTCTTGTTCCAAAATTAGATCGTGCTCTTTCTGACTTATCTCCAAACTTAACTCATGCTCTTTTTGCGCTCTTATCACTGTCCCGTAAAATCCTAAAAGCAATAATATAATGCTGGCTGCAGAGGTTGCGCTATAAAAAACAAAATCAAGCTCAAGATAATTCCCCGCAAACGAGCCAATAAATCCCACGCCTCCTATTGTCATCAACTTTTCTGATGGCATCGAGCCAAAAAAACCTTTTGCTACTTCTCCCCCATCTAATTTAACAACCATTTCAGCACCTCCTGTGCCAGATAACTAGGGGGATATACCTCTCGCCTCCATCTCTTCCCGATCCGAATCCAAACGAATCTGTTTAATTTCTAATCTTCTTACTTCTCTATGCTGCGGCGGGCTTAAATCAGGAAGCTGGTCTAGCTGGGTCAGCCTAATATCGACAATTACTGACGACATCTCATTTCGAGCATATTTAGACTCATCTTTTGTCAGAAAAGTGAGATCCATCCACCAAGCCCCGCCCAAAGCGGCAACTAACAACGCCAACAAAGTTGAAGGGTCAAGTCTTTGAATCAAAAAATCTATAAGATTATTCATCCATTTCTTCCGGAATATTCTTCATAGCCAAGAAGTATCTCTCCAGTGGCCCCGGCCGCAGGTGCGACAACAACATTGAAGGGGAACTCAATACCCCCCTCGTAATACTCTATCTCGTCAGCCGCCTTTGCCGACTTTAGCTTAATGACACTTGCCAGGCCGTCATTAATCGAGCAAACATGAGCAGAAAGAACCGTATTTACCCGGATAAGTTTCAAGAGAGCCGGTGTAGTTATGGCGGTCACTTTCCCCAGAGATAGGTCGACAATCACATATTGCAAAATTTAAGGCCTGTCATCTCTAATTCGAAGAGAGCAAAAGAATGTCTCTGCAGACTCCGGGACGTAGCCATTTTGCATGATCGGATACCCATATAGCTCTCTCGTACCGCTAATATTAAATGGCAGAGCAATATTTTGTACGATGTTGATTTGGTCCGTTGCTGTAGTAGTCCAGCCGCCTGTAGGGAATGTGACAACCCCCACACACGTTAATAGCTCGGCATTAGTCAGTGTATTCGGTGCATTATCAGCATCTACGCCTACATCAGTATGAAATAAGAGAAGATCTATCTCCGGCCCTACAGCTACCGTCCCGCTAATGACCATTGTGGCCGATACAATCTCCCCTGTCTTGCTTCGATCGCCAACGACTCTTGGGAAGGTGTAATGAAGATTGCCAGTAGCGTCAGCCAAAGCATCTCCAATCGTGTATGTGGTGGTGTTGGCGGGGCGAGTAATAAGATTACCCCCGACACTACTGCTTTGAATAGACTTTATAGCTAATATGGATTCTGACATTTTATCCTCGTTGTTTAATAACCCACACCAGAATCGGTATAGGCCCTTCTTTTAAAGGTTGGCATGGGCTTGGCCTCCATAGGCCCGATAATTTTCATCTCATCATCACAGATTCTACTCATCATATCCAAGAAGTCATCCCACTTGGAAACGGGGAAATGAGAATACTCAACTTCTATTAGATCTGCGATTATATCCCTGCTTGTCCCGTCTACCATCGGTTTCATCAATCTTTCTGGTAACCAGATCTTCCCTTGGCTCAAAAGCGGGATCAAACGACGGATACGATCCTCCTTTTTTAGCGAGCCACCAAGCTCAATAATCTTAAACCGATAGTCTAAGACCTCCATTTCTGCTTGTATGTGGGCAATATCGCTTTGCGCTCCGTATTGCTCATAGCCTACTCCCTTTGGCTTGTACTTGTGATGCCACTCGAATAACAGCTCCGTGCGCTCAACCAAGTTCAGCCGGTCACGAACCCCGTCTATTAGATAGTATTGGTCATCCTGGCCTTTGCCAAAGACTCCCATTGCCGTATTGTCTCTTTTCCCTGTTACGCCGGGTTTTCTTTCCCCAGCAGGGTCTACCAGTATTATTTTGTTGCAGCGTTTTGGTGGAGTCTTGTACGTCATGAGCCAGTCTAACCGCAGTTCGCCCCCTCCTTTCGGTGACGGCCTTTGCTGATACTGCCCTGCCGTATTGTATGGTCCCCACTGCTCCTCCTGAGCCAAAGCCGCAACCTCGTCGACGCGAGACTCAAACATTAGCTCCCCAGGGTAGGTTCTTGGATCAAAGAGGTCAGGCCGATTAATATCTTTGCCAGCATCGAATGTCGACTCACCTTCGTATCTCATGGGGATAATTAGATGAATCCAAGGCTCTTTCTTCAGACTTAGCAAATAGCCAGTAAGGTCTTCCGAGTGAAGCCGCTGCATGATCACAACGATCGCGTCTTCATTCGGATTGTTCATTCGGGATGTCCAGCCCTCCCTCCAAGCATTAAGAACCTGCTCCCGCTTTACGTCAGAAAGGTTCTTTGCGTCATGAGGATCGTCAATAATCAGCGTCTGACCCCGCTTACCAGTAACGCTCGACGTCATCGACTGGGACTGCCTATGGCCCCGATTTTCATTAGCGAATAGACCTTTCTCGTCTTGCTGACGATCCATTGTAACTTTATCGCCCCATCTTGTCTGGAACCACTCAGATGTCACCAGTTGACGCATCTTTACAGCATCACGCAAAGCTAGAGACTCATCGTTGGATCCGCAAAGAAATCGATGGGAAGAATCAGTCGCCCATGTCCACGCAGGCCAGAACACTGAAACAATCAATGATTTCATCGTCCCAGGAGGAATGTTGCAGATTAAACGCTTAATCTCTCTAGAGCTAACCTTCTCCAGATACGCGCAAATAAGACTTAGGTGCCAGTTCCACTGCAAAGGATTTGATGGCTCGAGAATATGCCACCCGCCTTTGATAAAATCAGCCAGATTCTCTTCCTGGCTGGCTTTAAGGGCCCTCTCAGATACTTGCTGCCGTAACGCCTGTATTTGATCCGGGCTCAATTGAGAGAGATCCACTGTCAGCCCTGGCTTTTTCACTCCTCTCATCGGCACACTTCTTCCTATATTTTCGCATGTAGTTTTTCATATAAACCCTTCTGGAGCTTAATTTCTTTTTGTAGCGCCTTACTCTTGCCGACTTCTTGATAAACTTGGATAGCTTATTTACCTGGGCTTCGTACAGCTTACATTGCTCACAAGAGGCCGATTCCAGCATATTCGCTATATCAGCAAGCTTTTCTTCAACCGTCTTCTCAGGCGGCATTGGGAGGCTCCTCCGAAGGCTGCGCTTCTTCTAACTGTATCTCCATAATAAATCGGCGCTTAAACGCCTGATACATCTCTTCGATCAGCAGGGGAGCTATTTCATCCTTCCCAACAAATTGGCCGGTAATGACGCTCCCCATAGGAATAACATACTCGGATCCTCCGTAAGTTTGGAAAAACTCCACCATGTCGTCGCTCGTCATGGTTCCTTGCTCGCCTCTAATTGCCATACAACATCCCTAACATCTATTATTTTGCAGCTACGCCACTCTTCTTCTCATACGATCGCATCGCCCCAAGGCCCAGCATCCCCATCAGCACAGGCATCAGAACCGTTAAATCAACTACGGGCAGTACCGGTGGATCAGGCATAAGAATCGCGGCAGCAAAAACAAATATCGGCTGGAGAATCGTGTTGTAAAACAACGCCAGGACACAAGTCCAGCCACAACCAGGCCTCCAACCACCTTTGAACAGGGAACCAGACTTGGCCTCCTCCATGTTGACCTGAATCTGGGCCAACATAACCTGAAGCTCACCAGTGAACTCCATCGCATACTCGTTACTCGCCAACTTAGCAGCAAGATCTTTGTCCTTAACAAACTTATCAACAAACTTGCCAGCAAGATTTAAACCAGCCGTAATTGGATCAGCAGCCATTATTATTCTCCACAGGGATTTGGCTCTCGTAAGCTCGAAATTCTCGGCTTCTTTTCTCAAATTTAAGGCGAGAGGCAGCGTATGCAGCATCTGCTTTAGTCAAATGCTCACTGATTACCACAGGAATGTCTCCGGTAATCTCAACCAGGTAAATAACACTCGGCTTATTCGTCTCTGTTTCGGGCTTGTCCAAAGTTCATCGCCATAACGTCAAGTACTTCTCTCCACCAAGTCCTTGTAGCAGGCCTATTGATCACCGCCGCAAGCACAGCAAATACCCCAATAAGGGCAAACATTAAAAATATAAAACCAATAATCTGTTCCATAACAACCTCTCTATGAATTTCTAGTTTCCATCGCCGCAGCAAAGGCCGCAATGTCCTTGAATCTATCCGCCGGGTAATCATCATATGCCACTTTCGTCTTCCCAGGCACCGGGGGAACTCGAAGGTACTCATGCCTCCAAAATACCTCCTTTTGGAAATCAACGACCTTGTCGGACTGAACCTTGAATACACCAGATAACATCTGGCTCAATCCGGCTCGCTCTAATACCTTCATCCCATGACCCTTAACTTCACTCTTCTTTGCCTTGCTCATAATCCCCTCCTCAATTTAACCCTCATCAACACGATCAACGATCGGATCAACGATCGGATCAACACCCTTAATCAACGGATCAATATCCCGCCTACTCCGACCAGGCCAAAGACCACCATGCATAAAACACATCCAAGAAAAACCACACCAAAGCAATATCACACCAACAATGTACATCCAAAATAACCAATCAGCCATCTGCAACAATCCCCCCGCGAATTACAAAATCATAACGAAATAACCCCCTGTAAACAATTAATAAAATAAATGATCCGTTTATATAACCCCGTAAAAATCCTACGAGAGGCCCATTCTACCGTTACAAAAAATAGTCCCCTGTAAACAATTTAGCGAATATCGACCAAATATCGTCAATATATCGACAAAAAAATAGAAAAAAAGTTGAAAAAAAGTTGGGGGAGAGGTCGTTTGGGGTATGAATTAGCGCGGGCGCACCCGCTCTTTTTAAAAAAGGGGGTCGGGGGGGTCGATCCTCATGCAGTCATGGAAGGCAAGCGAGCGCGGAAACATTCAAAGCCTCTAACCTCCAGCAGATGAGGGGGGCGGAAGGACAGCCAGCAATAATCATACAAGCTCAAGGCTGGGCCT
>TARA_R110000751_G_scaffold124158_3_pt1 | contig 13574 bp, 11 predicted proteins | sample TARA_R110000751 | Tara Oceans TARA_R110000751 (sample SAMEA4398001) | marine metagenome | biome: Polar Biome; feature: [MES] marine water layer (ENVO:01000295) within the mesopelagic zone...; material: water (ENVO:00002006), including particulate matter (ENVO:01000060) such... | reverse complement strand
TAAAAACAAAGGGTTAGACAAAGAGTTTAAAGAGATACGTGAAGCAGTACTTAATTTAGAAATCATGCCTTCTATGAGGCTTATGATGTCAGCAGGAGAAGCATGTGAGAGAGACAATATTGCGGCTTACAATTGCTCTTATTTGGCTATTAATAATAAACGAGCTTTTTCAGAAGCTTTATATATATTAATGAATGGGACAGGAGTAGGATTTAGTTGTGAAAGACAAGAAATTAGTAAATTACCTAGCATACCAGAAGTACTTAGTAACACTGATGATACTATTGTTGTTGGTGACAGTAAGCTTGGCTGGGCGAAGTCGTTTAAGAAACTATTATCTAGTCTATGGGAAGGAGATATACCCAAGATTGACTACTCTAATGTTAGACCAGCAGGTGCTAGGCTAAAGACATTTGGTGGTAGAGCTAGTGGTCCTGAGCCCTTGAAAAGATTGTTTGATTTCGTAGTAGAGTCATTTAATCATGCACAAGGTCGTAAACTAACATCGTTAGAAGTCCATGATATTATTTGTATGGTAGGAGAAATTGTAGTCGTTGGTGGTGTTAGAAGGTCAGCCCTTATCTCACTATCAAACTTAACAGATAAACGCATGAGAGAGGCTAAAATGGGTGCCTGGTACAATGATTTTGCATACCGTGGATTAGCTAATAACTCAGTTGCTTATACAGAAAAACCTGATATGGAAACATTCATGGATGAGTGGGTATCATTAGTTAAGTCTAAGTCAGGAGAACGTGGTATATTCAATAGAGTTGCTGCACAAAAACAAGCTGCTAAATGGAAAAGACGTGATGAAACAATGAGTTACGGAACAAATCCTTGCAGCGAAATTATACTACGTGATAAACAGTTCTGTAACCTAACAGAAGTAGTTGTAAGAAATGGTGATACTAAAGATAGTCTACTAAACAAAGTACGACTAGCTACAATACTTGGTACATTACAATCTAATCTAACTAACTTTCAATTCCTATCTCATGAATGGGCTAAGAATACATTAGAAGAAAGATTACTTGGTGTATCATTAACAGGTATTATGGATGCTAAAATAACATCTAACCCTGACCCTAAATTTTTAGAGGAGATGAGAGACCATGCCAGAAAAACAAATCACAAATATGCAGACAAACTTGACATACCACGAAGTGCAAGTATTACATGTGTTAAGCCTTCTGGGACTGTTTCTCAGCTTGTTGACAGTGCTAGCGGCATACATGCTCGCCACGCTACCCAGTACATAAGAACAATCCGTATGGATAAGAAAGACCCTATATATGACTTTCTTAAAGAGAGTGGTGTGCAAGTAGAAGATGAACAGTATAGACCTGATAGTACTGCAGTGTTTAGTTTCCCAATGAAAGCTCCTAAAGGAGCTGTTACTCGTAATGATATGTCAGCTATTGAACAGATGGAGAACTGGTTAATATATCAACGTCATTGGTGTGAACATAAACCGTCAGTAACTATCTCAGTTAAAGATAATGAGTGGATGGAAGTAGGTGCATGGGTATGGGAATACTTTGATGAGATATCAGGTATATCTTTCTTACCACATAGTGACCATACATACGTACAAGCTCCTTATCAAGACTGTACTGTAGAGGAATACAAAGAGTTACTTGATAAAACACCTAAGAATATTAAATGGGATTCGTTTATTGAAACTGATGATAACACAGAAGGTGCTCAAACATTAGCTTGTACTAGTGGAAGTTGTGAGATATGAAATTAATTATAGCTGCTATAATAATATCAGCAGGACTAATTATAGCAGGAAGTTTAATTGATATAGATACTATTGTTAAAATTAATAAGGAATGTGAAATATGAGATTTAGTATATACCCAATACTTGGAATACATGTAGGCTTTGAGTTTACAGATGCTTTAATGGATAACCAACCAGTAAGTTATTTGTTAATTGATTTATTTATTATAAGAATACAATGTGCGTGGTATCCAGAATGAAGTTAGCTATCATAGGAAGTAGAAGTATTGAAGATGATGCTTGGACGCTTAAAGCCGTGGATAAGACAGTCCAAGAATTAAACCCTACATGCATCCTTATGGGTGCTGCTAGAGGTCCAGACAATGCAGTAAGTCATTATGCAGAGTCTCATGATATAGATTTAATAAGGTTCTTACCTTATCATCTATTAGACCCTATAGCTAATTTTGATAGTAAACATTTCTTTATACGTACTAAACAGATTATAAACAATGCTGACCATCTATTAGCCCTTTGGGATACTAAAAGTAATGGTACACAATATGCGATTAGATACGCTCAAAAGATGAAAATACCTGTTAAAGTAATAAAGATACCACTAATAAAACACAAGGAGTAACGGGAAGAGCAATAAGAGCTGCTACTATACCTAATAAAATTTTATTTCTTAATCCATTTTTGTACTGATTTAGTTTCATAAATACGAATAACTGTCCATATAATAGTAAATATAGCAGCTAAAGGAGGTAGTATACTAGCTACTGTTCCTACTGTAGTTAAAATAGCACTTAAATCTAATAAATGAACTATCTCTGAGTCTTTAATTGGATTTTGCAAGTTGCCCTCCAAAGTAAAATTCAATTATAATAGTTGCCCATTGAAAAATCTCATCAAATTTATAAAGTCCTTTAACTGTTTCAAGAGTGGTACCCCCACCTATTTCAAATAAACCTAAAAAACTCCATCCTTCTGTTGTTACAGGAATGATTGTCTCTACACCATAGATACCAGCTAAAGGATATATAGCTACTAAAGCTAATATAATTACAATAAGAAACCTTCTATTCCAAGCCGCAAAGGATGACTCTTTATTAGATTGTTCTCTAGCATCATCTATAAATGTACTCTTAGCACCCATTGCTTTAAGCATAAGTCTGTGTTCATCATGAGCTTGTTTAGATTTAATTGCAGATAACTTAGCAAAAAAACCAAGACCTATTGGTATTAAATGTGTTAATAGACTAATCATTTTTTAAAATTTCTCCTGTTAATGTCGTGAAATTTGTCTGGTAACCTTACAGTCTTCATAGACAGCTACAAATTCTGTAGTATCAAACTTAGATTTACCTAATTTAAGGGGGTCAATATAATCCCCTCCAATTACTGCCATACATATAGCAACAACGTGTAGTATTACTGATTTACTCGTTTCCATTTATTTTTTAAGATTTAAACCTTTAGTTATAATTTCATCTGTAAAGTAGTTTAATGATTCTTTACCACCTTCAGCTATAGCTGTTGCTTTAATCCATTCAAGTTTATTTACATTTGTAGGTTTTTCTTTTAACCAATTATTATTTGTAGTATCTATTCCTTGACTATTTGCTAAAGTTTTAGCATAGTTTAATAGATGAGGCATGAGACGTCCATTCTTTTTAAAGAAAGCTTTTTCTTTAGGTTCAGAAGCATACCTATTAACATAGGTTTCATAAGAATTTGTAGCATTTAAATTAGCATCTATAACTATATTTAAAGCTCTAATACCAAACTCAGGAGTTTTATAACTTACAAATGTTTTTTCATTAGGATTATCAATCATTCCTTCCCATTTATCTTTTGTAATTTTAATATTACCTAAATTATTATTTCTAACATTTCTTACTACAGGTTTATTTTGAAAAGGTTCTTCTTGTACTTTACTATTTTCTTTCTTTTTTTCTACATCTTTTAATTCACCTGTTTTAGGGTCATATGTTAAATTTAATAACTCTTCTAATTGATATGTTTTATTTAATAATTTTGCAAAACCACCTTTATCTGCCATATCTTTATTTTCGTTATAAATATTACTTATTGATTCATTTAATAAGTCAAGATAATTGTTAGTATAAACATTTTTAATGCCTCTATCTTTATCTCCTTTTACATAATATAAACCAAGAAGAGGTCTATCATTTTTACCACCTTTTTGTACAAACTGTTCTTCATATTTTTGTGAATCTACTTTTCCATCTACAAAATAAGGAGGTAATTTTTTCTTGTCTTCACCACTGTTTTTAAAAGCGTCATATTGGTCTTGTAAAGATTCAGCATTAGCTTCTGTAGGTATAGAACCTCCTTGGTCTACATAGGTCCTATCATCTTCATAATCATCTATTAAATGTTGTACTTCTTCTATAACAGTACGCATGACATCTTTTGTTTTATATGCTGTATTATATTCTATTCTAGTAGGAGAACCATCTTTTCTTTTTCCACCTAATTTACCTTCCCAAATAGATGGACCACCATAGTAAGCTCCTTGAAAACCTTTTTCTCTATCATTTATTAACCAAAAAGGAATATCTTTTAAAAAAGGATAATTTTTAAATACTGTAGGATGAGTTATTACTTCTCCTATTGTAGTTTTATAAGTTTCTCTTACTCCTATGTCCTTAAATTGACTTAAATCCATCATATCATTTTTATCATTAAGTTTAAATTTTTTAACTTTAGTATTAGTAACATCCATGTCATGACGTTTATTTCCACTAGTATCTACCATTATATTAGTTTTTTTATAAGCTTCTTTTTCACTAGCTCCTTCTTGTATTATTGTATCATATTCTTTAGACTTATCTTTAGAAAAACCTAATGATTTATTACCACCATAAAAAGCTACATCTATTTTTTCACCAGTCCATATTGAACTATTATTTAATTTAGTAGCTAAAGCTTCTTTAGTTGTTCCTTTAGGAACATTTTTAATTATAGTACCATTAGGCATACGAACATTCATTTAATCCATTTCCCCAAAGTCAATATCATCTTGTCCAGCAGGCAAATCTTTTAATGTTTCTAATAATTGTAAAGAAGTTTCTTTAGTTACTTTCATTTCACCAAGCTTACTATTTAATGTTGATGCTATATTAAGTTTTTCAGCTACACGTCTAGCATTAACATTATCACTTGAATAGAATACTCCAGCCTCATTTATTTGAATAGAAGAGATATCTACTTTATTTACACTAACTTCATTAGTAATACCACCTAAAAATAAACCTAATTCTTTTGTAGTATCATCTAAAAAAGTTTCAGAATTTGTTAACATATATTTAAACACAGTATCATCCATATTATTCATAGAAGTTAAAAGAGTTTTTTCATATTGATATCTCTCTTTTGGATTTTTATAATGCTCTGCTGTATTATATATATTATTATATAAACCAAATAAGTCAGGTGACATTTTATTACCCATACTAGAAGTTGTAATATATTCTTTTGCAACAGGGTCAAGTTCAGCTAAAGTCTTTTGTATAAGAAGCCCATTTTTATTATACTCTGCAAAATAAGGACTATCTATAGCAAACTTACGACCCTCTATCATACCAAAGTTTAATATTTCATTAATCATTGCATTTTTTTGACCTGGTTTAAAAGATAATTTAGCATCATTAACTAAAAAATTATAACTTTTAATTTTTAAATCTTGTAATCTTAATGATGTTTCATCTGTACCTGAAGCAAGTCGACCAAACTCTTGTTGAGCTTTTATACTTGAATTTACATTATTAAGGCGTGTTTTTAACGTTCCACCTGATAACTCTGCATCACTATCTGTTTCTAAGTCTGTAATATATTTATCAAATTGAGCATAAGCAGCTTTGTTTTCATCTGTTTGTTCTAATGAACCTATTACACTTAAAAATTTTCTAGCACTTAAAAGTTTTAGATTCTTTTCTCTTCTAGCTTCCTTATAATCTATTTCTCCAAGAGTCAATCTATCAGCAATATTATTTAATTCATTAGTAAATCCAAGCAATTTATTACCAGCTACTTGATGAATTCCTCCACTTAAATCTATTTTATTTTGTACCTCAGCTATATTTTCTTTACTTCTAATAGAACCATCTTCTATTTTTTGTAGTATCTCAGCTTCTTCTCTATCTATTTTTTTATATGTTAAATATGCAATTTTTCTATCCTCGTCCTCCATAAACATAGGAGTAACTCCAGGTTTAGTTCTTAAGTAATCATCTATAATTTTATTATCAGCATTTTGTTTTTTTAATTGATTTGTATATAATAAATTATCTTGTTCCATAAGAGAAGTTACACCTCTATTACCTAAAGTTTTACTAACTCTAAGAGCAATCTCATCTGCATACGCTGGGTTAGCATTAGCTAACTCTTGAGTTTTTTGTAAAATTCTTCTTTCAGATTCATACTTAGACATGCCTTGGGCATTAGCATTAGAATATCGTGTTGTAATTGCATTTAAGTCAGCTTGTATTTCTAAGTCTTCAGGATTATTTTTAACTTCTTCTTCTAAACGTAATTTATCTTGTTCTAAAGAATTAAGATAACTAGGACTAGAGTTTTCAATTTCATCTGCTAAAACATTACCTAAATCATTAGCTTCATTTATAGTATTTGACTTATCAATTTCATCTGCTTTTTTAATACCCATTTCAGCTATGCCTAAAATAGCTTCCATATTATTAAACTTGGCTGGCATAGCTTTATCAACTTTATAAGTTAAGCCAGGGTAAGTTGGTTTTACTACTGTTGTATCAAATTTAGGAGCTGCCATTATTTATTTTCCTTTTTATAAGCTTCGTTTGCTGTTATCATGTGGTCATACATATCATCTAATTCTGCTACTGAATCTGGGAATTGTCTTATTAAAGACTCTCTAAGAACTTTTAATTGTTCTAAATCACTTTGACTATAATAAGAATAACTATATTTAAAACTCTTTTTAAACTCAGTATAGAATTTTTCAACAAAAGTTTTATCTTGTTGTGAAAGCATAAGCATTGCTTGGTCCATAAAAAAGTCATGTTCAGCAGTATTAGCAATTAAAGTTTCTTCTTCTAACTTAAACTTCCAAGCTAATAATAAATTTTTTATTCCTTCAATAGTTGATGGAGCTTTATTACGACTTTGACGATATAATTGAATTACTTTTCTAGCTTCATTTCTTAAAGCTTTTTTCTTATTTCTATTCTTATCTAGTATATCCCAAAAGTATTTAGTACGTTCATTAGGAGAACCTAATACTGTTTGAAAGATTTGTTCTTTAGGAGTAGTTTCTAGTCCTGTATTAGCTCCTGTTTTAGTTTCATCTCCTAACCATTTATTTTCTAAAATACCAAATGTTACTTTATCTGCAGCATTTAAAAAAGGTATTACTGAATATATTTGAGATTTAATTATATGTAATTTTTCTTTTAAAGTAAAATGTTCACTATTACTATAAAGAGAAAGTATCATATCTACAGCTCCATTCTCTCCAAGTACTTTTTTATAAAAAGCATATGTAGCACCTAGTTCTTTTAAGTCAAAAGTATCACCCTGTGCAGATGCTAGCATTCTATATAGATTTGTTAAAGGACCAAAGGGTGCATTACCATGTACACTTAAAGACTCTCCAGGAAGTATTCCAGTCTCTGTTCCTAGATAACCTCCAAATTTATTTGCTATTTGATAAGATAAATTAAGCCTACCAAAATACTGACCCCAAGTTTTCATGTCTTCATTGTCTGAATCAAGTAAAGAATTTCTTAATAACTTTTCTAAACCATATAAACTAGAACCATATAATAAGAAATCAGTTGCTAATAAAGCTGCTCTTTGTTTTCCAGAAAATGGTGTAGCATTAGCATTCCAAGTTCTTTCTGACATCTTCATAGAGAAAGATGTAAATAAACCAACATATCTTAAACCTACATTGCTTTGCCATCTATAAGCCATAGTCTTATTCATACCACCTGCTAGTCTATTAGCGTCTAACATTATTTGATTCATGTTCTTATCAGATTTCCAGTTAGCTCCTTTATTTTTAGCTTTAAAGTTTTCTAATGCTACCATTGTAAATAAATCCCTATTAATAGCTTCACCAAATTCAAATCCTATTTTACTCATAGTTTCAGAAGCTCTATTTAAATGACCTAAAGGATTAACATATTGTAATGATTTATTTAATGCAAGACCCCCTCCTGCTTGAAATAATGCAGTACCTTTAGCAGAACCTAATGAAGGTATAGAATTTATACCAATACCTTGATTAAATACATGGTCTCTAACATTACTTGTACCTGTTCTTCTAGAATATAAATCTATAAAATCTAAATCTGCATTAGATATTTTTTCAAATTTTGAACCTTTTTCACGAGGTAATCCTAATTCAGTTATAACTCCTTCAGTTTGATTCCAATAAGAATCAATAGCTTTAGATAGATTATCTCCATCTTTTCCTTGTCTCATATTTTTTGCATTCTTTCTTCTCATCATCATTAAACGAATAGAATTTGAATAGATTCTAAACATCTGAGCAGGATTACCATTAGATAGAACTGCTATAGGACCAGCAGATGCCATAGATTGTAGAATAAATTGTTTAACAGGTCTCATCATAATCCATAGAGATGTAATAGGTTTTAATGGTGCCCCTGCTGCAGCTTGAGGATTACGTTGTAACCAGACTCCTCCTTTAATACCTATTTTTCCTATTCCCATATCTCCTGCTACACTATCAGATAACTTTTGAATTGTCTCTCCAAACCATGCTACAGTATTAGCAACACTTCCTCTAGCTTGACCCATTTCATAAATATATAATTGGTCCCATAGAGCTGTAAAATGATTATAAGTTGAAGTATCATCTCCAACTTTTTGTATCATATCTCTATCAGGATATCTATCTTCTATTCTACCAAGACCTTCTACTTTAGAGTCTCCTCTATTTATTTTAATATTAGGATTATTTTCAACTGCTTTTACAAACTCAGATTTTAATTGTTGTATATTAACTAAATCTAATGTACTTGCTCCTGTAGTTTGTATTGTTTTTACTAATGATGAATAAGGGTCTCCATCTATTACATCATATTTTAATCCTTCTATTCGTTGAGAATTAGTATTTAATTGTTGTCTTTGTATTTGTTCATCACTATATCTTTGACCTCTTCGGTCTAACTCTCTAACAGTACTAACTTCATAATGATAATCGTTATTATCTAATTTTGCAACATAAGCATCTGCATCTTTTTTAGATACAAACAATCTAATAGTTTCACTAAAAGCATCTAAATCTTTTGCTACATTCTCTCTATTATTTTTATAGTTAATTACTTGCCCATTGTTTTTAAATTCTAATTTATAACGTTTAACAACAATAGCTTCAGGATGCATTTTAGGTACATAACCAACTCTTCTTGGAGAAATTTCTCTAGGTAAAGCCCCAGGCTTAACTGTTCCAAATACTGCAAAGTTATAATGATTACCATCTGGTGCTAAATGACGATGTGCAAGACTATAAATTTGTTGTTGAGGCATACCATCACCATCTTGTAAAAAATGAGTACTCTCTTTACCTTGATTTAGAGGTCTATGTAATACAGCTTTTCCTTTATTATAATCCCAGACTTCATATGAAAAGTTTCCTTCTGGAACCATACCTTGATTTCTAGCATTAGAAAACTCATTAGCTCCTACAAAATCATTTTGCCATTTAAATTGAAAACTTTCTTTTACTGGAATAACTTCATTCTTTTTTGTAAGTGGATTAATAAAATTAAAAGAATTATTATAGCCTTTTGACTGTAAAATTCTTCTTTCAATTAAATTTCTAGCTTGATGTAATTCATTTGTAACTAACCTATAAGAGTTAATTGCTGTTTGCATTTTATGAACCTGCGCATTAGTAAGATTACCATCTCCTAATATAGCATTAATTTGTCCACCAGTTAAGGTATCAAATCTATCTTCTGAATAAGCTAGAAGTTTAGCAAATTGACGTTGTTCTTTAGTATCCATCTGTCTTTTATATTGATAAGAAAGTCTATCTAAAGTTTCTTTAAAATAAGATTCTTTTATTAAATCTTGACTAAATAAAGCATCTTCTAGTTTTATATCATACTTACCATACTTAGCATATATATCTGAGAAAGTTCCTCTATTCTTATCACTATTCATATTATAGAGTCTTCTTAGAATTCCTTGAAAACCTCTGCTTACAAAATTAGTACCTCCTGAAAACCTTTCATTAGGAGTCTTTCTCATTTCACCAAAGAAAGCATTATATAACTCTTTATCTCTTTTCCATTCTACTCTATAGGTATTATTAGTTTCTAAATCTTTAATTTTATTAAAATCTTTTTGTTTAATTTTTCTTACTATGTTACCTTCAGCATTTCTTTCAACAAGGGTAAGTTCTGAATCTATTATACTAGCTGTATCTCCAGTATTTTCTTCAAGACTTTTTTTAATTGCGTTTGTAGCTTCTTTAGCTTCAGCTAATGTAGTAAAATCGTTTCTAGAATCTTTTCTAAATACTAAGTTTTGTTCAAATCCTAAAGCAGTAGGTTCAAATACTGAAAAACTTCTGCTTGGGACTATTCTTATATCAGAGTCAATACCATTTATCACACTAACAATTTCATTAAGTTCTACTTTACGTTGGGATACATCTCTAGCTCCTGCTGGAATATATCGTTCTACTGTATTTATTTCACTTATTAATTGTAGTTCTCTTAATACAGCACTATCTAATACCCAACCTTTTAAATTTGTATTAAACATACTTTGATTTGAATCACTAAACCAAAATATTAATTTTCTAGAAGTAAACTCTGGATTTTTAACATTATTCATTACTACACTAGCTATTTCTCCAGAACTATCATCTAAAGTTGATAAAACTAAATTCCCTGCTTTATTTTTATTAACTTTCATTGTTGTAGCTAAAGGGGAGTTAACTTTATTTATTACTTCTTTAGAACCTACTTGTACTAAAGTAGGAGTAGAATCTACAAGAACTTTTTGTGTTGTACTAAGTGAGGTATACTCTATGTTTTTAATTAATTGAGCACCAGGTCGACCAACAACAGCTACATTTTTAACATACTTACCAGCTCGATAAGTTTGTTTAACACCTTTAGGTCCAAAAATACCAATTAATAATTCTAATGGTAACCTAACTAACATAGGGTCATCTGGATTTATAGCCTCAGATGTTTTTTGCATAAATTCATCAAAAGATTCCATTCCAGATGCACTAATTGTACTTGCTAAATCTTCTGTACTAATACCAAGCATTTGTGATAGAAAATTTCTAGACATAGTTCCTACTTCAGCAGAAACTGTTTTGTCTTTCATATCATAATCACCAGCATTTTTTCTAGATATATAATCAAACATACTAGTCATATTATTTAATGCTTTACCATACTCAGATTCATCTTTACTTAATTCTATTTGTGCTTGTGCTCTTTTTTTAGGGTCTAATGATTTAGTACCTTTTTTTAAATAACTAAGTAATAGAAGAGCAGCTTTATGTTGAGGTAACTGAGTTTTTTCATCAACTGTTGCAACATTATTATAGTACATTCCAAATGAATCAGTTATATCAACAAACCATTTCCAACTTTCTCCTAAAAGCATATTAGCCCAAAACCCTACATTATTCATAACAGGAGATATAGCTTTATCAAGAGTACTATCTTTTCCCCAATACTCTATATTAGCTTCAGCATCTATATCCATATTAGCTAAAACTTTTACATTTTCTTCAAAGTCTTTTTTTGGAAGTGCCTCTTCATTTTCTAATAATGACTCATAAAGATTTCCCCAAACAGATTCTGTAACTGCTTCTGTTTCAAAACCTTGTTGTTCTATATTAATTTTTTCATTTAACTCTTGATTATTATCAACAATATTTTCTAGACTTGCATCTTCTACATATCTTTCTTCTATAGTTGGAGGTATTTTATTACTATAAAGATATTCTTCTAATTGAAATCTTTTATTTTCTCTAGTTATTTCTGGATTTAATAACATAGATTCAATATTTATTTGAGTTTGTTTATTATCTTCTTCTTGAAATTTTAATTCTAAAGATTCCATGAAACTAGATTCACCTTCTTCTGCAGCACCTCTAAGTATTTCTAAATAAGTATTTACAGGGTCTTCTGACTCAGACAAAACAGTAGCATAGAAAGCATCATTGCTGCTTACATTTTCTTTAACTTTGGGTTCTTCATAAGGAGCACCATTAGTTAAATTTACTTCTTGTTTATTTATATTATTCATTATCCTGTTGGAGTACTGCTGCTATTACCAAAAATATTAGAAGAACCTATTGTGTTAGCAATGCTTGCTACTGTTGACCACATAGTACCTTTAGCCATTGCAGAATTAGCATCACTCTTAAAGCTTGCTGCTGCAGTATAATCACCTGTAATTGCATCACCAAATTGAGTAGCTACATTACTATTACCTAAATTAGCAGCAGTTTGTGTACCTATTGAACCTGTAGCTCCTACAAAACTTGAAGTACCTCCTGCACCCATACCTGAACCTGCAGTAGCTCCTTCCATTGTTCCTTGTTTTATTCTAGCTTGACGTACTTCTTGTACTTTTTTACGTTGTTCTAGTATTTTATTATAATTATTTCTTTTTTCTGCAGCCATGTTTTCTCTTTCAACTGCTGCTCTATTAGCTTTAGCTGCTTTTTTTGCTTGTTTATTTTGTTGAACCGCACTATATACAGCAACTGCAGTAGTAACAACTGGACCATATTGAATTAAACCTGTACTAGGATTAACTGTTCCTGAACCACCATAAGCTTTTAGTAAAGCTGCTTCTTCCTCATTAATGTGAGCTAAAGTAGTATCACCATTAGTTCCTTTTGATGAAACAGATTTATAAAGCTCTTGTAATAAAGATACCTGTTCTTTTATTGTCAAATTGTTAATACCCATTTTAAATCTCCAAAACTGTTAAATAATATAATAATCCATCATTAGATAATGCAATTCCATTTGGTATTGCTTTTGCTCCAAATACTAAATTAAACTTCCTTTCTTTTTCTGACTTACACATTCCATAAACTCTTTTAATATTTTTATCTCTTAACTTTTGTTTAGCTATTTCTAAACCTTTTAAATATCTTTTAAACTTTGTATGACTCCATGAATGACACTCAATATGCATTGTCCATACATTCATTTCTTTATTAAACTCTACTCCTATAAATCCATTATTACTTTCTTCATATAATATTTTCATAAATTTACTGAGTTGTTGTCATAGTAACTGGATACCCCCACCCTAACAATCTCATATCTTTTCCTGTTTCTGATTTAATATATATACTTAAACACTTTCCTGAACCTCTAAGTTTATTTTTAGTTACTACCATAGTATCACCGCTATCAAAACTAGAAGCTACTCCAGTAGGTGTATAGTTTCTTAATAGTTTATATGCTTGAAACTCTGGTCCCCATTTACCATTAGCAGCAGAATTTGCCCAATCCCATTGAGCTTGTACTTTACATGACGATTGATTTGTAAATACAAAACTAGAACCTGATGCTGCAAAACCATCTTCTGTTTGTTGTAAATACAAAAACAAATAGGGTATTTGTTTATTTCTCATAATATCACCAAACAGTTCATAACCTGTAACTAAATAACTTAAGTATGTAACTCCAGTAGAATCAGCGGTTTTCCAATCCATAAAATCACTACCATTATATTTAGATAATGTAAAGGATGTTCCTCTAATAGTTAATAAACTAAATTGAGCTGCTCTATTAACTGGTATATCATCATTAACT
>TARA_R110000751_G_scaffold1379_4_pt1 | contig 13575 bp, 10 predicted proteins | sample TARA_R110000751 | Tara Oceans TARA_R110000751 (sample SAMEA4398001) | marine metagenome | biome: Polar Biome; feature: [MES] marine water layer (ENVO:01000295) within the mesopelagic zone...; material: water (ENVO:00002006), including particulate matter (ENVO:01000060) such as...... | reverse complement strand
TTGAAAATTCTTCTTGGACATATTCTAAATCTTCATCCGATGATTCATATGCTGATTTTAATTGTTCTCTTACTGATAATTTTAATACTTCATTTTCGATTTTTTGGAGTTCTACTTTAAGAGTGTCCATTGAAGGTGTAGTATGATACTTGTCATAGTATCTAAGAATTTCTTTGATAATCCACTGATGTGCTTGATTATCAAAGTATTCATCACTCAAAATATCATGAATATTAGTTAAAAACTCTTTATGCGTTAAAAGAGATGATAGGATTTTAATTTGGAAATGATTTCCATATTGGTTTAAACTTGTTAACGTCATATAACTTTTTTATTTATAACTTGAATTTTTCAAAAACATCTCTTACCCAAAAATTTACATTACGTATCATTCCTCCTAATTTATCTTCATTATAGAATGCCACGAATTGATCAGGAAGATAATTATAATCATTAGTATTAACAACCTGAGTTAGATATTTTTTATCGTTTTCATCTAACATGGGGTTAGATAAATCCATTATTTTGTAATTAGTTTCTAAATCATCTATATGTTGGATTACTCTAGCATATATAACATTCTCTTTAAATTTAGATTCACAAATATTATAAATATCATCTAAGGACATATCTTTCTTACTTAATTCCGGGAATAATTTATATAATTTTTTCTCCCCTAATCCTTTTATACCCTTAACATTATCTGAGTTGTCACCCATTAATGTTTTATAAAGGATGAAATTATGGGGTGACATTTTAAATTTTTCAACTACCGTTTCTCTAGTATAAAATTCCTTTTCCATAGGACGATATACAATAACATTATCATTTATTAGTTGTAGAAAATCTTTATCAGAAGAAACAATAAATACTTTATCTTTGGGGGATTGTGGGATAATATCTGATAGATAGGCAATAACATCATCTGCTTCAACTTTAGGAATCCCTATAGTTTTTACAGGCAATGTTTTTAAATATTGGATAATTCTTACTATTTGATCAACTTTAGCATCATCTTCATCATCTTTATTATCAAAAGCATCCCAATTAGTAATACGCTGTAGATCTCTCCCTGATTTATATTCTGGTAGTAGATTTTTTCTAGCATTAGCCGACCCTGCTCCATCAAATATAATATAAACTTGAGTAGGGTCAACCCTACGAATCTCAGCACCTAAAGAACGAAAAAAACCACCTAAACCCCCAACATGAACTCCATCTGGATTTACCATATTCATCATTGCGAAGTTTCTAAAGAAGAGATTTAAACCATCTATTACTAGTATTCTTTCTCCTTCTACAGTCTCTTCTCTTTGCTCATCAAGATTATTGAGGAGGCTTAATAGTTCCTTTTGTTTCATCTGTATTGTTTTTATGCCCGGAATATACAAAAGATATTCCGGGTATCAAAATTTATTGTGGCTCGTCTGTGTGAGTTGTGATGTCTGTATAGGCTTGATCTTCTTCAGCAATTATAAAATCTCCACCACCCAGGATTTTTTTCCACTCATCCTTCATTTCTTCTTTATATGATTTTAAGGATTTATCATTATCAAGTATAAAACCATGAGGGGTCATTACAATTTTACCTCTAGTGGTAACACCATTAATGTGGTTTTTATCAACTTGTAAATTTACTCTTTTAGCAAATTCAACTTGTTTACCATCCTTAATTGCTTTAATTTTAGAAGTCCCAGCTGACATAATATTACCAAATGTAACTACAAATGTAGAATCAAACCACATAGCATATCCCCCCTTATTCATTAATTTGGGTTTACCCATTGGGGATTCTGCTTTTAGGGTCCAAACTTTATTAATAGCAACAAGTGTATTAGTATAGGGGTAACTTTCCTTACGTGATAATACTATACGTTGATTTACATTATTACCAAATTGGGTAGCCATAGCACCGGCATTCCATTCGTTATTATTTTTATTGGATTTGAGAGACATTTCACAAGGTATTGACCCTATTGAATCCCATAGGAATAATAAATCATAAGGTAAATTACCTGATTTTTGTTCATCAATTAGATCTAAAATAAAGGCTGCTACGTCTTCAATTGAATTGATTGTTTCTCTATCTACATAAATAAAATTACCTGTATAATCTACAATTTCACCTGTTTCTTTATCAATAACTTCATCAATTTCTAATCCCATTTGAACAGCATGTTCCCAATTCCATTTCATCTCTGTAATAATAAATACAGGAAGTACTTTACGTTTTTGAGCTTCAACTGCTGCTTCTAATAGGGCGGTTGTTTTACCTGTGTCTGAGTGGCCCCTAAGTAAAACAATATGCCCCATTGGAATTCCGGGTACTGATGTAATCTCTTGGTAAGCTTTAGAAAGAGGTATCCATTCTTGTTCTTTAAATTTAGCTTTGGATGTTAAACCTTTTTTTGATTTAAAACCATCTAAATTAAATTTTGCTTTTATTTCTGAGGAGACTGCCTCCGATAGTGATTTTTTCTTTTTAGCCATAGATTATTTATTAAAACGGCATATCATCTGATTTATTCTTATCATCTGAGAATAAGTCGTCGAATTGAGCTGCTTTTGTCTTTTTTACGTTAGTTGATGTTGTATCTAATGAATAGTTAGACTTTTTTTCTTCACTATCAAATGCAACTGCAGGTTCTGAAGAAATAGATCCTTCTTCACCTTCACCATCTGGGGATAGAAATTCTTGAAGAGCTTCCTTCATTTCATCATAAGAAAGTGGTTTAAATACTTTCATTGGATCAGCTTGATCATCTATTAGTTTTTCAACCAATGCTGCATCCGTATGAATTGGGGATGTTTTAAGTGATGGACCAATTGATGTTTTATTATAAGGAGTACCTGTTGTTTCTGGTCCTACTGTGGATAGTTTAATATCTCTACCACCAGCAATATCTGTAAAATCACCAATTTCATCATCAGCAGCCATGTTTAAAAATTCTTGATAAACTTCTTTACCAAACTGCCATAGTTTAACTCCTTCATCTTCTTGACCACGAACTACTACAGGTGCAAAAATACGAGTTTTTGGGTCTAATTTCTTAGCTAGTCTCCAATTCTCTTTATCATTAGTTCCACGAAGTTGTTTAGCAAATTCCATAATTGGATCTTTCTCACCCCAATTTGAAGGAGAAGCCATTACTCGTTTACTACCAATTCCATAATAGAATCTCATTTCTGTAAATGGGAAGTCTTTGTTGTATTTGTTAGGTGCAACTCTAATTAGTTGTTTACCTACTGAGGGTTTCCAGAATAGTTGTCTTTGACCACCTCCTGAAGTGTTTGCCTGATTTTGAAAATCATTCAGGCGCTTTTTAATTGCGTTTAAATCCATGTTTTATAACTTTTAATTTTAATTTAATAACTGTGTTAATATAAGAACTAATTTTCAAACTACCAACCTAAAGTTCAATAATTTTGAAAATCTTTGTTTTGAGTTGCTTTAACTCATCGTGTTGTGTCAACAATACTGTATTTCTGTAATGTTGCCAATCAATTGGGAATTTAGTATCAACTACTCCCCCATTTAATTTTTTAATTAATTCATTCAAGGCATTTATAGTATATAAAGTATTAGTATCTTTTTTCCTATGTACCATTATAGTATTGGGGGGTAAAGAATCTCTATCTAAATATGCAGTATTACCTTGATCTATGTTGTATGTACAAACATACTCATCATTGCTTTTAATGTGTAAAACGAATATTTTATTATACATTATAGCATAATTGGAAGTTATGTGTCCTAAAAGACTATCCAATTCTTCTAAGGTTGTGAATGTGCAAAATAGTTTATTATTCAAATCGCTTATATTTAAGTTATCCAACTCCTGGAAGTCGTCTACCTTATACATATTAGCTGTTTTATTTAAAATTGTATGTGTTGCCATAGTTGAATTTTATGTTTAATTTATAATCTTTAAATATATTTAATATCTCCTCAATTTTTCCCCTTTCACTTCTATCTAAATCAAACAAAAAAGAATCATAAGTATATAGTATTAGTTTAGTTTTTGCACCATTTAATGTCTTAAATATCTCCCACAATATACGAATATTATATGAGGTCTCCAAGTTTTGGAGTAAATAATTCAATAGTTTTTGTGGTTTCATGTCTTCCAATTCATCCCTATAAAATATTTTTTTAGAAATAGGACATTCAATGTAACCTTCACTTTGGAAGCGAGCCCACAAGTCATCAGTATATACTTGCACCTTTTTAAAGAACTCTAAATCCTTATACTTATCAAATACTCCTCCATATAATTGTTTAAATGTCAGCTCCTTAGCTTTTTGATAATCCACACCATACATTTCCGCAAAGGTAGTATGAATATCTTTATCACCAAAATCATAATCAACCAACTTAGCCAACAAAGTAGGATGATAAGCACCAATGTCAAGCTCAAGCAAGCAATCATTACTTGCGATAAAACTGTCTCTACTGCCGTTGTCTTTGGGGATTGCCGCATAATTTACTCCTTTGAATTTATTACTGGGTCTTCCTGTAAGGGTTTTGAAGTTGAATTGAGTGTAGACGTATTCTCCATCGACATCGTGAAAATACGATTGGAATTTTTCTCTATCAATTCGTAAACCACTTCGCTCCACGGCGTTGAATACCACTGAGGCTTTTGTGTTGTAAAATTCGTTGATTGGTTCATTTATTTTATCTTTTAAATTATTAAATAGATTTTCACAATATTCATAGTGTTTTACTATTGGAATAATGCGATTTAAATCTTTTTTATCACCCATCTTGCTGTAGAAGTAAGAGTGGGTTTGGGTTGTCTCGCGTATATACGTATGAGAATTAATGGTTATGTCATAAAGAGTTTTTAGTGGGAAATAATGTAAGAATTCTTTCTTATCACGCACGTACAACGCATCATAATTTGATAATATGTGTTTTATATTGTCAATATTAACATTAATCGTTTCACTATGCGAAATGGGCAATATGAATCCTTTCGTTGATACTAACGGGCGAATATAAATAGCACAAACTTTATTTTGTGTGGGGTGAACAGTATCATTATATGGAATTACTTCTACAAATGCTTCCTTATAACCACTTTGCCAAAACCTTTTTATTTGATCCTCAGATTCTACTAACCAAAACATAACTTTATTTTTGATTAATATACAAACTAAAAATCAAATAACCAAATTGTAATTTAAACTATTAAAATGTTTTAAACTTCTTTGTAATATTTCAACCAATTGCCTCTTAGGAATTTGTTTAAGCCTGTTACTTTATTTCTTTTTTCAGCTAATAATATAATATTTCTATTGGTATTAGCTACATATTTTTTCTCTCCTACTAAAGCCCATTGTAAAGTTACTAATTGGTAGGGTTGCCATAACCACTCACCACTTCTACTATCTAATTTATCAAAGGTTTCTGGTGTGATTTCAAGCCAAATAGGTTGATTAATTTTAACACAAAAATATCTAGTAAAACTACCAACAGCATATTCCTCTTCTTTGGGTTGAGGATAAAATTGTGATGGCATATTGACTAATGTGGATTTTGTTAAATCTACCTCTTGTAAAGTAGCATATTTTACTACCATTCTTTCTGAATATCCTGGGGTATTTATATCATCAAAGATAGTTGGTGCATCACTATAAGCTATGGAGCTTTGTGGGGTTTGTTTTAATGGAATAGAATTTATATCTTCTACTTCTATTAATTCTTCATTTGGGGGATCATTTTGGGTTTTACCTGTAAAATATTTACCTTTAAAAGTTTTATAGTAAAAGCCAGTATAGTTTTCCCCATTACTTTTATATACTAATTTATTATCATTAGTATATTGGTTTGTTAGTATTCTACTTTTTGGAATATACATAATTATGCTGTTGAGGGTGCTGTAAATATTAAATATGTCCAATTATCTCCTACCCTTGCTCTATAAGGGAAATCAGTATTATAATTATTTGCGGTGGATGTTGTCCATTTAACAGAATTAATATCTCCTACATAAATTTGAGTGTGGCCATATCTTACATGAGATGATTGAGGGGGGCCATCATTACAATAATAAGCTACTACATCCCCATAACCCCAAGTACGGGTAGATAGAGAATTCATTAATTGAGATTTAGTTACAACCGATAGAGTTTTAGTATATCCTAAAGCTGTTAAATTATTATAATATTCTTGATTATTATTAGCATTACCACCCGCTGATAGTTGTCTAGTTTCGGGATTGCCTCCTTTTAAATATTTTATATAGTTTAAAGCTAAATTATAAGACCATCTAGCACACATTGATTTAACTTCGCCATCTCTACCAAATACCCAATTATATGACGCCTGCATTGCATTAAACCTTGTAATTGATTCCGGGTCTTGGGAAGCTGGGGCTTCTGTGGTTGATAGAGGTAAAGAATTGGATTGGTTAGATGATTGTTGAGTTGTAGAAGTTGATACTAATTCAGCTGGTCTTGCTACGGTTGTCATAGTTTCAGCTGCTACACTTTGTGTGGTTAATTCTGTAAGCCAGGCATCTCTATCTATCTTATGGTTTATACCTGTAATTTGTAAATCAACCCCATCATCAGCATATGTTGTGGGTAAAATATCATTAGTCATTAAAAACTTTTGATATAATTTCATACCTGAAAGTCCATCCATTTCTAATGAAAAGTTAAAAGGTAAAAAGAATGGGGATTGTATCTGGTTGTCTTTAGTTAGTTTTCCTACAATTAAATTAGCGTGGGTTTTATTATGGCTTATTAAAGAATCTATATTTTCTGAAAGGAATCTTTTTTTTCCGTAAATTGTTATAAATAAACTATTTCCACTTGCATTTATATTATCATCAAAATTGGTTTTAATTGTTGTTGTTTCTTCTTCTTCTACCCCTTCCGCATTTGGTTTTGGGTAAATGCTTTCTTTTACTTCAATAATTCTATCTTTTAACCCCATATTATAATTTGAAAAGGAAGTTGCGTTTTCAGAAATTTGATTTCCATTAGATTGGGCTCCAATAGATATCATAGAGGCAAAATTTGATGGGATTGAAGCATTTAAATTTACACTCCTAATAAAACTACCTCCAATTCCAGGTTTTACCCCATATACATTAAACCTAGTATATTCAGATGTAATAAACACCTTTTCTCTTCTTTGGGGGATATTTTCATTAAATATCATTTTTAAACCATCATCGGATAGCTTAATTGTAAATTCATTTATATCACCTAAGGCTTTTATTATTCCTGAGTTGATAATTTTAAGGTAATTAATAACGTTAATATTACCTTTATCATCTTCCCCATCTACTAAACAAGCAGCTAAATAATTAATATTAACCATAATGTTACCTATTCTACCTAAATATGTTTCATAATCCCACTTAGTTCTAGATAAAACCTTATTAAGACCTGTTGTGGGGATATTTACATTTTCGTCTTTAAAATTAGTATTTGTATAAGGGATTAAACAAACTCTAGGATCAGCTGAAAATTGTCCCGGGACCTTTAATATGACATTTTCATCTTCGTCAAGATTGAAAAAATCCATATCAAAAACAACATGGGGAGTTGATTTTTTATTATTATATAGTAAAACTTTTGATTGTAAATAAGCTAAAAAGGCTCCGTATTTTATATAAACTTGAGGTGATTCATTTTCCTTTGAATCTGTTACAGTTGAAGGAATAGCAAGTAATCCTTTTTTAAATTTTAGAAATCCTGGTGTGGTTGGTTTACCAGTCTTTTCAGTTACTCCCATATAATTTAAAAGTTTATAATCTATAAGAGTGGGTATTGTAATTTCTGTAGATTGAGCTGATTGGTAAATACCATATAGCTCTCTATTTATTATTGTTTTATTTGCATTTGCTACTAATGGGGGTTGTTTGGTAGGGTCTGGATCTGATGTCCATAATTTTTTCCAAAAGCCTCTTGTATCTGTTTTAATTTCAACTAAACTAGGATCAGTAATATTACATTTTAGAGATGAAATAACATCACCTATCGAAGTTAATTGAACTTGACAATCATAACTACCATCACTATTGAATTGCCAATTAAAATTACTTATTTTACCATAAACAGCTTCATAATTATAATCATAATCCTTCCTAGCTTTTTCTATAGTTTTATATAATTCATATTGATTTGTTCCTTCAGGGGTAAGAAATTTAGACATGGGTTCTGTTAGAAAGTTATCCATAGATTGGAGCTTCTCCTCATTATCTAACCATACAGAATGTCCGAATTCTAATAATAAAGTATAACCTGGTCTTAAATATAGTATGTCTATTAATTGGAATTGAGCTTTACTAAAACATTTTATATTTATAGTAGTTTTAGCTAAAGCTCCATTACTATAATAAGTCACATCAGCATTTGTAATACCCGGCATAGGAACATATCCTCTTTCTGCTGTTCCTCCCCACCCATAAGCACCATTAAATAAATTACTACCATTATTTAAACCTGTTTGTAAGCCCCCAAATTTATTATCTTCATTTAAACTAACTACTCCACCTTGAAGAATAACACTTTTTGCTAGATAATCTCCATCCCAAGTATCTATATCATATCCTAAATTTTTTAATTGTTTAGGAACTCCTACCAAAGGATTGTAGAACTCTAAATCAACAGAACTAGCCAATCTTAAAAATGGGGTTTTAGTAGTATAATATTGAAGATCTTTTGAAGGAATATTTGAATATTTTCCTAATGAATTTTGTCTTACTTCTACTTGTGTTTTTACTGCAGGATCGAATGGGGTTCCTAAAAAATTATCCATAACATTACCTATTTAATATATTATAACTATCTACAATTTGTACTACATTTGTAGGTATTCTTATTTGAGTGCCTGGGTCTAAATATAAAGAGCCCATATTTATTTTATTTGGATTTGCAATAGATATTACCCAATATAAAGTAACATCATTATAAAATTGAAATGATAATGAATCTAACCTATCACCAAATTCAGTTTCAACCCAAATATCATTTTCATTTGAGGGAACTGGAGGGTAAGTATTATTAGTATAATATCTAGTACCTAAAGTACCTACAAACTCATTTTCATTCCTTATTTCTTTTACGTTTGAATATCTATTCATTAGGTTTGACTATTATTATCCCCATCACTTCCCATTGAGGGTTGATATGTTAAATACTCATCATTGTAATTATTATTTACACCATTACTTAATGCAATAAATTTACTATTTGGATTATTTGCATTATTTGGTTTTTCGGGTAGGAATGTATGAATAGGAGTAAACTGAAACCCGCTTACTTTAATAACATGTGGAAGTTCTTTAACACTACCATCTGAGCCACCTTCTGCATTTAAAGCAATTTCCCAAGGAGTATCTTCACCAATATCATATGTTAAGGATGTTATAAAACCGGGTTGTTCATATAAATAACCTCCTATAGTTAGTCTTACTAAATTACCTCTCATAAATCCTGCTGATGTATAATCTGGTGCTAAGGTTGAAGCTAGATAATTTAATTTTTTATACATAGGAATAAGTTCTGCTTTTGATTGGGCAGCAACTGTGAATCCCAAACTAATAGTTCTATCAAACCCCCCATAATTATGTAATGTGTCTCCTCTCCCTACATAATTAACAGCATTCCAAGTAGCGTTATAATTATCTGTTATGTTGTTTAAAAAAGCTCTAAAATGCATATAAACAGCTTGACCATCACTTCTATCATTATTTATAGCTGCTATTCTAAATTTAACTAAATCATTAATAGGTTGATTTACATCTGGCCCCGTACCATCATACATAGGCATAGCTGTTAATTTATCTAATGCTTGTAATTCATTTGCGGGTAAGCCATAATTCCATACATTTTTCTTTCCTAAATAATCATCTCTTAATTCCCCACCTTCTACCCCAGGCATACCCATATTAAGTCTTTTATCAACATTTTTATTTCTATAATTAGGGGATAAACCTATTACTGATGATTGTTTTGTTTGTTCTAAATTAGTACCATTAACATCATATAATGCGTTTCTAAAGTCTGTAGGGTATAAACTTGTTTGTTGTCCTTGAATTATATTATATTTACCTATTATTTGAGGTAGTGTAAATGTTCTTGAATTATTTTTATATAATACATTGCTATTTACTACAAATTTTTGGGTAGTATATGTTGTTACTTCTCCGGTTTCGTCGTCAGTATATGAATTTATCTCATTTACTAGCCCATCTACTTTATAATTAAAAGTTTGATAAGGACCATTTATTCCCTTTTCAATAGCTTTGCCTGTTGAAAATGGATCCTCAAATAAAAATTCTCTATCCTTTTGATATTTATATTTTTCGGGGGAGGATGTTAAATATAATTGGCCATATTTAGATGTTGCATTATTTTGGATTGATAGTTGGTATTGGAATTTGGATGAATCATCGGTCTGGTATGCTCTATTATTAACACCTCCTATCCAATATTGTCCTGGGTCTGAAATAGATAGAGCATTTGCTACCCCAGTTCTTTGATCTGCAAATCTAATATTTGTTGAACCTATTCCTAATACAGCTCCAGGACCTCCACTATAAGAAAATATGTTTTGGTCTTTATTATTTCCTACCTCCGTAGCTCTATTATAGAATTTAACTAATCTATTACCATCAGAAGTTTCATTAAATAATTTAGTAGCAGCTTCATAAGTATTTAAACCTAAATCACCTCCAAATAAAGATCCTTCTACTACACCACTCATGGGTGAAAAAGGATCTAAACCTAATAAATTAGCATGTAATCCTAAACCATTACCTAAAGCTGTTGCTAAAGTTCCTATAGGTGTATAAACCCCCTGATTAATATTTCCACCTCCAGCAGCTTTCAATCCTCCTGGTCCTTCTTCCCATCTATAAGGTGTTGCCCCTGCATATCCTAAACCATATGAAGCCGGGGTTTTAACTGATGTTCTAGATAATATATTTTGTTTAGCTATAAATCCTAAACCTGCTGATGGGTTTTTGGTATCGATAAACATTTGAGCTAATCGACTCACATCATCTAGAGCATTAGATACTGACTTTAATCCTCCTCTAATAATGAAGTCTGGACCTGATCTTACGGGAAGGTCATCAGATTCTAACCCTGTTGGAATTTCAGAGGTAATGTAAGGTTGATTGCTATCAGCCCCATCACGTCTATCTCTTCCCCAAGGCAGATTAGTAAAATCTGTTTGGAAATTTATTAGAGGCATAGTTTATTTTTAGATTCCTGCTGCTCCGTCAGGTAAGTTATTTGCGTATCTATTTACTGGTTCTTGGTATGCTTGAGTTTGTTCACCTAATTGTGATGTTGATGGGTTTGTATATCCCATAGCTCCTGCTCCAAAATTATCATACGCCGGGTTGTTTAGAGTAGGATCACCTATATTAGAATATTGATTGTGAAGTAATGAATTACCTACAATACTAACAGCATCTGGTGCTTGTGGGTTTGCTGGTGATACTGGAACGCCCAAAGTTGATCCATTAGTATCAAACATTTTTTCAATTGAATTTGCCATAATTTTTAAGTTTTTAAATTGTTATTTTGTTATAAATATTGTTAAAGATTGGAAGTCGCCATAACCATTGCTTTACCTGCTTTAGCTCCATCAATATAAACATCACCCCCGCCTTTAACAGCTGATATTAATTCTTCTAATAAAGATACTACTTTTGTATCTAAAACACCCCCACCATTAAGATTAGTACCCCCCATTATAATATCATCAGCTCTAAACTTTTGAATAGGTTGTCCTGGTCTTGAAATAAAATCTTCTGCTATACCCGCAGCTTCTGATTCTTTATCATAGAATGTATTTCTAACAATACCCCCTACAGTTTCTTGTCCAGGCATTATTCCTCCTAATTTTCTTCCTAACCAATCACCTGCTATACCCGCAACGGGTGTTAAAGCTAATCCTAAACCGGGTGCTACATTTAAAGCTTGGATAGCTGCCATTCCCCCAACTGACCCAATAACTGCTCCTATACCTTCATTTACTCTTTTTCCTATTGCGGTATCTATTTCTTTTTTAGTTTTACCATCAGCAATCATTCCTTTAATATCTGAATTTGCGAATACTCCTTCAATAAAACTTCCTATTATAGGAATTCTTTTTGTTAAAGATTTTAATGTTTGTCCTAAAGCAGCTTTACCAATTACAGGTTTAATAGCATCTTTTAAAGCATTTATAGGATTTAATTTACTAAGAAAGCCTCCAATTTTAGACCACATACCCCCACCAGCTGCTTTAGTTGCTGCCGGGGCTATTGCTGATGTTGCAGCTTTAGAAGATCCTGCAACCCCACTAGTAACACTAGATGTTGTAGTTGCTGCTGTTGATGCAGCTGTTGAACCAAATCCTAATGTGCTTGCTACTGATGATGCAGCCCCTCCTATTTTAGATAACCAACCAAACATATTTTTTAATATTCCTAAACCTGCTTTCATTCTTGCAAATATTCTAATCCCAGCTATAACCCCCATGTATTTACCTATACTTGTAAATAAACCGCCTACATTTTGAGCGGCTTCAACCATATCCATTAACCCATCTAATATTCTACCAATAGTTTCCATAATAGGAACTAACTGATCTTTTAATTTTATCATAGCATCAGAAAACCTTTTACTAGCTGCTTCCGCATGTAGTTGATCTGTTAATTGATCCGACCCAATTTGTCTTTGTTCTTCAGCTGTTATGACTCCATCTTCCATTGCTTTATTATAAGCATCCGAAGCAGCTGTCATAGACTTAGCTTCACCTGTTAAAAGTTCTTGAGTTTCTAAAGTTTCAGCTAATTCTTCTCTTGACATTCCAAAAGCTTTAGCTAATGATTGTTGTTGTAAAACATTCATCTTACTAAAATCTTTAGCTGTTCCAATTTCTCTAGATATTGCTTTAGCTAATCCCTCTTGATCACCCATTAAAGCAGCTCTTCTAGCATCTTCTAAATTTAACTGTTTACCAGTCATTAATTCAGCTTCCATTTCTGCTGCTATAGAACTTTCAAAGTCTAACAATGATGAGGATGTTGATTCTAGTTGGGCCTGACTCATTCCTAGCTTAGCAGATTGAAATGCTGCATTAGCTAATGATTTACCTTGACCCTCCATTGTTAACCTATTAGCAGCACTAATATTACCAATGCCAGCAAATACTTGTTGTTGGTTTACTGCTACTCCTTCTTGTTCCGCTAAAATTGCTACTTGTCCTCTTAAAGTTGCGGTAAGATCTTCAGCACTTTCACCTCTTAATTTTGCTGATTTTACAAATTGAGCTGCTTGTTCGTTAGTTAACCCAAATTCATTAGATAATAATGAAAATGTTTTTAATTCATCTTGAGTTAATTTAACAGCACCCCCTATTTCTTGGTTGAATTCTTGTATGCCTTTAACAGCATCTGCAATATTAAAATGAATTTGACCACTTGTTTTAGCTGCTACATTTAAGGATGATTTTAAATTATTAGCATCATCTCTTCCTAAAGCAAATGTCTTAGCTAGATCTTCTCTTTCAGCTCCAAACTTTTTAATTCCATCTTTAAAGGTTTTAAGTATAGC
>TARA_R110000751_G_scaffold110786_1_pt1 | contig 13586 bp, 11 predicted proteins | sample TARA_R110000751 | Tara Oceans TARA_R110000751 (sample SAMEA4398001) | marine metagenome | biome: Polar Biome; feature: [MES] marine water layer (ENVO:01000295) within the mesopelagic zone...; material: water (ENVO:00002006), including particulate matter (ENVO:01000060) such... | reverse complement strand
TCAGATAAATTGTATCTTCGTTTTCTTTTTTAACCACTAATATTTTCAGTAATGAATGACACCGATTTCGGCTATGAAGATGGCTTCTCTGACTTTGTAAATGACTTAACAACAAGCGATAAAAATGCTAATGCTTGTCATATTGACAATCCAGACTGTGAAGGATGTGGATCATAATTAGATGAAGACACTTAAATCAAACATAAACAGACGATCTTTTAGAGTTCGTAAATATGAGAACGGAGGAACTAATCCTACTGATCCGCCATCTGCGTTAGATAGTTTTTTGGCATATACCATTAAGAAGAAAGGCGGTACCCCGGAGCAGTATAATGATCTCATGGATTCTATATCATTTCACGAGACCGGTCCTCATCAGCGAAGAAAGCCTAATGCTATTCAGTTAGTAGAACGTGGAGATACAATATTACCTGAAGGACCAGGACGAGGTTTATTTATGTTTGAGGTAGGTGACTCTAAGGGTGGTATAACCGCTGTTAACAGAACTTACAAAGAGTACAAAGATGCTGGCATGGATATTCCTGATTTTCTAAAAGAAGCTTACTCTCTCAAAAGTATTGATCTTTCAAAATACACACCAGAGCAACAGAAGATTTTATTCCTAGGTAATTATCTACAGCATCCAAAAGCAGACTTTTCTAAGGTCATGAATGATGAAGAGAGCTACGATGATTTTTGGTTTAACTATCACCAAGCTGGTGGAGAAGATGTAAAGGCCGCACGTATCGGATCCTATAGAGAGTCAGAAAAGGCAAGAAAAAAATAATTAACTTTGTGTAAAATAAAGCAAGCATGAAACTAAAGAAGTATGATGAAGGTGGTGTAGGCCCAGATCAAAAAAAGAATAAAGGAAGAATCAAGATTCACGAACTTCCTAGTTCTGACCAGAAAAGAATTAAAGTAACAGGAAAAGGTAGTTTTAGAGATTCTGGTAAATATGAAAATTTTCATAACATGAATCTTTATTCTGCGAGTCCTAGTGAAGCAATGTCTTTCTATAAAATGTCTGCCGCTAAAAAAATGTTAAACGCAAAGGGAATGAGTGTAGGCGCTGACATGTCTCCTGCTCAAATTACTAAAATGGCTCAAACAAAGCTAGACATGAATGCTGTCAACGCTAAAGCTAAAGAGAATTTTTTAGATTGGTCAACTGATCGTAAAGACAACCCAAAGAAATATGTAACATCATCGGGATATAAAAGCTCAGTACCAAACAGGAACGAGTAAAGTTATAATAATAAATAAGAGGGGCTTTTGCCCCTCTCTTTTATTACATAGTAACCTAAACTAAGGTCTGTAGATAGCTAAGTACTTACCGTTTTGAACCTCATCATCCTCACTTGGTGTTACGATACGAATCTTAAAACCTCCTGTTCTGTATACTAAAGCATCCGTTAGATCATTTAGTCTGTGCTCCACAAACGTTAGGTCTTCAATGTTTTCAGTGATTAATACATCGTATGTGTACACAATAGTATCTCTTCTTAAAATGTCCATTGTGTATTCTACTCCAGAAGGAATAAAATCTAAAATACTTTTCTGTGATTCCTGAGCAAAGGCTTGACTCCCCAATCCTAATGCTAATACAATTGCAAATCTTTTCATCATCTTGTTGTTAATTACGTTTCCATAAATGTATATAAAAAAGAATTAACTTTGCTACAAGACAATTAAATTTTTTTTAAGATGAGCGAAATTCAATCAAAGATGGAGGACCTCGCAAGGTCTGTAGGTGTAAACTTTAGTGATGAACCAACTTTAGACGAGACTCCACAAGAAGCTGTCCCTACGGATGTAGCAGAGCTAATTGAAACAGAAACAGAAACACAGGAACCCACACCTGAAGAAACACAGGAACCCACACCTGAAGAAACGTGGGAAAATTCATTAAATAGTGATCAACTTCCAGAAGAGGACTTTGATGCACGTATGACATCTGTACTTAGTGAAAGGCTAGGGATGACGTTAAACAGCATTGATGACTTGAATGGGATTATCAATAGAGAGCCAGAAGCTCCATCTATGGATGAACGAGTAGCTAAGATAGCTGAGTTTGTTGAGAAGACGGGCCGTGGTCCTGAAGATTGGTTTAGGTACCAGCAGTTAAATCCATCTGAAATGGATGATCTTTCTGCTATTAAGCTTGAAACCATGAACCAGTATCCAACCCTTACACCTCAACAAGTAGATAAGCTGGTAACTAGTCGTTATAAGTTAGACGAAGATATTCACTCAGAAGATGAGGTTGAGTTATCTCAAATCCAACTTAAAATAGATGCAGACAAAGCTCGTACAGGTATTAATGATCTTCGTGAAGATTACATGTTACCGGTACAAAGAGAAAGCTCTACGGAGACGCAGCCTCTTTTTGATGAGCAGTGGATTAGTAATATGAAGAATGAAGTAAACAGCATTGAAGCTCTTGAATTTGAGTTAGGTGATACTACTTTTTCCTTTGGTCTTGATGACAGTTACAAAACACAGCTAGTAGAAAAGAATGCTAACCTTGAGCAGTACTTTGATTCATACGTGGATAAAGAAGGCAACTGGGATATTGAGTCCTTGAGCATGCACAGAGCATTGGTTGACAATATTGATAGCATAGCGAAAAGCTTGTATCAACAAGGTCTTTCTGATGGTCAACGTAACATTGTTACAAAAGCTGCAAATGTTCAGGCGGGTACACCAGGTGTTGGACAACAGACACAGACGGACGGAGTAATGGAACAGATAAAACAAGCGCTAGGAGCAGGCGATACTCTTATGCGTTTTAAATAAATCGCAAATTAAAAGACATTGAAGATGGCTTCAGATGGATTAAATGCGCCAAGCGCAAGTGCATATGCAAATGCACAACGTAGATTAGACCCTGCGAAATATGTAGATTTAGCTTCGTTTATCAACGGAGTAAACAAACCAGACAACCGTGAGTTGTTGGTAAAAACGTATGGCAACCAAGGTATCACTGGTTTCCTACAATTAACTGGAGCTGTAAAGGCTGCCGGAACTGCTGATTCAGTTCAGTGGTGGGAAGAGCAACGTTTGCACCCACGTGCAAAGTTCACTCCAACAACTGCTCAAACTAGTAATAGTGCCGGTGCTGCTGTAACTATTCCTGTTGCTGCTGCGAATGTAAACCCAGCTACTTCTGCTGCTACCTTGATGGTACGTGAGCAAGATGTATTGTTGATTGGTGATGTACGTGTATTGGTTACTGCTGTAGTTAAGTCTAGTGCAAACACCAACGCTATCAGCTCTTTCATTGTTAAGCCTTTAGTTGCTGCAGAGTCTGTGCCTGATTTAGCTGCTTCTGCTCTAGAGTTCCCAATCATTGGTAACTTGTTTGCTCAAGGTTCTGACCAACAGAGTGAATACCTAGAAAGCAATGTAGTTAAGTACACTAACCCTTACATGATTGTTAAGGAGATCTACAAGGTGACTGGTAGCCAAGCTACTAACATCGGATGGATCAACTTAGGTGGTGGAGATTACCGTTGGTACGTAAAATCTGAGTCTGACACTCGTCAGCGTTTTATGGACAAGCGTGAGATGATGATGTTGTTAGGACAGAAGTCTGGTAACATTGCTGGGATTGAAGGTTCTGAAGGTTACTTCAGTGCAATTGAAGATCGTGGTATCGTACACGGAGACTACATTGATACGATAGCAGACGTTGATGCTCTTGTAAAAGAACTTGACCGTCAAGGTGCTTCTCCAGAGTACGCTCTATACGTAAACCGTCATCAGGCATTAAAGATTGATGATATGTTAGCGGGTGGTAACGTTGCTGGAAGTGCTCTTACATCAGGTGTAACTTCTCAGTATGGTGCATTTAACAACAGCAAAGACATGGCTATAGAGCTAGGTTTCCAATCTTTCTCTCGTGGTGGTTACACTTTCCACAAGAATGACTGGAAATTGTTGAACGACCCTACATTGTTAGGTGCTTCAACAGCTGCTGCTGCTCAGTTCATTGGTGCTGCTGTACCTATGTCAACTGTAGTTGATGCTCAGTCAGGAGATCGTAACCCGTCTTTGGAGTTGAACTACAAAGCAACTAATGGTTACTCTCGTGAAATGGAGCACTGGATGACAGGTTCTATCTTAGGTGCGTCTAACGACACTAAAGATTTAGCTCAGTTCAACTACCGTTCTGAGATTGCTTTGGTTACACGTGCGGCTAACCGTCACGTATTGATCAAAAAATCTGCTTAATATTTAAGCAAAACATAGGACTGTCCTTCGGGGCAGTCCTTTTTTTATTTACTGATTTAATTTAATATTCAATATGGCAACTGCTAAATCCCCTCGTGCAAAATCTGCACCTATCACCGCTGAAAAAGCAACCCCTACAAAGGGATATACTATAAAACAAAACCTACCTGAGCGTAAAAAGATATTTGTCTACACGTTAAATAAAGGTGGTGGTATATGGTATTCTCTTCCACAAAATGGAGTAACTGTTTTTGATGACCCTTCTAATACTGTTCGTCAAATAAGATACTGTCCAAACGAACCTTCAATATACACTGATGAGCAGAGCGCAAACGCTTTACGTCAGCATGTAGTCTTTGAAAACGGTATTATTAGTGTTCCTTATACTCAGCCAAATCTTATCAATTACTTAAACTCTCACCCATCCAATAAGGTGAATGGAGGTGGTTTATTTCAACTTGTAGATAATGATAAGACTGCTGAAGAGGAACTAGAAGTGGAATTCAAACAGCACGAAGCTATTTCTCTTGTCCGTGACAAGGACATTACAGAGCTTCTACCTGTTGCAATGTACTTAAGTATTAATATCTCTCAAGAGACTATGGGTATTAAGCGTGAGTTATTACGTCATGCTAAATCTAGTCCTACTTCTTTTATCAAGATGTTTGACAATCCAATGGTTAAGATGAGATCTGCTATCATGCAAGCATCTGAATTTCAGATATTATCAAGCCGTCCAGATGGTATGTTCTGGTTTGATACAGGTACACTAATTGTGTCTACTCCTGCAGGGATGGATACAGGAGATGTTATGACTCGTTTCTGCAATACAGAAAAGGGAGCACCTGTTTATGAGCAAATTGTTGCTCGTCTAAATGAGATTGCTTAGATTTACATAAGATCTTTTGATCTTCACTTGTTGTTATTGAGGGGTAGCTGAAAAGTTGCCCCTCTTTTTTTGGTAACTTTGTGTCTACAATAAAACAGCTATGGCAAGCGTAAACGTAGTATATAATGCACTGAAAGACTTAGCGAACAAAGATGAGCGTGGCTTTGTCACGCCTGCTGTGTTCAATAGCTTTGCATCAGTTGCACAAACAAGCGTCTTTAACTCTATATTTCAGGAACTAAATGTTGCTAAGAGCCTTAAGGTTCGTAATCTAGACGTACAGAGACATTTATCAAAGATGAAGCAGTTAGAAGAGGATCTATCTGTATTTTCTAAGACAGAAACTCTAACACAGGCTAATGGTGTATTTTCCAAGCCTTATGACTTAGCACGTATAATATCACTAAGAGTATCAGGTAGCTTTGTATTTGGTCAAACTACATCTACACCTATTGATATTATATACGATGAGGAGAAGTTAGAGTACCTTCTACAGAGCGATCTATCCTCACCGGTATCTTCACACCCTGTAGCTTTTTTAAGCGATAAGGTTGAGGTTTTTCCAACAAGTGTAAAGAAGATAAAAATGAGATATTACAAGCAGCCAGAAGGTTTATTACCTGCTGACGGTTCACGTACTGCTGCTGTTCCTCGTTTTGGTTATACAATTACAGCTGGAAAAGAGATCTACAGTGCAGCGCTTAGTATTGACTTTGAGGTTCCTGATCACCACATACCTCGCTTGATCATGGAGATAGGCAAGATGATAGGAATAAATTTGCGTGATGAAGCTGTAATGGCTTATGGCGCTCAAGCACAATCATAATGGCAAGAGACAGAATAACAGTAGCACAGATTGTAAATGACTTTGTACTCACTAGTGATGGTGATGACTTTGTTGCTGGTGTATCAAACACAGTCATACGTAACTTCGCTTTAAGAGGTATACGTGAGATGGGATTTGACATGTTAAAACGTGTTAGATCATTAAAGTTAAGCGTAGGGGCCAACAATACTGTTGAGCTTCCTGAAGACTTTGTTGATTACATTAAGATAGGCACAACAGGTTCTGATGGATTAGTTTATGTATTCGGTGAAAACAAAAACATAAATTACAGCCAAAAGTATTCTGTAGATGCTGCGGGTAACAAAATAGATTCTGATGGTGACGGTGTTTATGATCGTGTAGATGATAAGACTGGCATAACAACTTCTACAACAGGTGAAGAAAGTTATGTGTTCCGTAATTACCTACACGACACAACAGAAGGAAGGTTGTATGGTGCCGGAGGAGGTCAGTATAGCGGTGAGTTTAGAATAAACTACGACCAAAACAGAATTGAAATAGGAACAGGTCAGAGTGTAAGCAACATTGTTATAGAGTATATTGCTGATGAAGCAAGGTCTATGAACCCTAGCATACATATTTACGCTGATTCTGCATTAAGAGCTTATGTTTATTACAAACTGATTGAGCGCAAGAGTACCGTTCCTATGAACGAGAAAATGAGAGCAAGAACAGAATACTACAACGAGCGTAGAATTGCGAACGCTAGACTAAAAAGCTTTACCAAAGAAGAAGCATTTAAGACTATTCGTAAAAATTTCACTCAAGCACCTAAATACTAATGGCAATAGATAAGTTATTCCCACGATACTTAAACAAGGATGACGATGATCGTATCCTTAAGAGTGTTGAGCTTTCAGACGCATTGAACATACGTGTCTCAAATGACGAAGACGGTAACAGTGGCGTTATTAAAAACGTCAAGGGGAATACTGTTGTTTCGTATGCATCAGCATCAGATACCTTGCCTGCAGGAACAAATAGAACTATTGGTAGTGTTACTAATATCCAGAAAGATGAGGTTTATTACTTCGTATACAATAGTAATAGCAATCATAGTATATATAAATACAGTGTAAAGCTTAACAGGGCTAAAAAGATTTACCAAGACTCTGTACTTAACTTTAGTGAAAAGTCTTTTATTAAAGGAGATATTATTGTAAATCAAAAAAGTGAGACGCTTCTATACTTTACAGATGGTAAGAATTCACCTAAAAAGCTAAATGCTACTAAAGCAGAACTTGGTGGATATCCAGCGGAATACAGTACAGGTTCTGACTCTTCTACAACACTGTCTAGTGATGAACGTTTATTGTTTATTACAACAGCCAAACAACCTCCATTAGAGTCTCCTACATGGGAGTATTACACAGATACAGATATTACATTTAATAATCTGTACGAGCAAATGTTTCAATTTGCATATCAGTATGAGTATTTAGATGGTGAGTTAAGCGCAATTAGTCCATACAGCACTGTTACTTATAGTGCAAATCAACTAATTAACGGCATTACAAGCGAAGAAAACAAGAAACAGAACAACTCTCTACGAGTAACGGTTAAAACCAATGTAGGTGATGTAAGTAAAATACGTCTATTAGCTAGGTCCGGTAAGGAAGGTGCTTTCTTTATTGTAGATGAAATTGATAATGACAGATCATCTGTATTAAGCAAAACAATTGACTTTACAAACGATGCTAGTTATTCTGTTATCACAAACGATGAGCGTAACAAGTTGTTTGACAACGTACCTTTAGCTGCAGAAACTCAAGCTATCTCTGGTAATCGTTTAATGTATGGTAATTACATTGAGGGATACGACAATGTTGTGATAGATGGTGAATTATCACCAAATTACAATAAAAGGGGTGTTACTAGTGACGCTCCTATAACTAGTGATAGAGAAAGACAAGTAACCCTTGATCTTAGTTCAATACCTTCTAATCTTATAGAGGGCTCTGTTTTTACTGTTGATTTTCTGGTGGACCCAGAGATAGTAGAATTATTTGTTTTTGATTATCCTGTTGCATGGCAAGAATATAAGAGTAATACTACTAAGGATTTATACGGACGTGTCCACTCAAAAATAAAAGTTGACATGACTCCTGTAAAGGTTTTAGAAAACATACCTGTAGGTTCATCTACAACAAAACTACAATTAGCGAATGCTATCATATCAAAAATATCAAAGAAATATCCAGTAAGCTTTGATTCTATTGATCAATTATCTGCTCATGCTTCTAAAATAAGAGATGTTGAGCCGGTATTAGCTATACTATTTGCAGATAATGAGCGTTGGGGATTTTGGAACGGCAGTGGTTTCATAGAGATAAGAGATACTGATTGTAATTACAACTCTACAACAGAACAGATTACAATAAAACTAAGAGTTGAAAGTGCAAACCTTAAGATAGGTACTCTTTATGGATCTACTGTGGACGCTGGTGGCGGTGCACCGGATTATACTGACCCTAGGAGTATTGCTGAGGATTATATAATAACTCCTAATCAAGGAACTAAGAGTATTAATATTAAATATACAGGAGACAACTTTTCATATGATTCATATGCAACGATAACAGCTTCGGACCCTCATTTTAACAATTACTCTGAAAAGCAGCTGTTAAGTACATTTGTTAATCAAACTGAGCAAAACAACAGTAGATATATAAAAGGTACACAAGGATCACCTTCCTTTAAGGCTGGTGCAACACACGGTTTTGGTGTGGTATATTATGATGATCGTAATCGTTCTGGCACTGTAAATAGAATAGGTAATTCTTATGCAAAATGGTTCTCAGAAAGGGATAACAAAGGAGAAACATCTATGGTAATGCGTTTAAAAAATAACGCACCATCATGGGCAAAGAGATGGTCACCAGTATACTCTGGTAATACATCTATAGTTTCTTTCTTACAATACTCTGTTATAGAGGCATATGCAGGAACAAATCCTACTGTAAAGAATATAAACAGTACCTATGACGATAAAATCTTTGTTTCACTTAGATCTTTGTCTGGAAAAGAAGATAGCTACCGTGAAGCTAAAGGAGCTTTAATTGACTACGCTTATAACAAAGGAGATAAGCTTCGTATCTATAAATTTGGTGGGACCTACTACCCTAACGGTGTAGAATTTAATGTAGTTGGTTATGAGTATTTTGATGATAGCCCTACAACAAACCCAATACTGAATGACTCTAACGACAACACCACTTATCGTACCACTGGATTCTTCCTTATATTGGAAGACAACGGAAGTAGTAAATTTGGAAAAGCGGCTGTCTTGGGCAACTCTGATGACTGGGATAACAAGTGTATCGTGGAGATATACTCTAAGAAAAAAACAACAGAAGGACTTCCCTATTATGAAGTAGGACATAGTTATCCTGTTATTAATGGTGTTCACCAAGGAGAAAGAACAGTAACAACATCAACCTTTGATGTAATAGACAATGGCGGATCGGGAACATTCCATAGTACAGATAAGGTATTTAAAGGAGATATTTTTGAATCTGCAGGTGGTGTTAAGATTAAAATAAAAGACGTATACTTAAGCGATATTTCTGGATTTGTATATCAAGGTGATTGTACAGTATTATCCGGTACTACAGCTACAGGTGTATCTATGTCTATTACAAACAACGATCCTGTCGTAGAGATTAAAGATGGTGATGTATGGTTTAGACTAAGACAGCTTAGACACGGTACTGTTGTAACAGAATACAACTATTTAACAGATTACATAGAGGACTTTAGTCTTTCAGATTTCTTTGCTTCTCAAGAAAATAGTCAAGGTCGTGCTAATTTGTACTCACCTAATACTATGCAGATTAAGCGTATAGCTTCTGTTTCTTATAGCGAGCCTTTTAACTTTGACAGTAGTCAATTGAAATTGTCTAGTTTCAATCTTAGTATAGCCAATTTTAAAGACTTTGATTCTTCTTATGGAGGCATCAAGTACATGAGTAGTGTTGGTGACGGTGTTACAATGTTGCAGGACAGTAAATTATCTGTTGTTCCGGTATCTAGAAACTTGATACAATACGCTAGTGATAATGCGAATCTTGTAGCTTCTAATGATGTATTAGGTCTTCCTATCTACCGCAGTGGAAATTTCGGGTGTGATAATAACCCTGAATCTGTTGTTGTTAGATTTGGTAGAATCTTTTACACTGACGCACAAGCTGGTAAGGTTATGGCTTTTGGTGCTAGTGGTGTTGAGCCAATTAGTGAAAAGTTCATGGATGGTTTCTTTACAAAATCTTTCTCTAATGCAAAGAAATTTGCAAAATCTTTACAGATAAACGGTGGTTTTGATCCAGATAATAATGAGTATATCGTATCTATCCCTAGTATATATTCATCAACTGTTTCGGTTGATGTTACTGGCGGCAGCAGTTATGATAGTGAATTACAAACCGAAAGTGACGGAACGATAGATATTGGAGTTAATTTTGGATCTGAATTCTTACAGTGGGACAATACAGATATTGAATGGGCAAACATGTTCATGAACCCTGAAGATGCTGGTAATGGAGTTATATATTTTGATGATGCTTCAACACAGCTTTCAAATGATTTAGAAACATCTAACAATACTGTTAATGTTGTTGTCACTAATTCAACAAATGACTTTTACGGTGAAGCGCAAGTAAATATAGCTGAAGGCACAGTTTCTTTTAGCAGCTCAACAGATCTTACATTTAGCTCTACTAATGCAAGTAAAGTGTTTACTGGTTATACAGTTGGTTACGATATTAAATCTGGATACTGGAGTTCTTTCTACTCTTACATTCCTGAAAAAATGGGATATATAAAGAACAGCTTCTTTACATTTAGTGGTGGTAGAATGTACACTCATGACACTAATGAAGTTAGAAACAATTTCTATGGTACTCAGTACAATAGTAAGATAGTTGCAGCCTCTACAATTAACCCATCTTTGGTTAAGAGTTATGAGTCCATTTCCCTAGAAGGAAATTCTCCATGGTCAGGTAGTTTCTCAAACACCGATCAGTTGTCATCAATTTCAGTAGGTGCTTTTGACAAGAGAGAGCGTAATTACTATGCACATATAAACAGAGACACTAATAATAGCACTTCTAACATGCTTTCTATTGGCAAAGCATACTCTGTTGCCGGTGATAAGATTAACATCAGCACACGCATTTCTGATTTACCTATAGCTATTGGAGCAGATATCTATAAAGTTGATGGGGCTGCTATTACAGACACTGGATTAAACATATCTAGTATATCTGGTCGTAGACAAATCACTGCAGATGCTACTGCGTCTAGCGTTGACACTGGTGATGATTTACTTATAGTATCATCTAATAGTATTGATGGAGACCCAATGCGTGATTCGTTCCTTAAAATTGAACTTGAAAACACAAACACAACACATGTTGAGCTGTATGCAATTAACACTGTATTTAGCAAAAGTAATTTACATAACCAACAAGGAGCATAAAACCTTATTTTTGTAGTATGAAAGCGAAGAAAACAAATAAAAAAGAAACGCCAAAAGCATTTGCTGGTTTAGCTGTTGCTGCTGGTTTATCAGCAGTGCCATCTATTATTGCTGGATACCAGGGATATAAGGCACAGAAAGAAGCAGCCAAAGAAGCTTCTGACTTAAAGGCGATGATGCCCTCACTAACTACACAAGAGGATTACTACAACTTTTACCAGAAGCAAGCACAGGCTCTTAATGAAGGTAAAATGCAAAACCAGTTAGACCAGGCTATTTCTGCTGGGGCAAAAACTATGGAAGGCGCTGGCACACGTGGTGTTCTTGGTGGCGTTCAAGGTGTTGTAAGTCAAGCAGCTCAGACTAAATTTGATTTAGAACAACAGGGTCAAGATAAGTTGTTAGGTGCTTATGAAAAAATGATTCAAGCTAAAGATGTTGATCGCCAAAGACTAACCACCCTACAGCAAACAGCAGAGAACCAGCAAGCTGCAGGTCTACAGACTATGCTTTCAGGTATGCAGGGTGCAGCAGATATTGGAGCATCGGCAATAACATCTTACGGTGCATCTAAATCAACAGGCAATGGACTTAGCGCAGAGCAAACAAAAGCACTTAGAGATGCAGGTCTTATGAAAGAAGGTGGATCAATAGAAAAAACTCCTGGTGAATTCTCTCACGCTAAAAATCCTATTGATATAGTTCGTGATGGCAGTAAGATTGCAGAGATGACCGGTGGTGAATATATCTTTAATCCAACGCAGATGAAAGACATTAAAGGTTTGGTATCAAAAGGCAGCAAGGAAGAACTTCATTCTTATATGAAGACTTTGATTAAGAGATTTGAAAAAAAAGCAGTTAAGTAATGGCTAAATTAAACACACCCTTACAGGTACAAAGTTCATTTCCTCAGTTGGCACAGCAATATGCTACAACAATACAGCGTAACAAAGTTATGCAGGAACGTGAGCGCAAGCAAAAACAGGCAGAGTCTAAGCAAGAAGCAAGAGTACAAGGTGCTTTAACTGCAGGCGTTGAGGGTCTACAGGCTAATACCGGATTATACGGTATAGGTCAATCACTTTACCAAGACTATATTACTGCCGAAGAATCTGGTGATGTTGAAGGTGCTGAGGTAATAAAAAATTATCTTGATAAATTCATGACCTCTTCTGCAGGATACATTCGCAGCGAACAGAACCTATTAAGCGGTATTCTTAATGACCCTGCAAAGCTTTCTCAATTTGAGGACTCAAGCTCAGATGTTGTTAATGCTGCAGAGACTAACACCCTAAAGAATTACACTACTAAAAAAGAAGGGAATCAGTATGTTATTTCTGATGATGACGGAAACCAGTATGGTCTTTTTAACATACCTGAGCTTGCCGGAAACGGATCATTTATGGGTGCACTTACTCCTGTGCAAAAAATACCTAACTATGTAAATGCAACATCTTTTGGCGAGAAACACAGCCGTGCTATACTTACCCGTAATGATATTGTAGATGAAACCGGACGTATTACAAATCCAACCGGTATTACTAATTACCTGTCAAATGAATTTGATTTAGAGATACGTAAGAACCCTGATTTCTTAAAAGGATTGGTATACGATGACCAATTTATTAAGGGAGGAATGGAGACATTTAATGAAGATTCTGTTGACCGCCTTCTTGAATCTGAAGACTATGTAAATGGATTACGTGATAAGTATATTCAAAACGCTGTTGGTGTTGTTAACGCTTATGAAAAAGTGAAACCTGAAGAAGTAGATAAAGCTAAGGATCCTTTCCGTGTTACTAAAATCCCAATGCACAGAGGTAGTAATGGTTTAATGGAAGTTGAGTTTGCAGGGATGGGTAAGCAAATCCAATATATACGTGAAGAAGGTAGTCAAACAATAATGACAAATATACTTCGTATTGGAGCCTCTATAGATGGTGGTTTAGAGTTAACCGACAACGTTTATGTTGATGCTGACGGTAATCCTGTTATTGACATTACTAATGCTACGAATTATCAAACCGTTACAAGAGTTATTAAACCGGGAGATAGAGAATGGTTTAAGTTAACTTCTGTTATGGGTGGCGAAGAATCAATGCAAGAACTGGTTAAGCGATTAGATCCGGGACTAAAGA
>TARA_R110000751_G_scaffold81024_6_pt1 | contig 13601 bp, 8 predicted proteins | sample TARA_R110000751 | Tara Oceans TARA_R110000751 (sample SAMEA4398001) | marine metagenome | biome: Polar Biome; feature: [MES] marine water layer (ENVO:01000295) within the mesopelagic zone...; material: water (ENVO:00002006), including particulate matter (ENVO:01000060) such as...... | reverse complement strand
TTCATAGACGAAGTTGCGGCCGAGAGTGTTGAGTGCCATTGTCTAATATCCTGGGAAGCCAGAGGGGGGAGGGTTTGGATCTTTCTTCTTCTTCTTGGGCTTGTCGAACGTGCTGCTGTCGATGTCGTAGCTCTTGAGTGCCTGGATGTTTGCAAGAAGGGAAGTCATCGCGTTGACCTTCGCTCGGTTCTGGAAGAACTGCTGGGTCTTTGGGTCGTATTTGTATAGACCAGGCCCGAGAAATCTCATAGCGAGTCCAGTGTAGTCAACATTCTCCCCACTCTCATCCTCGTAGAGCTTCTTGGCGAACGTCGTGAATCTGGAGGTTGGGATCTCACCCATGAGCCATGCGTACTTTGGGTTTACCTTGGACTTACCATCGTCCCCGATGTGGTACCCGACCAATCTCTGCATCCACTTCGCAGAGTGCTTGAAGGAGTTGCCTGACTCCCATGGAGTCTGCTTGATCCCGGCTTCGATATCTGGCTTGATTGGGCCACCACGAAATGTGTCATAGTTCATTACGTACTCAAGCACAGAGGTTGCAAGGAACCCAGTCCTTGATCCGAGCTGCGAGATCGGCTTGCCACCAGGAGCGACAATATCTGTCAGCTGAAGGACCTCTTGAACAGGAAGGTTGAAGCCGCTCACGACCCACGACTTCATCTGACCGTCTTCCTCGTCGATGTCCTTCCCCATAAAGACCATCTGCGAGTGGAAGAAGTCTGGAACGTCCTCTGGCATGGCTTGCCGCTCACTGAAGAGCGAGGTAGTGTTCGCTGAGTTGAACACCTTCCAGGGCTGAAGAACGCGTCCTGGGTTGTCTATTACCGATGTACCAAACGCTTTGAATGCAAGCTTCGTGAAGTTGTAGAATGGAATCGCCCGCCGGACGTATCGCTTCTCGAATGTGCTAAGCTCTCCGTAGTCATGCAGGAAGTGTCGCACCGTGTCGCTCGCCTCAAGGACACTTCCAGTCTCCTTGAAGGTGTGCATCGCAAGCATCAATCGCGTCGGCATTTCACTGGCAAGCTCCTGTCCACGAAACAGGTTCTTCATCCTGTAGGTCTCTTTGCCGAGTCGAGCACCGATGGCTGCTCCAGCGAGTGCACCTCCTGGACCAGCAAGCGATCCACCCATCGCGCCACCGGCGAATGCAGCGCCGGCCTTCTGGCTCTTGACTGAACCTTCGAAGATCTCGTCCCTCATCCATCCGCTAAAGACGCCACGCTTGCCGAACTCTTCTACGAGTTCAGCGATGGTGATTGGGACGCCACCCTTGCTTCCAAAGTACCTGACTTCCTTAGCGCCGAGCGCAGCGATCTTTTCAGTCAGACCTACCTTGCCAAAGAAACCCGCCATCTTTGGCGACTCCTGAGCAAGAACGTAGGAGAATGTCTTCACGAAATCTGTGAGGTGCTCTGGAGATGCGAGCGAAACCCCAGTCTTCAGATACGCCATAGTGACGTTGCCGATGGCATTACGGGCCATAGTCGAGAACCACGGCCCGAGGAGCGGGATCTTGAACGCGTTCTGGATGTTGTCGTACCCACGAAGGATACCGTCAACCATTGTGTTGTCTCCCTTGTAGAGCGGCGCGACAACATTGTCAAGGAAGTCAGCAGTGGACTTTGGGAGGTAGTATGAGCCAGCATTGGTTCCGATGATCGAGTCAGGCATCTCGTTCAGAAGCGCTGGCTCCAAGAACTCTACAGCGTTCTTGTCGTTCTTGATGATCCCGGCAGAAATAGCCTTACGGATCTCGGGGCCGTCTTTGCCGAGGATGTGGTACTTCTTGCCCTTGCCACCCTTACGGGCAAGGATGTCACGTACCCTTCCTTGCTTATCCATATACCGGCCACCAGGGAGGATCTTGACCTTGGAGTCGAACTTGGCGATGGTGTCGTCAATGATCTTTAGGGCTTTATCGTCGAGCTTTGCGATCTGAGACTCGATCTCTTCAAGGCGGGCCCCGGAGATGTCAACCTCGTCCTTCCCTACAACGTCAAACTTCTGCCTCTTGTGACGGGTCACTGTTCCAACAGGTGCGCCCTCTACAGTCCGAGTTTCGGCAGCGAGGATGCTGTCGCTCTCCTTGATGAGCTTCTCCTTGAGCTTATCAACAGCCTTGATGGCAGCACGGGCGGCCTTACGAGCGGCGAACGCCGGAGCAAGAGCTTCACCTCCGAGCAGCCTGCGGGCGTCCTTCACCTCGCGCTTCACTCCGTATTTGCGTCCGAGGATCTCCTTCTCCGCCTTATTGAGGGAGGACCCGTTCCGCTCGAGGATCTCATCACGTCCAACAAACTGCCGCGTATCTGCCTTTACATTCGGCAACTTCTCTCGCGTCGGGATCCTGGTCCTTGCATCAGACAGGTCCTCGATTGTCTTCTTCTCAGCGACCATCTTCTTCTGTAGGTTCTCAATGAGGTCAGCGATGTTGGCCTGCTCATGGACGTTGTTTCCAACAAGCCGAAGCTCTTCGCCGAGTGTCTCAATCTGAGCCTCGGCTTGCTTGACCCGTCGTCGCGGCCCTTCCATCTGCCGTGTGATCCTCTGGACCTTCCGCTCGCGTGCCACATTGAGCATCCCGACCTTCTCGGCAGCCTTCAGTCCAACATCCTGAGCCTTCTCAAAGAATGGGGCAGCCCTCTGTCCGAAGGTCACCTTCCGTACCTGAGTATCAAAGAAGAGCGAGCCGGATGAGTCCCCCTGCCTTGCAGTGAACTCGTCAGCGTGAATGCCGAGGAACTCGATCACCTTGTCAGCGCTCCGAGCAGACAGCTCCGAGAGCTCCTTCTTCCCGGTAAGTGCCTCAAGGATCATCGGCATGTGCGCGTGCGGTATTTCGAGCTTCTTGCGGAGTCCACGGATGCGCTTCAGCTGATGTGTAACAGGCTTTGTTACGTCAGTGAAGTCTCCGTAGTTCATACGGGCGACCTGGAGCCTGATGCTCAACTCCTCCGGCAGTTGAGGTGTCGGAGGCCGACGGATGCTGACTTCCTTCTTGAGGATCTGCTCGTACTTTTCGAGTGCTTTTGTTGTACTGTCTCTGAGGACTCGCTCTCCAGGCTTGATCACCTTCGGGACAAAGGATGGGTCAAGGAGCTTAGCAGCCTTATCAGCCTTCGGTGTCCCTGTCACCTTCTTACCGAACTTACCCTTTGCCGCACCATCTCTGATCCTGTCCATCAGGTCAGGGAACATGACGAGGAGTGGGGTATCCAACTCTTCTCGTGTGTGCTTGTCAGCCTTTGTGAGGAATGCTTTGATGTTCTTGAGATCGTCAGCATCAGCATCACCAACATTGTCACGTATGACCTTGAGGATCATCTCTCCTGGGTCAAAGGTATTTGAGTACTCCATACCAAGGATGTCGATGAGGTTGTGCTTCTCGTTCTTGATCTTGAAGTTCGGGTTGAACCTGTCAGCAGACTGAGCGGTCCCATTCGGGTTCAGTTCGGAAGCAAGCTTCTTCCCAGAAGTGCTATTCAACCTTCCTGTCGTGGACTTTTCCAGATACCGGAGCAACTTGAGGTTCCGACCAGAACCGCCAGCCTCGACCGCGCCCTTGTCAGTCAGAAAACCGAGCTTGATGTGGTGTGCGTCAGGGGAAGAGAAGACCTGGTCGAAGCTCTCAAACCGATTGGTCTTCATGTCCCGAGACTTGTAAAGCTGCTTCAGAGTGCCAGCGACCATCTTGCCTTCGTCGTTGGCACGGTAGACCATGAGGGGAGTCAGGCCCTCAGTGATCTTGATAAAGTCGTAAAACTCTTCCATGTGAATCATGCGGATGGACTGAGCTTCCCGCTTGGAGAGGATCGAACCAATGTTGAGCTCGATCGCTCCCTCGCCCATCGCCTTCTCTGCCTCGTCGAGGGAAGAGATCATGCGGTGCATGGTAAAGGATTCTTCAGAAGCAAAGTTGCTGTGGAGTCCGTTGTCTCTGATCTTGGCGATCATCAACTGACGCGCGTCACGCGTCTTGTAAATCCTCTGAATGTAGTTATCAGCAGAGTCGATCTTGAATCCAGCGGCGTTCTCCCTATCAAGGATCTCCTTGAACTTCTTCTTTGCGAACTCCGCTCCTTCCATCACCTTGTCTGAGTAGTAGGTCCCATCAGCGATAAGAGTGTGACCCATTGTACGCTGCTCGATGTCCCAGGTCTGACTGATCGCATCGTCACCTGCCTCAAGGACCCTCGTCACCTGCTCAAGTTCAGCGTCATCGTACTTGTGGAGGAAGTCTTGAACCTCTCCAATCCTCTCAGATGTCTCGCGCTTGATCTTACCCTGGGTAAGTCCGTGGATGTCCCTCACGGACTGGGAGACACCGAGCTTCTGGTGAAACTCAGGAGCGATAGACTTGAACGCAGTCCCGATGATCTTGTTCTTCGCCATCCACTGACCGGTCTCACTGAAGTTGACGCCGATCTCTTTCTGTTGACGCCGAGCAGTCTCCTGGAAGAGGTCCTCCACAGTCTTCGATGCGAAGTCGTCGCCTTGGCCGAGGATGCGAGCGAAGTTGTCGCCAGCAGCCTCCCCAACTCCTGAGACCTTCTGCTTGAACTTCCTCCAGTTGCTCTGGTTTTTCGCCATGTCCAAGGCGAGCTCTTCGTAGTTCTCTACCATATACCGACCAGCAGCATTGTGCAGGCGAACCATGTGGTCAGGCGCAAGGTGGCGCGTCGGGCCCATTCCGGCGTCTACGGAAGCGGCACTTGCTCTCTTTGTGGCATCATTGATCTCTGGACGCATACGTTGCATCGCCAGACGGTACATGTCCTGTCCGTATCTGGTCATCGTCATGCGGCCATCGTCGGACTTGATCGCCTTCGATCCTACCTTCTTCAGTCCTCCAATACCGATCTTCGTCCCTGCTCCTACACCGAACGTCAGGTAGGTCAGAGGGTCCATCGCGATGTCAAAGGCAAGACCAACGCCAAACGACTCGAACATGTCCGAGTAGTACGGGCGCGTCGCCATCGCCTTCTTCCAGGCAGACGGAGTGAACCCCATCTTGAGCCCGCCGATCCTGAAGAGTGGATCGTCCATCGTGGCTTTGGTCGCAGCAGCCGCAGCGTAGTTCCCGAGCGACAACACGTCGATCAACGGCTGAGCGATCTCGCCCATCATGTTGCCGGAAGCTTCCTTGAAGCTGAACGCGCGATCCCACCAAGTGCGCTCATTGAGCGCCTTGGCTTCCTCAGCCTCATCATAGTCGATTAGGCCACGAGACACACCCTGGTCGACAGACCACTTGAGCTCAGCTTCCTGCTCGGCATAGTAGTCGAGCGTGTCGTTCTTCTTCTTCGGAACTGAGTGTAGGTAGTCTTGTGAGATGAGGTTGTCAAAGTAGTTGCTGTCGGGCATTATTGCTTACCGATTCCACGCTGAGGGATTGACTGTGCAGAGGACACCTCGAGTCTGCTCCTGAACGCCTCGATCTCAGCTGATGTTCGCTCTTTTTCTGAAGCGAAGTTTGAAACACGATTGTCGATTTCTTTCTTCCTGCTAATATCCCTGGAGCTGACCTCAAGACCCCTGAGCGTCTCAGCGTTTGATTCACGGACCTTTGCCGCAGAGAGAAGAGCATCTGCTGTCGCGGACTGGTCTCCGCCAGCAGTCGAAGATGCGCTTTGAGTACCAGCCTCTTCCCATCCAACCTGTCCAGGTCGGAACTCTTGCCACTTACCGTTGACCAGCGCCCTTCGGACGCCATCGTTGATGTTGCCACTCGTCTCCATCGGTCCACGCGGCGGAGCAGCAGTATCCATAAGGGGTCTGTTGAGTGCGAAGTCGCTCGGGTTCCAGTTACCTCCTTCCCAGACACCCTTCATCAGTGGATCCATTTCACGAGGCTCACCACCAGCCCTGATGATGTCCCTCCGCATTGTTTGCTCAAGATTCCTGATCTGAGCCTCGGCCTGCTCAAGCTGCTTCTGAGCCAGCTCGTCGGTCGCTGCTGTCTCACCGTACCTCTTGTATGCTGCTCCAGCCCTCATCAGTTGTTTCATTTGGTCGTCAAAGAAAGTGTCGCCACCAACGAGTCCAGTAGAAACAGGTGCGCCCTTTTCAGTGGACCAGACGAGTGACTGCCCAGCTTCCTTCGCAGGGAGTGCATCGGGCGGCGCTCCGCCAGGGAGGATGTTCTGCTCGAGCAGGTTCATCTCGTACCTGTACGCGAGCTCTTCGTTCAGGAGACGAGTCTTGCGCTTCTCGTGCCCTCTTGAGATCCCGTAGACGTCGCTCCTAAGCTGAGCAATCTGCTCAGTCGGCAGGGCGTTCATCTGGGCTGCAGTCTGAAGACCAGACCTCTCCAGCATGAGTTGCTGGATCTGGTTCTCCTTATCCGTATTTGGCGTCGTTGCGATCATCGCAATGCCGTTCTCATCCGGAGTCATAAGACTTTCGTACAGGGCACGCTCAGCGTCAGGGCCTCCAGCACCCTTGCCGTTTGCATTCCCATGGATCATCGCGAGCCACGAGTCGGCCATCTCTGGAGTGACGTTCGTGTTCAAGAAAGTGTGGCCCTTGCCATCAGAGATCGAACGAAGCTCAGTTGTCAGGCCACCAGCCTCACGGACCTGTCGTGGAGAGCTAAGGCTTCCGTCGATCGACACAATCCACTCGTCATTGATCTGGTCAATGTCAGTGTCCTCGCCATGGAAGCGTTCGTACCGCGCGCTTACGCTCTGCTCGAACTGGATCTTGTTGAGAACAGCATTCTGCTCCGCAACTTTCCTATCATGCGAGTATCGCTGGTTGACGATCCCTGTACTGATCCGCTCGCTGGACTCACGCTGGGCGAGGTTCTGCTCGTCAGCCTGTTCGTTCTGGATGTCCTGGTACTCGAAGGCGTGCTCACGTGCAAGGCGTGATTCATCCTTCTGGTGAAGGATTCGAGCGTCGAACTCTCGGATCATCTCCTGGTGGTTCGCGATGGTCTGGCGAGTGTTCTCGTCGAACTCTTCACGACGGAAGGCGTACTCGCGTTCCTCGACTTCCCGTGCGTGCTTGGTCGCCTCGCCCTGGATGTATCCATCTACGACTGATGCCATAGCATTGATGCCTTCAGACAGGCTGCTGCTCTTCTTTCCATATACGGGCATATTCTACTCCACCAACATGTCGAGGAAACGTTCACGGGCGTATGAGTCACCGGTCCTCAAGCCCGGATATCCAACGGAGGGATCATGCGAGTAAACACCGTAGGTCGTATCTGGAGACGAAGACTCAGGGCGTCCTGTCTCACGAAGCATGTTCTCTACAGCATTGCTCCACTGCTCTGGAGAGTCCATTGCATCGGGGCTTGCGTTGTTGATGTTCTTGAACTCAGCGGCACTCACCTTTCCAGACTGAAGGTCTGCACTGATCGCAGCACGAGCTTCCTTCTTCTGGGCTGTGCTGGCCTCCATGGATGCCCCAGTCTTCTCAGAGAGCCGTTCTTGCTGAAGATCGCGGAGACTGTCATCCATCTCTTTATCTTTGCGGTCTTTGGTTTCCTCTGGAGTCTCCGAGGATCCCGAAGTTGACCTCGCAGCATCACTGCTTTGGCCCTCCACGGACTTCCCGCTTGCGTCTGCCTCACCCTCAACAGGACTCGTCGCAACCTCGCTGTCCTTGTTCTCGTTTGCCTCAGCCAAGGCCCCAGCGAGCTCGCCGAAGTCACTCACCGCACTGTCGTAGGAAGCCGAGTCGTTGAAGAGCTCCTGACGACCAAACTCCTCTTGAAGGATGCTTTGCTTGTCTGCAATGTCGGCCTGGTTTGCAACGCCCATAGCCTGCGCTGTCGCCTTTGACTGCGCTGTGTCTACCATAGCTCCGGCCTGTCGTGCCAGGTCTTGACCAGCAGCCTCTCCAAGACCAGCACGGGCGGCTGCCTGACGGGCTTGCATGGTCGACTCTTGACGCTGTCCTGCACTCCCGACCGACGTAGCCGTGATGTACTCCTCCAGGTTGTCGACTGCGTCGAGCTCCTTCTCAATCTCAATGTCGCGGAGGATTGCTTCACGCCTCAAACGCTCTGCCTTCTCTGCTTCGATACCTCCGATAGTAAGGCCGGCGACGCCACCAACAATCGCCCCAGGAACACCTCCAACAGAGGCTCCAGCCATCGCGCCACTGGCACCAGAGCTGATAGCGGTAAGGTCTGCGTCCGAAAAGAATCCCTGACTATCGAAGTAACCAGCCTCGTCAAGGGCATCCATCTCTTCTGGGGTATACTGTTCCTGCGAGCGAATGAAGTCTTCCATCTTGCCCATGACTACTCCGGTGCCGTAAGAATCTGTGAGGTATCTGTCACTATGTTTCCGTAGCCGTAGATGAACTCAACGTTCAGCGCAGCAGAGATCCACAGGATCTCATAAGGGGGAATGTGCGCCATAGTCTGGTATGTGCCGCCAGCGTAGTTCGCGAGCGCTCCAGAGAGTTCCCAGATGTTGTCGGTCACGTCGTTTCCGGCGCCACCAGACTTGTACCCGAGGGTTCCAGCGCCCTTGAACTTCAGTGAGAAGTTGTACCAGCGACCACCCTTCAGGATGACACTGCCACCGATTGACTCCTTCTGCCAGAGCGGTGTAGCGATCTTCTTCTGCTTCACGAACTTCCAGCTCGTGTAATCTGCGGTGGTTCCGTCAGCATCAAGGATGTTGACGTTTGAGTTCGCCCACTCATCGCTGTGGAGCTCTGGGTTAGTATCAGCGACGAGAGCCCACTGCATAGCGATCTGATCGCCAAAGGTCTTGTAGTTGGCGTCCCAGTTTGCCTGTCTGTTCGCCTCAGTTCCAGCTGGACCATTCACGAGGAAGTTACCTACGGCAGTCGCATCCGCAAGCATATACGCAGATGCTTCGATCCGGGCCACGCATGGGTACGGGACATATACGCGGAGGGAGCAGTTCGGTACAGTCAGCCAGTTGGAGTAACAGAGGTCTTCCGGGTATCTGTTGGGGTCCGGGGCTGCGTCTGAACCGAGCGCGAGAGCGTCTTCTTGAAACTGCCAGTACATCGAAGGGCCTGGCTTTCCAAGTAGCTCCATCGTGTGTGAGATCTGAGCAGTCCTGTTCTGTGACGGGTCTACGAGCCTATAGTTCAGGTCGTAGATGCCTTGGCTGTTCTGTGGGTGGGCCTGATGATCATCAAGGATTGGCAAGGACTGTGATGCGGCAGAGACAAGCCTTCCAGCTTCGTATCGCTTGACTTGCAGACGAGTAAACTGGTTTTCCTTGATGTCTCCGTTGACTACAGCCTCCCGCAGGAAGCGCTCGAGTTCAGCGTTGTTACCCTCGACGACAGCGGCAACAAGCGATGTGCCGAGTGTTGTCAGTGTGATTGGCATTAGTTGACATCCCTGGAGATCAGCCGGAGTGATCCAGTGTCCAGCTCATGAACATGCTTGCTTCCGGTCTTCGCGCTGTTGCCGCTGTTCACTCGGATGCCGAGCGCCCAGTCTGTGATTGTTGCGATGTTGAGTCCAGAGGTAGTGATCGGGGCGATGACCGTGTGGGCCTCTCTCTTCCCGTACATACTTCCAGGCCAATAAGATCCAGCGACGTTGGTATGGTAGTGAAGAGTCTTCGCAGACCACATCGGGTTCGTATGTGCTCTTGTCACGCCCAAGAACGAGTTGCTGTACGGCCAGTAAGTGAAAGCAGACCCATTGTTCGTCGAGTACCCAAGACCGATCTCGTAGGATGACACCTGCCAATCATGGGAGACAATCTGTCCGTGAATATAGAGTGGTGGATGGCCAGGGTCGGTTGAGTTCGTGGCGTAGCCTATAGACTGGACATGCTTCAGTCGAGCAAGCGTCCAGTCCCAAGTGTCGTTGAGTGCGAGGTCGAGTGATCCGCTGAACAGTGCAGTCCCAGACTTCTCTGTCTCAGCAAAGATCCTCAACGGCTCCCTGAAGTGCTTGTACCTCAGACACCTGTCCCGAAACTGCTCAACCTCAAAGTCAACAGTGACTCTCGATGCGATGTTGTCGAACATCGCCTGGAGGTTCTCTTTAGTGATCTTAGCCCTGTCGATGGGCTGGCTGTATGAGAAATCAGACATTTAGTATGGCCTCCGGACTGTCATCTGGACGCTTGTCGCTTCGTACTCGGCCTCTGACCATTTCCAGCTATCCGACTCAGGGGCAGCAATCAATCCGACATCGAACCTTCCAGTCGGTGCAGAGAAGTATGCCTGTCCATTCACAGAATGTGCCCCGTCGTCATCGATTGCAGTCCCTCCAGTAATGTTGCGCTCCCACTTCGCGCTGTTCAGCGTCAGAGGCCATTCATTCTGGAGAATGTCTGCACCGCCCCAGAGGATCTGTCCGGCAGCAAACGGGACAACCCTCACGAAGTAGTTGGCAGACGCTCCTGTGACTGGACGCAGGTTACAGTTCCACCGGAGGACCATCTCAGATGACTCACCAGAATGGATTGTTGTCGTCGAGTCGCCGATCAGGGGGTTCTGCGTCAGGTCCAGAGGGGAAGTTGATTCGTGCTGCTTCCTGTTCCACCACATGTCCTCGACTGCATCAATGACCATCCGGTCACGTGTAACAGTCTTGCGTGCGATCATGTAGTCTTCGATGTTGTTTAGTCTGTCAGCCCAGAAGAAGAAGTTCTCTTCGACGCGCCTGCGATCAATAGCACCGAGTGCGGTGATTGCGTGTAGCCTAACCGGAAACAATGACTCGTCCCCTTTGGAGCTTCGGCTGAAGCCCCAGCTTCTTCAATTCGATCATCAGCTTACGAGGGTCGTTCCAGTCGTGACGTGGAGTAGTCTTCCCTTCGGTCCTTCGGAGGAATGGTTCTGCGTCACGTCTCTTGAGCTTCATCGTTGCTCCGGTCGTGTCGGAGCTGAGATGCTGATCTCAATCGCCTTCACTCGCACGAGGTGCCCTGCAACAAACTCAGCCTTGAACCTGTGATAGAAGCCAACAACAGGCTTCGGGTGCCTCATCTGAAGGAACACGTCACCAGGAGCCAGCCAGTCAGTACCGTAGTCTCCGCCATCCCAATAGATCTCTGGATCGATTTCGTGCATATTGATCGTCTTCATTGGATAGGCGTAGCCCGACCCAACTTCTGCCGACCTGATCTGTTCTCCAGATACCGTGAGTGAGACGGTGTTGAAGGAGGACGGCTCCATCAGCAACCTGACGTCTACCACAGTAGTCTCGCTACTGAGTTCACTTAGTACAAGTCCTGCCGTGTGTATCTTCGCTGCCGGGAAGGTTGCGCCACGAAAGAGGACGTAGATGGAGTTGTCTACTCCAATGATTTCTTCCTCCCAATAACAGATGTCGTTGACCGTCTCTTCGATAATGTACCACTGAGTCCGCTTGAAGGAGAACATAAGAAGGATATTGTTCCCACCCGACTGCTGTCCCTTCCTGATCGGCATAATGTACCAATCGTTTATCTTCTTGGCGGTAGATGTCTCAGTTATTGTCTTGACGTACCCACGCTCGATGTAATCTGGCGCCATAATGTAGTTATGTGTCTGCCCGTCGTATGTGCCAAAACCCTCGTTCCAGAGACCGAAGATGGCCCCGTCTCCAATGGCAACGAAGGTCGAACCATAGGACGATCCGTTCGAGATGTCCTGCTCAAGAAGCGCTGGACCGTTCTCTCCCTCGTAGTAGACCTCCGTGGAGGAATGACCAATCACGAAGAGTCGGTCACCAGCAGGGACAAGCACAGTGCCACGAGAGTAAGGCCGAACAACCTGTGTGGGTCGAAACTGTCCGAACAGTAGAAGGTCGCTATACCAAAGTAAGCCATTACTGTCGAGTACCCATATACGGCCACCAAAACTGACGCCGACGCCCGAAGACGGTGGGGGACCAACGTCCAGCTCGATCTTGTATCGTCCGATAAGAACACTGTCAGTGTACCGCTGTGTTCTGCGCGTACATGTTGTCCCCTCCAGGATGGCCTCTGTATAGTAGTCAGAGATGTTCCCGAGTGGCGCAGCGTCGTCAGGGTTCAACGTCAGCGTCCGTGCCTGCCTGACGAAGTGGATGTGGTTGTCGATGAGAGGGTTCGACCAAGTACAGTTGAAGGAAGTTCGCTGCCAAGGGCTTGCAGTGATCTCATGGAGATTTACGAACGTAGAGCTCGGAGCTGACGCTCTCCCGTGGTTTCCGTACTTATCGACAAGCTGAATCAGAGTCTGATACCATCCATCTATAGCTGTGGTGCCGTCATCTCTCTTCGCTGGCCCACAAACGATCACTCCGAGCCGGAAGTTGTACCAGACATTTCCGGCCAGGTACGGGTTTGTCGCCATCGCGTCGGTATATGGATTCAAGGACGCGATGTTGACTGGTGGAGCAGGAACCTCGTGTACACCCAGCGGCGTGACTCCGTCAACACCGTCCCAGATCATTGGGGTGTCGTCCGAGTTCAGGATGACCAGCTTCGACTGGTGAACGAACATCGAGGGGTAGTACGAGCCAGCGACGTTGTATCCTCTGAAGGTCGCGAGCTCCTTCAGGCCGTTCGAATCCTTCTCATATAGCTTGTTGCCTTTCACGACAACCAGATGACTGATGCCGAGGAAGTCTACAAAGGAAGCAACTCTCGTGTACGAAGCTGAAAGCGCAGGAGGCGCAAGGTAGGTGTCAGTCGACCCTGGATCCCCTTTGGTTCTGTCGTATACGTCAAGTCGACCAGGATAGTTCTGGAGGTATCCTTCATCTACGGGATAGAAGTTGACAGTGCCGTCATCGAGATAGAGCTTCTTGGCTTGCTCCATTCCGAGCAGTCCATTGAGGAACAGGAGAACCTTGGGTGCGACTGGCATCAGCCGTTGAACCGGTAAGAGGAGGTCGGATCCCATCCAGAATCTTCATCAGGCACACCATCGAAGTACGAAAGATCCTCTGGCCCTGGGTCGTCAGCGTTGGCCTTGTCCGTGCGCCGAACAAGGTACGCCATCTGTTGCCGGAACTTCACGATCGCCATCTGCTGCTCCTGAACCCCACGGTTCGCAAGCTCGATATAAGTGCTCGCGCCCATAGGAAGAAGCTCTGTGACGATGTTGTTGCGACCAATCGACAGAACATCGTTCGGGTCTGGGCGTGCGTGCCATCCGTCGATCGCTCTTACATCTACGGAGTAGACAGTGTCCGGCCACTGGTGCCAGTGAAAGATGCAGTAGCTTCCTGCGTAGTAACGCTCTGCACCGATCAGGGATTGGTCGGAGAGGTTATCCTCAATAGAGCCTCCCAATGCTCCTGGGTCGCGGGCGCCGACACGCCACGCGGCATATCGAGTTCCAGTCGGGCCGACCTTCGATCGCCAGAGGCGGAGCTCATACGAGAAGTTGGATGCGACATTGCCGCCCGGTGCGTCGTACCGGAAGTCCTGCTTCCGGCTCGCGATATGCGTGTGCTTCAGAACCGGGCCAGGAGCAGAGTCGAGATCCAGCTCTCTGTCGTACCGAGTGAAGAAGTACTCATAGGTCCCGGCACCGATGTTACCCGCTCCCGCAGCGCCGTATGCGAGCGGCGGATACAGAGGAGGGTCAATGCTCTGGCTCTCGCGGAGCTCGTATGCACGCGGGCGCGAACCTATGAGCCCTTGGTTCCTGGTGCC
>TARA_R110000751_G_scaffold111189_11_pt1 | contig 13631 bp, 17 predicted proteins | sample TARA_R110000751 | Tara Oceans TARA_R110000751 (sample SAMEA4398001) | marine metagenome | biome: Polar Biome; feature: [MES] marine water layer (ENVO:01000295) within the mesopelagic zone...; material: water (ENVO:00002006), including particulate matter (ENVO:01000060) such... | reverse complement strand
GGCAGGTTACCCCACCACCAGCGGCTGCCCGGCCGTCTGGTCATTACCAAGTATATAGCGCACACTGGCGCTGGCACAAAGCCTGATCGAATCCTCCCGGAGGCCGAATGCGCGACCTGATCAACCGTCTGCCGGTGCCTCAGCTCATCAAACACTGGCTGCTGCTGCCGCTCTGGGGCGCAATGGTGCGTCTGACAAAGCCCGAAATCCGCATCGTGACGGGCGGCATTTCCTTCTATGCGCTGTTCTCGATCTTCCCGCTGATCTACCTGACCGTGACCCTGTTATTCGCGCTGCTGCCGGCCGACCTCAGCCGGCAATTGTCGGACACGGTCGACCAGGTTCTGGTCTCGGCCGTGGCGCCGCTATCGAAGGCCGACCTCGACACGATCCGCGGCGCGACCAAGCGCAGCCTGACCCTGCAGGCCATCGGTGCAGTCATCGTGGTGTTCTACACGGCGAGTGCCGGGGCCAAGGCGGCGATCACGGGTATCCGCATGGTGACCGGCAGCGAGCGGCGGTCGAAGATCATCCGTTTCCAGGGCGTGTCGATCCTGATGACGACGCTGCTGATCCTGGCCGTCTGGCTGCTCGGCGCGCTGCAATTGATGGCGTCTTTCATTACCGAGCATCAGGGCTTTATCGCATTCGACCTGGCCCAGCGCGTGTCGGACCTCGCTTCGCAGCTCTGGCTGGGCAAGGGGATTGCCTGCTTTGCGATCTTCTACATGATCATCGCCCTGTCGCTGCACGGGCGGATCAAGGGACACCGGGCGAAAGCGGCAGGGGCGGCGGCCGGGGCGCTGGCCTGGCTCGGCGCGACCTGGGCGTTTCACATCTATCTCAGGTTCTCGGCGCTGGACTCGTTCTATGGCGCGCTCGCCTCGGTCATCCTCGGCTTCATCTGGTTGTCGGTGTCGGTCTCGTCTCTCCTGCTCGGCGCGGCGCTGGCCGTGGAATGGGCGAGCCGGCTTCCTCATGAAGTCCTGCTGCCAGACGATGACGACGATGTGGACGAAGGATCGGACGACGCCGTCACGGCCGCATAGACATCGCGCAGGCGGGCGAGCGTGCGCGCATCGCCATGACCGGTCAGCATGTCCGGCAGCCAGTGGCGCTGGAAGGCCGTTACAGTGAGCCGGGTCGCGTCATCATAAATGCCGGTTGCCTCAAGGCCGTAGCCGATGGTGCGCAGGCTGGACTGGGCATGTCTGACCGTTTCGCTGGTGTCGCCCGGCAACAGGATTTCGTCGCCATGATTTTCCGGACCGGCTGCAGGCCACAAGCCAATGCCGGCCGCCGCAAGACGCGCCCACGGGAAATGTTCGCCCGGGTCGGTCTTGCGTGCCGGGGCAATGTCGGAATGGGCCACAACGCGGCTGGCCGGAATGGTGTGACAGACAAAAATGCTGTGGCAGAGGGCGATGACGGCGTCGATCTGGGCGTCCGGATACGGCGGAAGCGTGCCATCAGCCAGGGGCACGTCATGGCCGCCATTGACGATTTCCACGCCGATGGACCGCGAGTTCAGGTCGTCGTCGCCCTGCCAGGTGGAGACGCCCGCGTGCCAGGCGCGCTTGTCCTCACCGACGAGCTGGGTGATGCGGCCATCCTCCCAGACCATGTAATGCGCCGAGACTTCGGATGCCGGATCGCGCATGCGGGCGAGGGCCGCGTCGCCGCTGTCCATGCCGGTATAGTGCAGGACCAGCATGTCGACCGGGAACTTACGGTCGTTGAAATTGGGGCTGGGTGCGAGATCGACCTGCATCAGCTGTCTCCGGGTCCGATCTTCTTGCCGAAGGCCGCCTCTGGCATACGGGTATTGGGGCGCACGGCGATGACGAACACGCCGGTCAGGGAGATGACCGAGCCGAGCACGAGCCGCGCGGTGATCGGCTCGTTGAGCAGGACGATGCCAAAGATGACGCCCCAGATCGGGGTCATCAGCGTGAGCGGCGACAGGAGTGAGACGTCGTATTTCTTGATCAGCGTGTAGAAGGCGCCGTGCCCGAAGATGGACACGCCGACAATCGCGAACAGGCTGGCGAGCCAGACCGGCCAGCCGCCGGCGAGGTAGCGCTCCAGCTGGTTGCTTTCGAACAGGCCGGAGACGAGGAAGAGGGGCAGGAAGCTGAACAGGCCGACCCAGGCCTGCATCTGCATCCCGCTGATCGGCGACATGCGCTTCATCAGGATGCCGCCGGCCGAACCGATAAAGGCCGAAGCGACGATATAGAGCAGGCCGACCGAAATGCCGAAACTGCCCGGGTCGACCGCGATCAGCACGACGCCGGCAAAGGCGAGCATGATGCCGAGCCCGCGGCGCCAGCCAATGGTTTCGCCAAGGAAGGCCATGCTCATCAGCGTCGAGATCGGGACGCCGAGCTGGCCGGTGACGGCTGCGGCGGAGGCTTCGGCCTGCTGCAAGCCCATGAACAGGAGAGCGAAATTCAGGGAGCCGATCAGCATCGCAATGATGAACAGCATTTTGAGATCGGCGGGCTTCGGCTTCAGGAACGGAATCAGGAACAGCGCCACGCCGGTAAAACGCACGGCGGCAAAGAATAGGGGCGGCACGCCGACATCCGCAACGACCCAGCGGGTCAGGACGATGTTGAGTCCCCAGACGAGGCAGACGGCAAAGAGAAGAAGGAAATCACGAAAGGCCATGCCAGCCCGTTATCAGGCTTTGGCGGCGAAGGGCAGGGGTTTTAGCCCTGCCCGTGGGTGACTTCAGACGCCGAGGCGGTTGACCGGAATCTTGAGGTAGACCTGCCCGTCGCTCTCGGCAGGGGGCATGGCGCCGCCGCGGATATTGACCTGCAGGGATGGCAGGATCAGGCGCGGAGCACCCAGCGTCGCGTCACGCGCCTTGCGCATCGCGACGAAGGCGTCTTCGCCGACACCCTCATGAACATGGACATTCGCCGCGCGCTGCTCGGCGACCGTGGTTTCCCAGGCCGGATGGTCGCGTCCGGCGGGCAGGTAGTCATGGCCGACAAAGACGCGGGTTTCCGGCGGCAGGTCGAGGATGCGGTGGATCGACCGGTAGAGCGTTGCGGCATCGCCGCCCGGAAAGTCGGCCCGGGCCGTGCCATAGTCCGGCATGAACATCGTGTCGCCGACAAAGGCGGCATCATCGATCACATAGGTGACGCAGGCGGGTGTGTGCCCCGGTGTGTGCATCACGCGGACGGTGAGGTCGCCGAGAGCGAACGTCTCGCCATCATCGAAGAGTTCATTGAACGCGCCGCCATTGGGGCAGACATCTGTTGCGTGGAACATGGACGAAAAGACCCGCTGCACTTCGGTGATGCGGGCACCGATGCCGACCTTCGCGCCGGTGACTTCGTGGATATGGTGGGTGGCCGAGAGATGGTCGGCATGGGCATGCGTATCGAGCGCCCAGACGACCTTGAGACCGAGGTCTGCGGCCACGTCCAATACGGAATCGACCGAGGTGGTCGTGAGGCGCGCGGCATGCGGTTCATAGTCGAGCACGGGATCGATGATCGCGGCTTCACGGGTCGCGGAATCCCACACGACATAGGTCACCGTCGATGTCTTGTCGTCGAAGAAGGCTTTGATCTGGAGCATGGGAGGTTCCTTTCCCTTCTCATATATTAGTGATTGCTAATTTAGCAAGACATAATATATTGGCCTCATGATTGCTCCACGTCTCGACCCCGACCGGTTCAAGGACAAGGCCGCCGAAGCGGCAGGCCTGCTGCGCAGTATGGCCAGTCCGCACCGGTTGATGATCCTCTGCCGCCTTGGCGACACGGAAATGTCAGTCGGCGAATTGCGCGAGGGCACCGCCCTGTCGCAATCCGCGCTGTCACAACATCTTGGCGTGTTGCGCCAGGAAGGCCTCGTGCGCACGCGCCGGCAGGGCCAGTCGATTTTCTATTCCATTGCCGACCCGGCTGCGAGCCGCGTGATCTTGACCCTGGCGGCGATCTATTGCCCGGAAATCCTGGCCGATCTGCAGGGGGCCGGCGGACCGGAGGATTGTTTTGCGGCCTGCCCGTTCGTCCTGGACGACCAGGTGGCGAGTGACGCGCGGGCGGGACGGAAGGCGCACAAACCCTGGTCGCGCCCGACGAAAAGGTCCGGAAAATGATGGAGTTCACGCCCCTCGTGATTTTTGCCGCAATCGCGAGCGGGGCGATCATTGGCGTCTTCCTTGGAACGTTCGGTGGCGGGGGGTCGGTGCTGGCCGCGCCGCTCCTGCTCTATGTTGTCGGCGTCACCGACCCGCATATGGCGATTGGTACATCGGCGGCCGCCGTGGCGGCCATCGCGCTGTTCAGCCTGATCGGGCACTGGCGTGGCGGCACGGTGAAATGGCCGTGCGCGATCGTGTTTGCCCTGTCCGGTTTTGCCGGGTCGATCATCGGGTCGACAATTGCAAAACAGATCGATGGCAGCCAGCTATTGCTGGCCTTTTCGGTCGCCATGGCGGCGATCGCACTGTCAATGTTCCGCAAGCCGGCCTTCGTGGGTGATCCGGATGTGCACCTGACCCCGTCGATAACGATGCGCATCGCGCCACTCGGCCTTGTCGTGGGCATGGCTGCCGGTTTCTTCGGCATCGGCGGCGGATTCCTGATCGTGCCGGGCCTGATGCTCGCCGCCGGGATGACGATGTCGAACGCCACCGCCTCGTCGCTCGTGTCGGTCGCCCTGTTCGGTGCGGCGACGTCGGCCAATTATGCCTTGTCCGGCTTTGTCGACGGGCGGCTTGTCCTGCTCCTGCTGGTCGGCGGCGCGGCGGGCGGCCTGATCGGCATCGCGATTTCGCGTGCATTGTCCGGACGCGTGCGGACGGCGCGCATCGCCTTCGCTATCATGATTCTGGTCGTTGCGGCCTATGTCGCATGGAACGCCATGGGCGCCCTGACCGTTCAACCTGCGTAAATGGCGCGCAAGGCAGTCGGACTGAACAAGCTTGCTGAACTCTTGTCTTGGGGCTGATATAGGTCAGAGTTAATAACGCATGCCAGCGGGTGGGCGGCGCGCACAAAAACAGGGAGATGTGGGATGGGATTGATCTGGTGGATTTTGCCAGCCGTGGCAGGCGTTATTGGCCTGATGCTGCTGTTTGCAGGTTTCGGGAAACTGGCCAAGCTCAAACCGCTCGCCGGCGGGTCGCGCATGCTGTTTGGCGTCGGCTTCCTGGGGCTTGCCGGGATCGTGGTCTTTGCGGGCCTCAACCTGCAGACCTACAAACGCCTGACCTTTGAGCGCGATGTCGCGCACATCAAGTTCGCCGCCGTGGATAACGCGCCGGGCACCTACCATGTCGATGTCACATTCTCGGACGGCCAGAAGCTGCTCGAGGCGACAGGCGAACAGCCGATCCTGCGCGGCGACCAGTTCGAGATCGGCGCCCAGGTCATCAAGTTCCTGCCGGTCGCCAACATGCTCGGCTATGATTCGATCTACCGGCTGGAATATCTCGAAGGGCGCGATGCGCGCCGGTTCTCATCGGATGCTGTAACCGACGCCCAGACCAATGGCATTGCGCTGTCGCAGAACCCGGGGCTCGACGTGCATGCACTGGCCGAAAAGGAAGGCAAGCGTTTCGGCATCGATGCACAATATGGCTCGGCCACCTACCAGCCCATGGGTGACGGCTTCGAATATGATGTCAACATCACGCAGGACGCGCTTGTCGCCCGGCCGACAGAGGCCACGAAGGCGCTGATCCAGAAGGGAGCCTATCCGGGCTTCCAACCGACGAATGGTGGCCCGAAATGAACCCCTGGGAGCGTTACGTCGTCCCGAACCTGATCGCATGCGCCTGTGGCTCCAAGCCGATCATGAAGCAGCGGGAAAAGGTTGTTCCGAAGGCGGAAGGCCGTGTGCTTGAACTCGGTTGCGGATCGGGTACGAATTTCGCCATGTACGATGCCAACAAGGTCGATCGCCTGTTTGCGCTCGAGCCCTCGCCCGGCATGCTGGTCAAGGCGCGCCGCGAGGCCGGCACGCTCGGTTTCGGCAACCAGATCGAATTCCTTGAAGCAGGCGCCGAAGCCATTCCGCTGGAAGACGATTCCATCGACACGGCCGTGATTACGTTTGTGCTGTGCACGATCCCGGACTGGAAGTCTGCGCTGGCCGAGACGCGGCGCGTACTGAAGCCCGGCGGGCGGATCCTGTTTTCCGAACACGGACTGGCGCCGGATGAAGGCGTCGCCAAATGGCAGCGCCGGATCGAGCCGGTGTGGAAACCCCTGGCAGGCGGCTGCCACCTGACGCGTGACGTGGCGGCGATGTTTACGGAAGCCGGCTTCACGCTGGAAGACGCGGAAACCATGTACCTGCCATCGACGCCCCGCGTGGCGGGCTTTGTCAGCTGGGGCGCCGCCCGCGCGGCCTGACGAGCATGCGCACACCGCCCTACCTGCCCTATCTCGCAGGACCGCCAAGCCTTGCGCCGGGCCTGAAGCCGATCGAACCGGAAAAGTGGCTTTTGCCCGATTCCGAAGCGAAGGCCTGGCTGCCCGAAAAGACGGTCCTGATGCGCACGCGCCGCGCGCAGGTATTTGCCGATACCGGCATCCCGGATGCCATTGCCGAGACGGCGGATGCTGTACTCGCCGTTACCGGACCCGGTGATCCGGCCTGGGAGAGCCCGCTCGAACGGGCTGCAGCGCAAGTCTCCGACGATCTTTGTCTCCTCTTGCCGGACGAGCGCGGGGAATGGACCCTGCGGGCGGCCAGCCTGGTCGCGCCGACTTTCTGGTCGCTGGCCGACAAGATCGGCCAGCCGCTGGCCGGATTGCACACAACGGTACCCGCTGCCAATCCGGGCCTCGTCTCGCGCATTTCGCGCATGTTCGATGCTCTCACGCCCGGTAAAGTGCTGGAACGGTTCAACTGGACTGTCCAGGCCGGGCCGGCCCGGTTCACGCCCAGCAGCGAACCGCTCAAGGCGATGGCGCGCGCCGCGCCGGATGACGCCGCGCTGGACTTGCTGCACTTCCGGGTCGAGCGGCAGACGATTTCCAAGTTGCCGCAGACGGGCGTCGTCGTGTTCACGATCCGCACCTGTATCGACCCGCTGGCGGCAGCCCTGCCGGATGCCGACCATGCGCGCGCGTTCGAGGCGGCGTGGCGTGGCATCGACCCGGCGCTGGCCGATTACAAGGGCTGGCCATCCTATGAGCGGCTGGTGCGCGCGGCGCTGGCGCAACTGGCCTGACGCCCGCCCGGGTGGACGAATGGCGCGGCGCCGCCTAGATCAGGCCCGGATACGGACACACCGGAGACCGACATGAATTACTGGCTGATGAAATCCGAACCCGATGCCTGGAGTTGGGAGCAGCAGAAAGCGAAAGGCAAGGCGGGCGAGGAATGGTCCGGCATTCGCAACTACACGGCGCGCAATTTCATGCGCGACATGAAGCTGGGCGACCAGGTGTTTTTCTACCATTCCAACAAGGGGCTGGAAGTGGTCGGCATTTGCGAAGTCAGCGCCCTCAGTGCGCCGGATTCGACGACCGATGACGAACGCTGGGACTGTGTCTACATCCGCGCGCTGGCCGATATGCCGAAGCCGGTGACCCTCAAGGATGTGAAGGCCAATCCGAAACTGGCCGAGATGAGCCTGGTCAAATCCTTCCGCCTGTCGGTCCAGCCTGTGCTGGCATCGGAGTGGAAGGAAGTATGCCGGATGGGCGGGATCGACCCGAAGACGCTGAAGCCGGTCTAGGCGCAGGCGAGGTCCATCGCGGCCTCGCAATGGATGCGGGCGGTGTCATAGACGGGCAGGGGGCTGTTGGCCGCATTCAGGACAAGCCCAATTTCCGTACAGCCGAGGATGACGCTGTCGGCGCCGCGCGCGGCGAGCGCCTGCACGATCTCGATATAGCGACGCGTCGTTTCCGGCGTGACGATGCCCTTCACGAGATCGTCGAAAATGATGCGGTGGATATCATCGCGCTCGGCCGCTTCGGGCACGATGGGCGGCGTGCCGAACGCATCGGCGAGATAGTCCGGATAGAAGGGCTCTTCCATCGTGTAGCGTGTGCCGAGCAGGGCGGGCGCGCGGCGTCCGTCAGCGCTGAGGCGGCCCGCCGTGGCGTCGATGATGTGCACGAAGGGGACCGTCAGGGCCTGCTGCAGGGGCGCGGCCACCTTGTGCATTGTATTCGTGGCGAGGAGGACCAGTCCGGCGCCAGCCTGTTCCAGTCGTTTGCCCGCTTCGGCCAATTCGCGGCCCGCTTCATCCCAGGCGCCGGTCTGTTGCAGTGCCTGCACATGACCGAAATCCAGCGCGTCGATCATCACGCGGGCGCTGGCATTGCCGCCGGAACGGGCGCGCGCGAGTTCGCACAGCGTTTCGTAATAGATGACCGTAGAGGCCGGGCCCATGCCGCCGATAATGCCGATCGTTTTCACCCGCGATTGCCTTCCTCGAAGCCGGCAAGCGTCCATTCGGCAAATTGCGACAGGTCGCCGCCCCTGAACAGGAAACCCGCTACGCCTGCGGCGCGGGCCGCCTCGATGTCGGTCTGCTTGTCGCCGATGAGGAAACTCGCTTCCCGTTTCACGGGGAAATCGGCCATGGCTTTCAGCAGCATGCCGGGCTTGGGCTTGCGGTCGAAACTGTCGCGCCGGTAGCGCGGATTTTCGCCCTCTTCATGGTACGGGCAATAGTAGATGCGGTCGACGGCGGCGCCCTTTTCGCGGAGTTGGCCCAGCATCCAGTCGTGCAGCACGTGCATGTCGTGCTCGCTGTAATAGTCACGCGCGATTCCGGACTGGTTGGTGACCACGAAAACGAACCAGCCACGCGCCTTGAAGGCCGCAATTGTCTCAACCGCACCCTCGACCCATTCAAAGTCAGAGACCTGGCTGACATAGCCCTTGTCGACGTTGATCACGCCGTCACGGTCGAGGAAAAGAGCAGGGCGCTGATGGATCATCTCGGCGCTGTTTGCCCGTGTGCCGCCCAAGTTGCAACACCTGCCGCCGTATCAAAACGACTGGACCTGCCCGGGAAAACGGGGTTGTCTCTGCGCTGAAGGGCCGGGAAGAGCCCTCAACCAAGACCCATGGGAGGGCAAAATCTATGGAACAGTATCTACCGCTCATTCTGAGCGCCGTCGGTGGCACGGTGCTCGGTCCAATTATTTCAAAGCTCGTTGGCGGCAGTGGCACCGGCGGAATCGTCGGCGGCATCATCGGTGGCATTGGCGCGCATTTCGGCCTTGATGCAGCCGGTGTGCAAGTGCTCGGCGATGTCGCAGCCGGGGCGACCTCGCCCATGAATATCATCAACAGCCTGCTCGAAGGCGGCGTTGGTGGTGGTGTGCTCGGCGTGATCGCCGGCATGGTGATGAAGAACAGAGGCTAGCGCCTTCGCGTTCTGACACGATTTCAATCAAACACCTGGCGATCCGGCCTTGGCCGGGTCGCCTTTTCTATTCGGCAGTTGCCGGGAGGGCGTCCCGGTTCTCGCGAACGCCGCGCATGAACGGCACGATGGCGAGCAGGGTCAGCAGCGCCGACAGGAGGAAGGCGGCGCCGCCAAACTGGAACGGCGCGCTGTCATGCGTGAAGTAATAGAGCACGCCATTCATCGCGAGCGGCCCGGCGATCATGGCCAGGGAATTCAGGCTGGAGCTGGCGCCCTGCAGCTCGCCCTGCGCATTGCGCGGAGTCAGGGTCGACATCAGGGAATTGATCGCCGGACCCGTCACGCCGCCCAGCGCGCCGATCGGAATGATCGCATAGACGATCCAGGCCTGCCCGGCGAAGGCATAGGCGAACAGGCAGATCACGCTGACTGACATGCCCAGCAAGGCGGTGCGCACGGTGCCGATCCGGTTCAGGATCATCCCCATGAGGCCCGCCTGCACGACGGCGGCGCCGACGCCGACCAGGCCAAGCGAGAAGCCGATCTCCTTGGGGCTCCAGTCATAGCGGATCTCGCCATGCACCGACCATGTCGCCGGGAAGACAGTGTGTGCGAGAAAGAAAATGCCGGCGGCCAGCAGGAACCATGAAACCTGGGGCAGCTTGGAGAAGTGCCTGGCGGCGCCGAATGGATTGGCGCGCTTGAATGCGAAGGGGCGACGGTGCGCCTTGTCCAGCGATTCCGGCAGTACGAAGAAGCCGTAGCAGAAATTCACCGCTGCGAGGCCCGCAGCCGCGAAGAAAGGCGCACGCGGGCTGATCTCGCCAAGGAAGCCGCCGATGACCGGCCCGAACACGAAGCCGAATCCGAACGCGGCGCCGATCATGCCGAAGGCGCGGCCCCGGTCCTTGGGCTCGGTCACGTCCGCGATATAGGCATTGGCGGTTGAATAGGTTGCGCCCGAAATGCCGGACAGGGCCCGCCCGATGAAGAGGAGCCAGATCGAGCCCGCAAAGCCCATGATGAGGAAGTCGATGGCGAGCGTGCCGATCGAGACAAGCAGAACGAGACGGCGTCCGAAATGGTCCGACAAGGCCCCGACGGTCGGACCGAACAGGAAGTTCATCAGCGCGTAGGTCGCGGCCAGCAGGCCGAGCCAGAGCGTGGCGTCTTCCGGCGGCACATGCATCATGTCCTGGATCAGGCTCGGGATGACGGGAATGATCAGGCCGAAGGCCAGCATGTCGATGGCAACGGTCACCAGTACGAAGAGGAACGCGTTCTTGCCGTGTTTGCGGAGGGCAGGGGTATCGGTCATGTTCACGCTTTGGGAGGGAATGTGGTAAAGGTCAATCGCGTCGCGTTGGGCTTGCGCCAATTTCCTCGCGCGGTAACTTTGCCTGCGCCCATGCGGCGCGCCAGGAATGCCGAACGGCATCATTGAGGGGCATCAGGGCATGGCAGAGGGAATACCGGTCACGCGAATGGACGTTCCGGCGTCACGGATTGCCGCGATACGCGATGCGGTTCGCGCCACGACGCATCTTGGCGACGCGCCTGACGCATCTCGCCTGGCGCAGGCTGACGATGCGCCCGCTTTCCTCGCTTTCCTGTCGGACCCGGCGGTGCACGCGCCGATCTATTCCCTGCCGCGTCCCCTGACCGAGGCGAACGTGCTGGCCTTCATCGAGGATCACCTGGTCCAGCGCGCGGCGGGCGAGGGCCTGCTCTTCGTGCGCGATGACGGCGAGGGGACGATCCTCGGCTATAGCGACATACAGGTCTGGCCCGAGTGGGCGGCAGGCGAACTGGGCGGCGCGCTCCACCCGTCGCAGCATCGGCAGGGCCGGGGCACGCGCGGCGCCGCCGAGAGCTTCACATGGATGTTCGATTCATTGCATCTCGACCTGATCTGCGAAACGGCGAGCCTCGAGAATACAGCCACGCAGCGCATGCTGGACGGGCTCGGGTTCGAGCGGAAAGGCGAGGTGACGAGCACCCGTCCTGACGGCACGACGCGCGCCTCTCTGGTGTGGGAAATAACGCGGGACAACTGGTTCCGCCTCCATCCGGCCTGATCGTCAGAACGTGCCGTGGCGGCCCTTGCCTTTCGTGAAGGCGGTCGCACCCTTCAGCGTCTCGCCGGATTTCAGCACATCGAGGCCGCCCTCAACTTCCGCCTTCAGGGCCGCGTCCATGTCGAGGCTCCATTGGCGCATTGCCGACAGGCGGTCGGCACGCAGGCAGGTTTGCGGGAAGGCGGCAATGTCGCGTGCGAGCTGGATGGCGCGGTCCAGGGCCGTGCCGGCCGGGGCTGCATAATTCGCCAGGCCGATGGCGAGCGCCTCGTCCGGACCGACTTCGCGGCCTGTCAGGACAAGGTCCATGGCGCGCGAGGCGCCGATCAGGCGGGGCAGGCGGATCGTGCCGCCATCGATGAGCGGCACGCCGAAGCGGCGGCAGAATACGCCGAACCGGGCCGAGTCCGACGCCACCCGCAGGTCGCACCAGAGCGCCAGTTCCAGCCCGCCAGCCACGGCATAGCCTTCCACCGCTGCGATGACCGGTTTGGTGAGTTCGAGCCGCGTCGGGCCCATCGGCCCCATGTCGCCGCCCGGACGCACCGGGTTGCCCTTACCGGCTGCGACGGCCTGCAGGTCTGCGCCTGCACAGAAATTTCCCTCAGCGCCGGTCAGGATGGCGACTGACAGGCTGTCATCGTCATCGAAGGCCTTGAACGCCTCGTAAAGCGCGACGGCCGCTTCCCGGTCCACCGCATTGCGCCGGGCAGGTCGGTTTATGGTGACGATGAGAAGATCGGCTTCCTGCCGCGTCTGGACAGTATCGGTTGTGCTCATCCGAGGGCACCGCCTGATGCGGACTGCCCGAGGAAAGGCACGATCCGGTTGAGCAGTGTTGGGACAATTTTTTCAGGTAGATCGTGCCCCCATTTTTCGATCACTTCGATGTCGGCGCCCGGGATGCGGCGCGCGATATCCTGTCCGGCGGCGGGCCGGATCAACGTGTCCATCGCGCCGTGCAGGACGAGGGTCGGGTGGGCAACGGTCTCAAGCCGCTCATGCCAGCGCGGCTGGGCGAGAATGGCGGCATACTGGCGGGCGACGCCTCCAGGCCGGTCAGACCGCATCATTGCGGCGATGGCGGCGGCGCGGATTTCATCGTCTGACGCGCGAATGTCCGGATGCGATCCATAGGCCGCCCGTCCCTTTACGGCCAGGTCGGCCACGGCGTCCGGCGTCCGCTTCTCCGGCACGGCGGTCAGGGCCGCAGTGGCTTCCGGCGTTGACGGCGGCAGCGACGGGTCGCCCGATGTTGTCATTACCGGAATGAGGGCGCGGACCCGTTCGGGATGGTTGAGCGCCATCAGTTGAACGATCATGCCGCCCATGGAAACGCCAAGCACGTCGGCGTTTCTCGCGCCGAGCGCCTCGACCAGCGCGGCGGCATCGGTGGCCATGTCGTTCAGCAGGTAGGGGACGGCGTCGTGCATGGGCTTGCCCGCAGCAATGCCCTTCACAATGTCACGTGGAGACGGCGCGGCCTGTCCGGTCAGTTCCGTGGATAGGCCGATATCGCGATTGTCGAAGACGACGACGCGGCGGCCGGCATCGGCAAGGCCGCGCCGGAAACTGTCCGGCCATGATGTCATCTGGCTGGAAAAGCCCGATACGAGCAGCATTAGCGGGTCGTTGGGCGACCCGGTCTCTTCATATTCGATCTCGATACCGTTTGCTTCGATTCGCGCCATGTCCGGTTTCCCCTGTCTGCTCTTGTTTTGAGCAGAGTAGAGGGCATGCCGCCGGGGCAGTAAAGCTAGCGCCCGAGTTCTTTCATCGCTTCGTCGAGGCCGCCGAGCGTCAGTTCGAACATGCGGTGGTCACCGATCAGTTCGCGGATCAGCTTGATCGATCCGGTATAGTCCCACGCGCCTTCCTTGACCGGGTTCAGCCAGACAAGGTTCGGGAAGCGCTGCACGAAGCGCTGCAGCCAGATGCCGCCGGCCTCCTCGTTCCAGTGCTCGACCGAGCCGCCGGCATAGGTGATCTCGTAGGGGCTCATCGTGGCGTCGCCGACGACGATGACCTTGTAGTCGGACGGGAACTTGTTCAGCACGTCCCAGGTCGGGATGCGGTTGTTCATGCGGCGGCGATTATCTTTCCACAGGCCCTCATAGGGGCAGTTGTGGAAGTAGTAGTATTCGAGGTTCTTGATCTCGGACTTGGCCGCCGAGAACAGT
>TARA_R110000751_G_scaffold43375_5_pt1 | contig 13644 bp, 10 predicted proteins | sample TARA_R110000751 | Tara Oceans TARA_R110000751 (sample SAMEA4398001) | marine metagenome | biome: Polar Biome; feature: [MES] marine water layer (ENVO:01000295) within the mesopelagic zone...; material: water (ENVO:00002006), including particulate matter (ENVO:01000060) such as...... | reverse complement strand
CCCCTGAAATACCGGTTTGCGTTTTTCCAGAAATGCCGAATAGCCTTCTTCGAAATCGTCGCTGTCAAAGGCAATATAGGCCTCGTCAAATTCACGACCCGAAATACTGCCACCTTCGGTCAGCCGGTTGATCATTTTTTTGTGCATCCGCTGGCTGATCGGCGCACCCCGTGCGATCCGGTTGCTGACATTGGCAATTTCGCCCTCAAAATCGGCCAAAGACACAACATGGCTGACAAATCCGATTTGTCGCGCCCGGGCGGCATCAAACATTTGCCCCTCAAACAGCACTTCTAGCAAGGTCGCACGGCCCAGCACATCCAGCAGGATTTGCAATTCCGGGTATCCCAATGTTGCGCCCAGTTTCATCGGCGGCATCATGAAACGGGCATCATCGGCGGCAATACGAAAATCGCACGCGGCGGCCAAAACCATCGAAGCCCCGACACAAACTCCGTCAATTGCGGCAATAACCGGGTGAATGCAGGATTGAATATTTTGCAGGGCCTCGGCATGAAGCATACCGTAATCACGCGCCTTGTTAAATCCGCGTCGTTCGCGCACGAATTCATGAATATCGGCACCCGCCCCAAAACCGGCCCCGGCCCCACCGCGAATCACCACACAGCGCAAATCATCGCGTGCGCCCAGATCGACGATCATGCGCGACAGTTCCGCCCACATCGGTTTGGTCAGGGCGTTTTTACGCTCGGGTTGATGAATACGAACGGTGGCAATACCGGCATCAATATCGGCAATCAGCCCAGTGTCAGTCATCATGGTATTGCCCCTTTTTTCAAATGCGTCACACCTTTATCGATAACGCGATTTGCATCCTTTGCCAATCTGCTACAAGTTGCCCGATACAATAAATTACAATTATGGGATGTACGCAGCCTGATTTTGCCAAAAAACCGCCAATACAGCCCTCAATTTTCCCGAAAGGATATTTTCGTTAAGCGCGGGATCATCATTTTGGGCCAAGCTGAAACAACAAATTGTCATTCCTGACCATTCAGACAGCGGCTTTTCTTTGCGCTTTGGCTGATAAAAGGCTAAGACGGGCGCGTTATCCGAGCCCAGAGGAAATACAGCCATGTCAGATGAATCCAAAACCGCTTCGCATTGTTCATATGCCGCCAAAACGGTCGCCCGTATCCTGCTTGATATCGGTGCGGTTAATTTCCGGCCGGAAGAACCCTATATCCTGACATCTGGCTGGGCCAGCCCCACCTATATTGACTGCCGCAAACTGATTTCATTTCCGCGTGCGCGCCGCAAAGTGATCGAACTGGCCGCCCGCCAGATTTCGGACAATGCCGGTTATGAACGGTTTGACGCGGTTGCCGGTGGCGAAACAGCGGGCATCCCCTATTCGGCGTGGCTGGCAGAAGCATTGGACCTGCCGATGCAGTATGTGCGTAAAAAACCCAAGGGTTTTGGTCGCAAAGCCCGCATCGAAGGTGACATTCACGAAGACCAGCGTGTTTTGCTGGTTGAAGATCTGGCAACCGACGGCGCATCGAAGGTTAACTTTGTTAATGCCATCCGCGAAGCCGGTGCCGAATGCAAACATGCCTTTGTTGTGTTCTTTTACGGCGTGTTCCCCAATGCCCTTGAAGAACTGAAAAAAGACGATATCGAACTGCATTACCTGTGCACCTGGCACGACGTGCTGGCCGTTGCCGAGGAAGGCGAAGATTTCAGCAAGGACGCCATTGACGGCGTGCGCAATTTTCTGGCCGATCCGATTGGCTGGTCAAAAGCCCATGGCGGCAAACACGACTAATTCCCGGCCCTTGCGCCACACCTGACCGTCTTTCAAGGCCGCCCCGCCCGGGCGGCCTTTTGCATGGCAGCATCCGGGCGTTGCACCGGGGGCAAAATTCAATCACATTAAAAGCCAATGACAATTTACCGGGTCCGCCCGCCAGACGGAGGCATGAATGCGTAAACTGATCGGGATTTTGCTGCTAGCCTGGGTCACCCTGACATCGGCCAGCATCGCCCAGGCCAATGAAACTCTTAAAATCGGCATCAGTGGCTATCCCGAAACATTGCATCCCTCTTTTTCGGCGTCAGCGGTGCAATCCTATATCCTTGGTTTCGTCCGCCGCCCGATCATGGTTTACAACCATACCTGGAAAATCGCCTGTATGCTGTGCGATACGGTACCATCCTTTGACAATGGCCTTGCCAAAAAAGTCCCGCTTGCCAATGGCAAGGAAGGCGTCCAGCTAAGCCTGTCGCTGCCGGAAAATGCCAAATGGGGCGACGGCGAACCGCTAACCACACAGGATATGGCTTTTAGCATCGCCGTTGGTCAGAACAAGGATGTTGCGGTTGCCGACAAGGAAGTTTTCGACCGGATTGTCGATTTCAACATTGTTGATGACCATCATTTCACCGTCACACTGGACCGGATCGATTACAGCTATAACGCCTTTATGGGTGTTGAGATTTTACCCGCCCATCTGGAAAAACCAATATTTGACGCGGACCCGGCATCCTATCAAAAACGCAGCCTGTATGTCACAGCACCCGACACACCGGGCCTGTGGTTTGGCCCCTATCTGGTCACAAAGGTGATTACCGCCAGTGCAGTGATGCTGAAAGAAAACCCCTATTGGTGGGGCAAAAAACCGCAAATCACCGACATTCAACTGCGCAATTTTGAAAATACAGCCGCCCTTGAGGCATCCTTGCGGGCGGGCGAAATTGATTATACCCCCGGCGAAATCGGCCTGTCGCTGGACAAGGTGATCGGTTTTGAAAAACGGTTTGGCGACCAATATGACATTACCTACAAAAAGGGCCTGTCCTATTATCATCTTGATGTAAACAGTGCCTTTGCCCCGCTAGGCGACCGCCGCGTGCGCCAGGCATTACTATATGCCATCGACCGCAACGAAATCAGCCAGAAACTGTTTGCCGGTAAAAATGCACCAACACTGGATTTCATTCACCCTGACGACCCGGTTTTTACCGACGATGTCCTGCATTACCAGTTTGACGCAAAAAAGGCCGACGCCCTGTTAAATGATGCCGGATGGACACGCACCGGCAAAGCCATGCGCAAAAATGCGGCGGGTGAAACCCTGCATTTCACCCTTTATGGTGCCACCGAAAGCAGCACCGGCCAGCTCATTCAGCAGGTCTTGCAAAACCGCTGGAAACAGGCGGGTATTGATGTGGATATTTTAAACCAGCCCGCCCGCGTTTTGTTTGGCGAAACCCTGCCACAGCGCAAATTTGATGGCCTGGCGATGTTTGGCTGGATATCAGCCCCCGAACATTTGCCGCTGACCATCTTAAAATCCGACCAGATCCCAACCGCAGAAAACCAATATGAAGGCCAGAATTATACCGGCTATAACAACCCCAAAGTCAACGCCCTGATCGACCAGATCGAACTGGAGCTTGATTTTAACAAGCGCATCCCGTTATGGCACGAATTGCAAAAAATCTACGCGACAGACCTTCCCGCCCTGCCACTGTATCATGGTGAAAGCGGTTTCATTTTTCCCAAATGGCTTAAGGGCATTCGTCCGACCGGCCATATGTATCCCAGCTCGCTTTGGGCTGAGCAATGGCATCGCACGGATCAATAAACAGATATGCGGCGTTTTATTTTCAGTCGGCTTTGGCAAACCGCATTGGTCATGGTTTTGGTGTCGTTTGGGGCCTATGTGCTGATCGGGCTGATGCCGGGCGACCCGATTGATCTTATGATCACGGCAAATCCGTCGATCACATCGGCCGATGTCGCCCGTCTTAAGGGCCTGTACGGGTTGGATCAGCCGTTAGTCCTGCGCTGGTTGCACTGGTTATGGTCGGCGCTGAACGGGGATTTTGGCTATTCCCGGCTGTTTACCCAACCCGTCACCACATTGATTGGTCCGGCATTGGTCAACAGCCTGAAACTGATGCTGGCAAGCTGGGCGTTGTCATTGGCCATTGCCCTGCCTGCCGGTATTTATGCGGCCTTAAAACCACAATCCTTTCGCGATTACGGCATTAACCTTGCCGCTTTTGCCGGCGTGTCAATCCCGCCTTTCTGGCTGGGGCTGGTGGCGATCCTGGTCTTTGCTGTAACCCTGCACTGGTTGCCCGCAGGCGGCACCGGCCAGCTTGACAATGCCCGTGGCTGGGAAGGATTACGCTATATGATTTTGCCCGTCGCCACCCTTACCATTGCCAGTGTCGGATCACATATTCGCTTTGTCCGCGGTTCCATGATCGAGGTCATGCGCCAGGATTTTATCCGCACCGCGCGCGCCAAGGGCCTGTCGGAACGCGGCGTTGTCATTCGCCATGCCTTGCGCAATGGCATGATGCCGGTCGTGACCCTGTTGGGGCTGGAATTTGGCAGTTTGTTTTCTGGCGCATTGATCACGGAAACCCTGTTTTCATGGCCCGGCATGGGACGGCTTATTTACAATGCGGTGATCGGGTCTGATTACAATCTGGCTATGGCCGGGTTAATGCTGGCAACGCTGGTGACGTTGATCGGCAATTTACTGGCCGATATTGGCTACAAGCTGCTCGACCCACGGGTGAAACTGTCATGATCCAACCTCGGAAAAGCAGCATCACCCCCCATTCCCATCCCAAATCTGCCAGCCCGTGGCGCCTGGCAGCAAATCGGTTTTCACGCCACAAGCTGGCCTGGATCAGCCTGCTTGTGCTGGTTTTATTTGCCATAGCGTCGTTGTGCGCCCCGCTGGTGGCGCATTTTCTGGGAACGGACGCACAGGCGGTTGACCTGTTTTCGCGCTACGGCGCGCCCAGCCCCGATCATCCGCTCGGCACCGACGAATTAGGCCGCGATGTGCTTTTGCGCCTGTTATATGGCGGGCAGGTATCATTAATGGTGGGGGTGAGTTCGGCTTTGTGTGCAGCGGTTCTTGGCACCATCATTGGTGTTATTGCCGGGTTTCGCGGCGGCTGGATCGATGGTTTTTTAATGCGCTTTACCGACGGGGTGATTTCGTTGCCATTGCTGCCATTGCTGATTGTGCTGGCCGCGATTGACCCTGGTAAACTTGGCATTCCGCGCGACATCGTCAATGGCGAAAGTTTCAGCCTGTACCGCATTATCCTGATCATTGCCCTGTTTGGCTGGACAACCGTGGCACGGCTGGTGCGCGCGGCAACCCTGGCCCTGCGCGAACGCGAATTTGTTATGGCGGCACGGGCATTGGGCGGCGGACCCGTGCACATTATTATGCGCCATATTTTACCCAATGTTGTTACGCCCATCATCATTGCCACCACGCTGGCGGTGGGCAATGTGATATTGATGGAAAGTGTGCTGAGTTTTTTGGGGTTAGGGATTCAGCCACCCGTACCTAGTTGGGGCAATATGCTGACCCATGCGCAGGAATTTATCTGGGATGCGCCGCTGTTGGCCCTGTGGCCGGGTCTGCTGATTTTTATCACCGTTATTGCGGTAAACTTTTTAGGTGACGGATTGCAAGACGCGCTGGACCCGCGGGCAGATACCGACACCATGCCAGCGGCTGGACAAGATGACACGCAAACGGCACAATAAAGTATATTTCCTTTAATATGATCCAGGGGAAACAACATCATGACGTCGATGCACCCGGGATTTGACGCTAAATCGGGGCGACGCAACCGATGGGCAAAGGAGCCTTGCATGACACCATATCGCGGCATCATGGGGCGGCTTGTTCCACTAGCGGCTTTGGCGGCCCTTGTCGGCTGTGCGCCGACCTATCCGCAGCAACAAAATACAGCGACGTCTGCGACTTCCGGCATTGTGACGCCGTGGGGACCAACCCTGCAAGCTTCCCCTGCGGCACAACATGGCATGGCCGCGCCAACAGCGACAGCACCATCAGCAACATCACCCGCGCCAGTATCGATCACCAATGACACCTCCATGCCTGGCCCATCGGCCCATGGCAGTGGCATTCCCCTGTCGCCATCACAACAAATCGAACTTGACGAAGCCCGCATTGCCCTGGGTATTCTGGACCGCATGGCAAACCGTTGCCTGACCGAGGCCGACGCGGCATCCTGCACGACATTGCAGGTTAACTGGCCCAATCTTTCGCGGCAATTGCGCCAAAGCCTTCGCGCTATTTCGGGCCAGGATTTCGTCGATCCCATCGTGCCGCAAACAGCACCGTCGATGGAAAAGGAAATTCCGCTAACGCCCGGCGGTTAACGCCGTGATACCGATATTATTGCCCACCATTTTGCCACATGCATTGAGTTTTCAGGTAAATACCCTTAACGTCTGCTTACTCCCGGTTGTTCGGGACGATGCAGGCAGGTTTTTAAATACTGTTTTGAGATAGAACAAAGTTAACGTCAAATCGCTGGTTTACCCTGTCATCATCATTATCGCCCGGCTGTTCTAACCATATGTCCGGGCCGCGCAGGAAGGAGCTTCTGGCTGATGTTTCGCGATATGCTTGTTCACATCGACAATACCAAACCGTGCACCGAAAGGTTGTCGGTTGCGCTGACAGTTGCAAAGGCACACAAGGCGCATTTAACCGGTGTTTATGTTTTGCCGCGCGCCGAAATTCCGCGTTTCATGGAAGTTCAGATCTCCGCCGACATCATGGAAGCGCAGCGCCGCACCATTCGTGAAGGTGCCGCCGAAGCCAAAGTAACCTTTGTTGATGCCTGCGAAAAAGCCGGTGTGCCGTTTAGCTGGCAAGAAGCAAATTGCCTGGCAACCGAAATTTCCGACACGGTCGCCATGTATGCCCGCCATCATGATTTAACGGTTCTGGGCCAGTACGACCCGGAAAGTTCTGATCCGTCGTCAACGTCCGAAATGCCCGACAAGGTTATTCTGACGGCGGGCGCACCGGTACTGGTGGTGCCGCGCTATGGCAAATACGAAACCGTTGGCACCCGTGTCATGGTGGCATGGAAACCTTACCGCGAAGCCGTTCGCGCCGTAAATGACGGCATGGCGTTCCTGGAAAATGCCAAATCGGCACTGGTTCTGTGCGCCGATCCCAACAAGGCAGCGCGGGATTCCATTCCTGTGCCCGGTGTTGATATTGCCGACCGTCTGGCACGCCACGGCGTGAATGTCCGCAAGGAAACCATGAATGCCGAAGGCATCAGTGTCGGTGACCTGCTGTTGTCGCGTGCAGCGGATGAAAGCATCGATCTGATTCTGTGCGGGGCCTATGGCCGCCCGCGCCTGCGCGAACTGATGCTGGGTGGCGTCACACAGCACCTGTTGAAACACATGACGGTTCCTGTGCTGTTTTCACACTAGGCCTGTATTTCGTCCCCAATCGACCCATCGCGCAAAACGGCTGATCACAAGATTGGCCGTTTTGCCTTTTGTGGCCGCTTCAAACCCAAGCTGACCCACCGGGCATCACCACAACATTCGCCCGATCAGCGCAAGAAATGATTCCCCGTTGCATGCCAAGCAGATACAGTCGGCGCAAACAGATTTACCCGATTTACGAGGTTCGCCATGACCACCACTACCGATACCACTGCCGATACCACTGCTGATATCGCATCCCCCACGGCAGCGCCAACCAACACCGCCTTGGGCAATTCAGCTGCCAGCCGCGACATTGCCAGCGTTTTGCATCCCTACACCAATTTCACCACCCATGAAAAAACCGGCCCGATGGTGATCACCAAGGGTAACGGTATTTATGTCACCGATGACAATGGTCGCGATTATATCGAAGGCATGGCAGGTCTGTGGTGCACGTCATTGGGCTTTAGTGAAAAACGACTGGTCGCCGCGGCAACAAAGCAGCTTGAAACGCTGCCCTTTTACCATCACTTTGCCTCGCGCAGCACCAACCCGACCATTGATCTGGCGGCAAAGCTTTTGGAACTGGCACCGGTGCCGATGTCAAAGGTATTTTTTGCCAATTCCGGGTCCGAAGCCACCGACAGCGCGATCAAGATGGTGTGGTATTATCACAATGCCATTGGCCAGCCGGAAAAGAAGAAAATCATTTCGCGCAAGCGCGGCTATCACGGCGTTACCGTGGCATCGGCATCGCTTACCGGGCTTCCGGGCAATCACAAATTGTTCGATTTACCGATCGACCGCATTTTGCACACCGAAACCCCGCATTTCTGGCGCGAAGCACAACCCTATGAAACCGAAGAAGATTTTGCCACCCGCATGGCCGAATCGCTTGAAGACCTGATCCAGGCCGAAGGCCCCGAAACGGTTGCCGCCTTTATTGCCGAACCGATCATGGGGGCCGGCGGGGTGGTTGTGCCGCCGCGCACCTATTTTGATAAAATCCAGGAAGTTCTGAACCGTTACGACATTCTGTTTATTGCCGACGAAGTGATCTGCGGCTTTGGCCGAACCGGCCGCATGTTTGGCACCGAAACCTTCCGCCTTAAACCCGATATGATCACGGTCGCCAAACAGCTTTCATCTGCCTATCAACCGATCTCGGCCCTTTTCATCAATGAAAAGATTTATCAGGCCCTGAAAAAAGGGGCTGATGAAGTGGGAGCTTTTGGCCACGGCTTCACCTATTCCGGTCATCCTGTGGCTGCGGCCGTTGCCCTTGAAACTCTTAAGATTTATGAAGAAGACGGCATCGTTGATCATGTTCGCCATGTGATGGGACATTTTCAGCAACGCCTGCGCGATCTTAGCAAATTTGAAAATGTGGGCGAAACCCGGGGCAAGGGCCTGATTGGTGCCTTTGAACTGGTGGCCGACAAATGTGCCAAAACGCCCTTCACCCCGGTCGGCTGGGCAGGCAAAGCCGTTGCCGAGCTGTGCCTGAAGGAAGGTGTCATTTTGCGCGCGCTGGGCGACAGCGTTGCCATATGCCCGCCGCTAATCATTACCGACCCGCAAATTGACGCCATGTTTGACGGCGTCGAAGCCGCCCTGACCAAATGGCACAAGGCAATTTAACAGCCAAAAAGCGCGCCACCAAAAACCTGATGGCATCAAGGCCCGGCATATCGTCCGGGCCTTGATGTTATTGGCAGTTCAAAAGTGGCGATTTGTCCGTCAAACCCGTGGCCCATTGTGCACTGCCGCGACTCTACCCGGTCGGTTACCAAACCTGTCCCGGCCTATGAATGGCGACAATTTAAGGTCAGATATGCCCCAGAGGGCTGATTTTCATCATATATCTTTGTTGGTACCGTCGATGTTTCACACATTTTGCGTCATTTAAACTACGCATGCGTGCCATGTGGGCGAAATTACGGCAGTTGGGCTTGCCAAACCCCGCCATTAACGCCAAATTGGTGTCCAGGGGCGAGATCGACACATAACAGGATGGAACGCCTTTCTGCCAGCATGGTTCGTGGTGAGCTTGGAATCGCTTAAAAATTTGATAAGGGTCAATGCGCAGAACGATTAATTGATCGATAAGCGCAGCACACCCCCGGACAAAGCCCGCCCGGAAATGCTGTTCCCGCCAGATCAAAACGATACGCGGGATAGATAAGGACCTTCGCGGGATGCACCGCACACAAACCGTGAAGCGACAGGCGAAAGATATAAAGATGAATTATAACAATTTCTTCAAAGACGCGATTGGTGGCCTGAAGGCTGAAGGCCGTTATCGTGTCTTCGCCAATCTTGAACGCATCGTCGGTGAATTTCCCCGCGCGTGGCTTCATCCTGGTAATGGTGAAGCACCGCGAAAAATTACGGTGTGGTGCTCGAACGATTATCTGGGCATGGGCCAGCACCCCAAGGTGCTTGAAGCCATGATGGCCGATGTCAGCGGTCAGGGTGGCGGTGTTGGTGGCACGCGCAACATTTCTGGCACCAACCATTTCCATGTTGCTCTGGAAGAAGAACTGGCCGACCTGCATGGCAAGGAAGCCGCCCTTCTGATGACATCGGGTTACGTTGCCAACTGGACAACGCTGTCAACGCTGGGCACCAAGCTGCCCGATTGCGTAATTGTTTCCGATGCGTTCAACCACAATTCCATGATCGAAGGCATGCGCCATTCCAAGGCCGAACGCCGCATCTGGAAACATAATGATGTTGAGCATCTCGAACAGATTCTGGCTGACCTTGGCCCCAACCGCGCCAAGATTGTCGCCTTTGAATCGGTTTATTCGATGGATGGCGACATCGCCCCGATCAGCAAGATTCTGGATTTGTGCGAAAAATATAACGCCCTGTCCTACCTTGACGAAGTTCATGCCGTTGGCATGTATGGCCCGCGCGGCGGTGGCGTTGCCGAACGCGATGGCGTCATGGACCGCGTTGATATTATTCAGGGCACGCTGGCCAAGGCCTTTGGTGTGATTGGCGGCTATATCGCGGGCAAAGCCGAAGTCATCGATTTCGTCCGCAGCTTTGGCAACGGCTTTATTTTTACCAGTTCCCACCCATCCAGCATTGCCGCAGGTGCCCTTGCCAGCATTCGTCATTTAAAAGAAAGCAATGTCGAACGCGAAACCCAGAAGGAACGTGCCGAAACCCTGCGTCAGCGCATGCGCGATGCCGGCCTGCCGGTGATGGATGCACCCAGCCATATCGTGCCGTTGATGGTGGGCGATGCCGCCATGTGCAAGGAAGCCAGCGACCGCCTGCTTTATGATCACGACATTTATGTTCAGCCGATCAACTATCCGACCGTACCGCGCGGCACTGAACGCCTGCGCTTTACCCCCGGCCCACTGCATAATGACGAATTGATCGACCATCTGATCACTTCCCTGCTGACCGTCTGGGGCCAGTTGGGCATTCAAAAAGCAGCCTGATCATAACGGGCCGCAAAACCACCAGCCAGAACAACGAACAAAGCCTCGCCAAATTGGCGGGGTTTTGTTTTACCAAAATACAGATTTGTCATGGATCCGACCGTCGTAAAGCATCGTAAACAGACCATAACGATTGCCCTTTTTCCGACATCAATAACGGTTCTAAAGCATATTTCCTTTAATATGATCCATGCTTTATTCATCCTTTAAAAATATAGCGGTAATGGTCGAGCAGATTACCCGACACGCAAAGAACCATGCACGCTTTGTCCCGTTTGCAATTGGCCGTCTTGTCGCTATATTCTGAAAGTAGAAGATCATTGCGGTTGGTCAAATACCTTGCAATTAAGAACCGTTCGCGTTAACGTCGGAACCTGAAACGGATCGGGAACCGCCATGTATACGGATAGAACCTTGCTGCCCAAAGAATGTCTTCGCCTGTGTGCACTTGGGACTCTGGCCTTGTCAGACCAACCGATCAGCTATGCCGATCTGGCCAATCTGGTGCGTCATTTTACGGCCCATATCATGGGGCCGTCGCTTGACATGATGGGGTCATCGTTACAGCTTTTGAAACTCGAAGGGTTGGTGCGCGAAACATGCGGCACCGGTGGCAAGGGTGAGGGCGAACTTTCCCTGACCGATGCCGGACGACGCAAGTTTGATGAATTGATGCAAGGCACATTGCGCGATACCTCGGGCGAGCTTTCCCGTCTGGTGATGGCCCTTAAAATGCGGTTCCTGCATTTACTGGATGCCGAAACCCGCCAGGATCAGATTGAAATCCTGCAAGATGTGTGCGAACTGGAACTTGACCGGATGCTGGCCCTGCGCGAACAGCATATTAATGATGTTGGTGCCTTTGTCGGCTGGATCGACATGGAAATTTCCCGCCTGCGGCAAAAGCACGCCTGGCTAACCACCCTTATGGTGCCGGAAAATGCGTCTTCGTCCTGACCGATACCGCGCGCCGCAGCCCCCAAAACCCGTTGAGGCCTTCACAATCAAATCCATACCGATGGCAACTCGCCCTGATTTTTCGAAAGTTCCGCCTGCCTGACAGGCCTTGTGTTTCTGTGGAAACAGAAACAGGGAACGTCACCCCATCCCCTACCAGATAAAATGCCAACGAATACATCTTTCCGCCCCCCCGATGGTGATCACATATTCGATTTTACACCGACGAAGGTTATTGTGTTGCCACATGCCCTGGCAAAAAATGCAGCGACAATCCACGTTGGCGGTCGCTTCGCCATGGCATCGTCCCAACCATGGCAACATATTGTCTTTTATTAATACTTAGAGCATGTTTCCTTTAATAAGGCCGGATTTAAACTTGACCAACGGGTTCTTCTGGACAAATTTGGCAAGAACAAAAATGCGATGTGCTTATAAAGACTTTATAAGCGCACAAAAATCGGCCAACACGTCGCCTGGTTCTGTTGGCCAATGACAATCGAACTGCTTAAGTGCCTGATTATGAAAGTGCATAAAGATGTCTGATTATGATATGTCGATAGCGCCAAAAATCAATTCTGACCCAAAACAAAGTTTTGGCACTGACGGTATCGACCCCATGGGCCGCCCCAGCCGAATTACCCGCTTTTTCATGGGCATCGTTTCATGGGCCGAACGTCTTAATTACAAATACGCCAAATTGGGAAACCCACCAGTTTACGACAATGCGACCTTTCCGTGGGCGGCGGAAATTGAAAAAGAATGGCCTGCCATTCGGAAGGAACTGGACGAGGTTTTAAAACGCCAAAGCGACCTGCCCTCGTTTCAGGATATTTCAACCGATGTGAAAACCATATCGACCGACACTCATTGGAAAACCTTTTTTCTATTAGGTTTTGGCGTTAAGTCGGAAAAAGCCATTCAGACCTGCCCGGAAACATGGCGGATCGTAAATAAAATTCCCGGCCTTAAAACCGCAATGTTTTCCATTTTCGAACCGGGCAAACATTTACCCGCACACCGCGGACCGTATAACGGTGTTTTGCGCATGCATTTGGGGCTTATTGTGCCCGAACCTGCCGACAAACTTGCCATTCGCGTTGATAAACAGGTTTGCCACTGGCAGGAAGGCAAGGTTCTGATTTTTGATGATGCCTATGATCATGAAGCCTGGAACCACACCGATAAAACCCGTGTGGTGCTGTTTGTTGATTTCGAAAAACCGCTTAAATTTCCGGCCCGTCTTGTTCATACCATCTTGATGAACCTTGCGATTTTCACGCCGTTCCTCAAAGAGGGGCTCGATAATCACAAGGAATGGGAAAAGAAATTCTATGCCGAAGCCGAACAGCTTCGTAATCAGTCTCAAAACGGGTGACGTCATGCAGGTTGTCACACGCCCCGTTGCAACCTGATCCGCCCTACCCTGTATCAGACATCGCCAAACCATCGGGCATCGCAAAAAACACCCCCGGCTGATAGTCAGATCGGGGGTTCTTTATTGCGATTTGAGATGGTTCCTACCGCTTTTAGGATCAGTATAAATGCTGCCCGCCGGTCACGAATATTTCCGTGCCGGTCACATAACTTGATTCATCCCCGACCAGATAATGCACGGCCGCGGCAACATCTTCAGGGGTGCCCATCCGGTTCATGGGAATACGCGGCACCAGGGCTTCATATTCCGGCGAAATCATTGCCGTTTTAATTTCACCCGGTGCCACGGCATTCACCCGCACCCCAAGTTCGGCAAATTCCACCGCCATTTCGCGGGTCAGACCCGACAACGCCGCTTTCGAGGTTGAATAGGCCGAACCGGCAAACGGATGCACATAATGCCCCGCAATCGAGGTAATATTGCAAATGGCCCCCTTGCCGCGATGAAGGGCAGCGGCAAAGCCGCGCGACAAGGTTAACGGGGTAAAAAAGTTGAGTTCAAACACATCGCGCCAA
>TARA_R110000751_G_scaffold33075_1_pt1 | contig 13667 bp, 23 predicted proteins | sample TARA_R110000751 | Tara Oceans TARA_R110000751 (sample SAMEA4398001) | marine metagenome | biome: Polar Biome; feature: [MES] marine water layer (ENVO:01000295) within the mesopelagic zone...; material: water (ENVO:00002006), including particulate matter (ENVO:01000060) such as...... | reverse complement strand
GTCGATTGTGTTGTAAGGGTCAAGTATTAAATTTTTAATTTGCTTATCCTTTATTAATTTATCAGTGCATTCCAAAAGTGTTCCTAATTGGTAGTCATGCTCTGGATAGATTACATAAAAGTGGTCATTTACAAATGCTATACCCTTCATGTACTCCGCTTCCGTCATTAAATTACCTTCGTAGTACTTGTCGCAAGACTTACCAATATACATTTCAATTATATTATCGTACCAATCTTCTACGGGCATATTTTCAGGACTAAATACTGCATGTCTCCAACCTTCTTTGTGGCTTTTTAACGTGCTTAACTGCTCAACATAAAGACTTTTACCTTCGTTTTGGTAACCTGTCCACATTGTAACCTCTGTTGGTCTCCATGTCCAGTGCGCATCCATCTTTGGAACATGGGTTGTTGTACCTCGTTCTTTTCCGTTATGGTACGAATGCATCATTTTCTCTTTAACGCTGTTGGCTGTATGTACTCCGTCAATCATTGGTATAAGTTTTTAACGTCTTGCGCTGAGTTAATATTGTCTATTATGGTATTTGTCTTCTTAGTCATTCCGCTGTACTTGTCTAACGTTACCGATCTGCTGAAAAATTCAGGTGTACAATACTTGTAATTCGTTTCCCTGTGGTACTTGTCTTCTTTGCAGTTGTCAATCGCTGTCCGTATAGACAAATTTGTATAGCCCTCTTTAAGACGTGCTTTGTATTTTGTCTTTATGGTTACGTTTATAATTAAGAACTTTCTGCCAAATGACTTATTGATGTATTGAAGTAGTAAATCGTAGTCAATGGCTTTAGCCGTTGTATGTAGTACTTCTTTCCCTTTCCCTTTCTCTTGTACTTCTACTTGTACTTGTAGGGTAGGGGGTGCTGGAGGGGCTAGGCAAGGGGCTACCGTAGGGGGTGCGGTAGGGTCTGAAAGTGTAGAGCCTGTCTTGGTTTCGTAGCCTTTGACCTGTGAGTCTATGCTGTGCATCTGGCTAATCCATGCGAACCTAGCCTGTCCTGTTAGGTCGTCAGGGTCTTGCCCTAGGAACTGCTTATTTAATAGAGCATCTAAAAACTGTAAACGCTCTTTATCTGGCAACTCATTGCATACATCAAAGTAACTTCTAAAGAAATTAAATCCTTTTCTGTAAGTGTTTTTCATGGTTATTTATTTAGTTTGTTGTAAAATTCTTGTAAAGATTGAAGCGTTTGAGGTATTACTAAACTATCGATTCCTGCATCTTCTTCTAAAATGTAATTATCTATAGGGAATAACTCTCTAACATCTTCCGTGTAGCTTATAACGTCCTCGTAATTGTTTGTATTTTCGTATGCTCTTACGCCATGTATTACTGTCGCGTGATCCTTACCTCCAATCATTTCTCCAATATCAGAAAGTGATAATTTCGTCTTTCGCTTTAAGTAAGTCATTAAATAATAACGAACACAAACATGTTCTCTTTTTCTGCTTTTAAGGTCTACGTTTAAATCAATGTAATCTTTTAGCATTGTTATTGTTCTATTGCTCATCTCTGTAAATTATTGATATTATTAATATTGCTACGTAGTCTATTACTTTTTGCATTGTAATGTTTATTTTTCTTGTAATCCGTAAAATTCTGTGATTCCGTCTAAGCTCATTTGCTTTGCTCCGTTAGGGTATACCGTTCTAGTCCTTTTAGTAGCTTCTAATGGCTTAACTTCTCCGTTTGGTATGTATACATTCTCAGGAAGATTAACGCTTTTAAATCGGTTAAATGCTCTTGTTATTAAATTATCGTTGTTCATAGTTCTTAGTTTAGTGCTTTGTTGATTGCTTGGTCGATGGTATTATATTCTCCATTAGTAATACTTAATATACCTCCCTTTTTTAACTCTACGTCTAATGCTTTTTTAGCTATCTGCAAAGCCTCTAACAATTCGGGGGCTGCTGCTATTAAATGGGCGTTGGCAATACCTTCTTTTGTATCGTGTCTAAACACGTGACAGATATTAGTATTTTCAGTCGTGATTATTTGAGGGTGAACATCTGATAATATCCAATCTTCATTGTTTCCTTTAAATTCCATGGTTATTTGTTTAGTGTTTTACAGTTAGCCATTACGTCTATCGTAAGGTCTTTAGTTAGGTTTAAGTCTTCAAGGTGAACACCGAAAGTTTTAACCGTGTCAATCACTCTGTTTGTTATTTCCCAGGCAATTGAACAATCGTGGTTTAAATGTTCTTCCGTCTCTTGATCGTATTCAATTTCAAAGGTAGCTAAAATATCAGCGTCTTCGTTTTGAATGTAAACCTCGTTGTCTGGACTTACAAAGCTACTTAACTCTAAATAGTCGCTTAGTTCAACTTCGATAGATTTGCCGCCTTGCGCTTCCCAAAGTGTTGACTCGTCTAAGCATCTAGTCGCTTTAACTATTCGGCTTTCGTTTGATAAAATAAATATTGTTTTCATGGTTAAAGTTTTAACTTGTTAGATTCACCTTTTAAGAACTTAATTATCATTGGAATTTTAGCGTCTTTCATTAAAATATAACCCTCTAAAAGTGAAGCGTGGTTGTAGTTTCTGGAATTCCAATAAGACGAAGTTCCATCAGTACCCGCATCATTCCATCCTTGACTTTCATTCTCGCCATTTACTATGTCTTTAATTTCGCTGTATGTTGAGTTGTCCAGTCTATCAAAATCACCATTAAACACCCTAACGCAAGACTTATCCATTAAAATCTTAGCTCGTTTAGATTCGCAACTTCCAGTCATTTGACCGTAGATACAACTTACAGAGCTAACTGGATTAAACCAATTAATGTCCATATTACTCAGTTCCTCTTTAGTTGCATACTTTTTTAGCATTCTAACCTCATGCTCTACGTCGTTTAAAAAATCCTGTTTTTTCATATTGTTTGTTTTAATTATACCGCAATGTACGTACAATGTTTATAACTACAACGACTTGTTAACTATTTATATTGATTCTAAATAAGAAAGCTCACGAAATAGCTAAGCCCCACAACGGGTTACTTTAACCGACAAACATCTACCGCGAAAAGACAAGACGATTTAAATAAAACTCAAATAAGTTTAAATATATAGCTAGAAAGAAATATTAGTAAAGAATCTAAATGGTATAACCATAATTTGTTTTACATTATTTTAGGTACAATTCTAGCAATCGGAGGAGGTACAGCACAAAAACTCCTATAGCGCATCCTATAAATAGAGATATTATCTTTTGGTTATTCATTCCTTAGTTTTGTATTCGTTATACGGTTTTAGTGCGTTAGCGTTTGTTTTTAAGTTGTGGGGCTTATAGGATTAGTAAAGCTACTATAGTACCAATAAAAACGCCTATCATTTCATATTCTCCAATTAATTCCTCTATACGTTTACGGTTTCGTGTGCGGCAATTTAATATAACGCGAATTATCGGAATTAAAGCGATAGCGACAAGTCCTATAATGTATTGCGTTATATTCATTTGCTTTGGGTTTGTGTGTTAGGTGTTTATTAGTATATTTACCTTATGTAGAATACTACTTTTGTTATTCCGAAAGAGCGTTTATCTTTTAGCTCAATCGGTCTGGCTTGGTAAGACCGCTTTCATGAATGTAAATTTATATTATGTCAAATTCTACAAAAAAGGTGACGATCGTAAAACCTCATACGAGGCGAGTAGGTGGTAAGACTGTTTCAGTTAAACCACATATTCGACGGTCTTAACCATCCAGAGGAGAGTTAAGGCTCTACTTTGTTTTTTAGTGTCTCCATTGTTTACGGTTTTAGTGCGTTAGCGTTTGTTTTTAAGTTGTGGGGCTTAGGATTTTGAAAGAGGATTAAGTAGAATTTTGTTAAATTCGTGTACTCGTTCCGTAGGATTCAAAATCCGTTACCTTAATTATGTGCAATATACACACAATAATTTAAATAACCAAATAAAAAAAGGAGCACCGTTTCCGATACTCCCTAAACTATAAACTATGAAAGTCTAAAGATACTAAAAATAATTAGATAAACTACTAAAATTACAAATTCATTGGTTCATTAATTGCATACTGGCCTCCAAAGATAACCGCGCAGCCTATTGCGGGTTTTTTAAAGTGCTTACCGTAAGCCATAGCGTAAGATGTGTTATCTATACCGCAACCAACTGCACACCCAAAAACTTTATAATTAGCACCTACTATGAACTCAGTAAACATTTCCGTATGTCTGTGGCCTTGTACTGTAGACATCATGTCATCTTTAGCCTTTTTAGAAGCTCTCCCACTCTCTCCATGTATATATTGAACATTATCATATACAAATCTAACGTCATAATTCCATTTCGGAGTCTCCAAAACTTCTGCCATTCCCTTAATCCATCTTTTAGGTACTCCCGAAGAGAAAGCTTTTCGTGTTACTATCCTATCGTGATTACCAATACAAACGTCTGCATTTGGAAAAGCCTTGTACCATCTATTCAGCTTTAAAATGGCTAAATCTAACTCGTCACCTCCTCCCATTCCGTCTGGGTCAGGATCATGAAAACTTGAATAATGATTATCAATCACATCTCCAATGAATATAACCTTGTTGCAGTTGTGCTTTGCGTATACTTCTTTGCAGTGTTGTAGATAGCCTTCTAGGCAAAATGGCTCATGCAGATCACCAATAACTAAAATTCTTTGTTCCTTACTTGTGATAAAATCGTAAGCTTGTTTTACATTGCCTTTAATTCTGGGTCTAAAGTCGCTTTTTTTTGTTTCTCTCATAGATAAATAATGTTATAATTGCTGCTAATATAAACAAAATAAACCATTTAATGTATTTTCTTTTTGAAATGCGAGATTCAACGCGCTTTGTTTTCTCTTTTGACCTGTTTAGTTTATACTCTCTTTTGATTGCTTTCTTTTTAACCCTTACTTCTACTCGTTTATCTTTTTTACTTATGTATCGAATCTCTCCATTTCTAGTTACTATCTTTTCAATGGTTTTAATACGCTCAATGTAAACCGTGTCACCGCGTTTGATTATGCGCTCGGTTGTGATTGTGTCGTTAACGTATAAAGTATCGTTAGAAGCTGTAAAAACAGCCCCTTTATCGATTGCTTTACTTGTGTGTTTACTTGCTTTGTTAATGTGGAATTGAGGACTACAAGAAACGAGCGTCAGAAGTACAATAAATAAGTATCTCATTTTTATAAAGATTTAAGCATTTCAATGATTTCTGGTTGTGGGTGAATATCTGATTTATCAAATCGAAATGAAGTATGCGACCAAACGCCCTGTTTGCCTTTTAACGCTTCGGCTGAAACTTCCCACATATCAGCATTATATTTTAAAGATATACCGTATCTATCCGACCAAAAGATTAGTAATTCTTTAACAGATTGAATTTGTTCGGGTGTGTACTTCTCAAAGCCTGAATAACCTCTATATTTATTTGGGTATAGCTGAACGTTACTATCTGGTATTCTATTTCCGTAGACGGTTTCCCATTGATCCAAGGCACCATTGTATTTTAAACCTCCGTAAGAATCAATTTCAATTCCGATTGAATTCATATCCCAACGTTTATATTGAATACCCATTTTTTTATACGTAGAACCTGGAACGCCTAAATGATACGCCCAAAATTTAGAGCTGAATACTTGGTTTATATCGCCACGCCTCCCAACGATTATACAGGTTCCCATTCGAAACTTTGACTTTATCCAGTGGGTTATGTCGCCATTTATACCATTACCTGAAACGGTGTGATGTAAGACGATTTGTTTTTTGTCGAATACTTTTCTGAAATATTTTCGAACTGGAAATGATACACTAATTATTCTTGATAAATTTAACTTACTCATTTATATGTATTTTTAATTCGTCTGGTATTGTTGCTATCAATTCAACCGTTGTTTCGTCTCCGTTGTTTACGTGCATTACTCGCTTCTCGTAACAATCGTAAAGTCTATGCTCAACCTCTCCAATTCTTGTATTCATCCACACTAAGGCTATTACAAGTGATCCTGTAACTCCCCAATCTTTTAGTATTTTAAGTCCTTGTACCATTACGAAATTATTTCAATGTCAGTATTTGCAATTCCAAACGTTTGAGACATTTCAAATATGAAAGCTAAATAAAATTCCAATCTAGTCTTGTCCCTAAACCCTAAACCTTCTGGAACTGATGCTTTGATAACTTCGTACAATTGCTCTACTTGTTCACCCTCCACCGTAAAACCGTTTTTATGGAATGGCTGTCCGTTAGGTGTGTTGTATGTGTAGTTTGCTCCAATTGAATTAAAGTCATTGAACCATGCACAATCCTGCAAATCACCTTCTACTATTCCTATTTCGCTTCCAGCTACTCCACTATTATAAGTAACTTCTATTTTTGTTCTTAATTTCATCTATTTTTTTTAAACTGCGTTTGTTATTATTCCGTTTTCAATTGTCAACGTTGTGTATGCTCCTGTACCTGTGAATCCAACATCTCCGCTGGGAAGTTTTACGTCTCCACTTTTTATATGTATAGCTGTATTCTCAACTACCCCATTGTCACAGTCTATAATTAGACCTATATTTTTTTGCGCTGCATTTACAAATTGTATATCTGCTGCTATTAAAGTGTCAGGGGTGTACGCTCCACTTATCGGGGCTCTTAATTTAAAAACGGTAGTGTTGGCCGTGCCTGTACTAGATACGTTACTGTCGTACATAGTATTAGACCCTGTTGAAATTATGGATTCAGCATAAAAACCAACTGAATTAGCGGGTAGCCTACGAACGTAGAAGCCTGAAACGTTGGGTTGGTTTGCTGTATAAGCCGAAACACCAAAAGCCCCCGTCACATAATGACCGTAAGATTCACCATTAGAGCTAGTAAATAGCTTTCTCGAAGAAGATGGTGTAGTGCCTAGACCTATATTGCCTGTTGGTATATATATACTTTTGTCACCTCTAAATTGAACAATGTCTGTACCGCTTGCCGCCTCAACTACCAATGTATTAGTAGATAAAGAGCCGTTAAGCGTGAAACTCCTAGTGTTTGCGGTACTTGTTAAGTTTGCACTTCCAAGGTTTGCGCCACTCGCTAAGTCTACAATGTCTTGTATTGTTGTTTTCTTTGTCGTGCTACTTTGAACAATTGGAAGCGCTTCAGTGCCTGCTAATGCTCCCGCTGTTGCTAGTGAACTTATAGGACTATCTGCCATTGTGAATGTTTTTAAGTTTTAATAATTCTTTAGCCTTTTTAAGCTTTAGTATATTTTCCTTTTTAGGTGCGTACATTTTATTCATAAAAACCAATTTGAAAAGTTAACCTCTTTATCAGGGAACATATCCCCGTTAGAGTTTGTATTGTATTCTGGATATAGTGCAGACTCAAAACAAATGTAATCCGTGAATCTTTTGGCGTAATGTTTAGCAATAGAAAGCTCTTTGTCTATTAAATAATCCACTTCGTTTTTACTTACAGATTCGCTGTTTTCAGAAGAGTGTTTAAATACTCCTTGATTTGCGATAGTATAAGCCGCCCAAGGTAAATATTGAACCATGGTGAAATGAATCAACATCGGTTTAATATATTCGTTTGTAAGCGTTAGATAATTACCTGTAAGCGTTCCCGCTAAAATGTCGTCGTTTATTTTATCGTATAAGTCAGTACCTAGATAGTTTTGTATATCCAATTCCTGCGCTATCCACATGAACTGCTTGAATTTATCTACATCTACGTTACCGTTTAAAGCTGTGTACTCTGCTATTTCTATTGTTTTTACAAAAAGTGCTTTTGCCATTTTTAATTTTGTTTTGGATAACGTCCCATATCGGGCATGTCGTGAGGTTTAACTCCTATTAACGGGTCATTTTTAACAACATAACCAAAACCAGCGGCTTTAATTTGCTCTATTTCTTTTGTCTTTTGAGAACCTATTGAAGCCGTCTTGCTTGCGCTTACGTACGTTCTGCGTTCCCATTTATGCTTACATGAAACACCGCCTTTAAACTTCCAGATGTCCATATTAGCCCCATCGTGTCCTTGGCTCTTATTTATACCACTTGCTCCCATTCTAATAATATCTTCTTTCCTGTAAAGTTTTGACGCTCGCATCATTTCCTTACAGAATCCACGTTCAGGAGATTCATTACCTACGTATTTGTATCTAACTTTAAAATAGAAACCGTCTATTTCTCTGTCTTGTGTGCTTGCTCTGTTAGGGCTTGCGATTCCTGTAGCAAGTAGTACCTTTTTAAGCTTGGTATGCCCCCAATTAGAAAATTGACTATCCAATTCTAACTCCGAATCGTAGTCTACATCTCTTGAATCTATTAAATCCCATTCATCGCTCTCGCTTTCTCCGAAAGAATCCAACCAATGCGACATTTTAATGCTTAATTCTTCTTCCTTTGGCTCTACTCCTCTAATCTCTAAAAGGTTTAAGTCTTCAAAGTACAATTTAAGAGTAGCACCGTTAAACGCTAGTATTGAATCTAACGCATCCAATAGTAACTCTTGATGTGGTTTAACTGTTTGATTGTAGTAGGTCGTTGTAGCTTGTGAAATTTCGTCAGCCGAACTCGAAAAACCGCTACCATCTGGACTAATACCAACCAAGAACGGAGAAATAACACAGTGACCGTTTAGTATCTTATTGCGGCTTTCTGTACTCATGTAAGTATAAATATCCGCTGCATCATCAAGGTTAACATCTTCAACGGTTGTTTTACTTTCTGCGTTGTTGTTAAATGCAATGATTACTGGATCACCTCCCGAACCTGTAAGCTGTCCCTTTACCTTCTTTGATATTTGCGCTTGCTGTTCAGGGCTTGGCACTCCATTATTGAAGTTTATAATCTTACCCGCTGAAAATCTGCCCTGTGTGTTTGTTATTAAATAATTAGAAATTTCTTCTTCTAATAATGCGTAAGGCAAACACGCTTGATAGTCTACTTCGTTAAAGTATTTTAGATCAATCGACTCTTTACCAAAAACTAATATTTCAATTTCACTCTTAGATGTTCCAAAAGCGTCATATCTCTTCGGTGGGAATTTCTTTGTGTCGCTCCAATCGTCAGAATAATAGTAACCTTCAATGATTCCATCTTTATTACATTTCTCTGGTGCGATGTGTTTTGTCTTTACGGTTTCAACTTGTATGATCTTAGTGTGTGCCTTATTGTAAATTACTTGAAGCACTCCACTTCCTAGCATATACTCATTTAAAAACGCGCTGCGTAACATTTTAGGTCTAAACAGTGATTTCATTAACGCGAATTCACTCGGCTTCTTATGAGCGTCTGACGCGTTTAGTCCTTTACCGTAGGCCAATTTTGCAACGTTGTTTATAATGGATCCGTTTGTAGTTGAATTCTTGAATCTCTCAATCAGTTCATCAAAACCGCTGTTATCCTCTCCAAAAGTTACCCAATCCTCGCGAGAAGATTCTACAATGTCTGGCCTTTGATACCCTGACAATTGGATAACGTGTAAATTAGTATTTTCTTGTTCTTCCATTATGGTATAATTACGTATTCATTATCTGTTGCGTTCTCGATATAAGTACCAGCACTAATAGAGTAATCAGAAACGACTTGATTTGTACAGAATATCTTATCTCTATATACTTCTTCTAAGCCATTCAAAACGCTTATAGTATAACTACGACCATCCACCAACGTAAGCACCTCAGAAACGCTTAAATAGTAACGGTCAATGATTGGAGTAATTGCTATTGTAACGCTTGTATTTGTTCCTTCGTCAGTAATTACCATGCTATCAGCGGCAAGGACTCTTGGAATGAATTTAAACGTTTGGCTCGATGCCGATTGTAATAAGATTATCATACCTTTATAACTGAAATACTTGTTATTTGTTTTAAAATGACTATATTTGGCTAACGTTCTAGGCTAAGGTTAGTAGCCTTTAATACTAACCAAAATAAAAAACAAAGACCTAATAGGCTATTAATTTTAGCCGTTGTTAGGCACTTTTAAATTATGGATTTAAGATATATAAAAAGAGTAGTTAAATACGGAGATATGTTAAAGGGAGAAAATCATCTTTACAAAACCGTGTTACAATACACAAAGAGAAATTTAAAAACTGGAGACATAGAATGGTTGGATGTGCCTTACGTTAATGAGTAATTTTTTATTGTTCCTAACGTTGAGTATAACATTAGTAGCGTGGATTAATAACTAAATTTAATAGATATGAAAACAGAAGCGATAGAAAGATTAATAAACGCAGTAGATGTTTGGGTGGCTACTGGTGTATTTGAAAATACAGTATTTAGCCCAATCACAGATGATGCAAAAGAAGAACTAAAAGCTATTAATGTTATACAGTGTTGTGGTGACGTTGTTTGCGGAAACTGTAACGGATATGGCTATACAGTAGATGAAAATGGAAGAAGGAAGGAACATTGTAAAGAATGCGAGTAGTAGCAAATTATGCACTACAACAATTAGCTAAACAACATTAAACGATTTAGTGAAAAGCCCCGCTACGAATTAACATAACGGGGCTTTATCGCATATTGCGATTCACAATATTAAGCTGTAACTACGGTAAGTCCTGCCGTTCCTAGTCCTGCTTCATCTGTTGCCTCCATAAAGTTTGCGAAGATTTTCTCAGTCGATACAAGTGTAACCTCGTAACCTGAACCGTCATTCATTGCTGCTCCACTGTTAGCGTTTGCAGTTGTAACTTCTGCACCGTGCTCTAAGCCCATTAAACGGAAGTTGCCGTTATGGTCTTCAAGAATTACACGAGGCCTCCCGTGAGTCATTAATTTAATTTCTTTGTGGTCTGCTAAAGATTGAGTTTTTAAGCTCAATACCAAAGTACCTTCCGCTGAACTTGTTCCAGTTTCTCTGCTTGAATTAAACACTTCCGAGAATGTAGACACCCCTTTTAATTCCCATCTGTACGCGTTGATAGTTCCAGCTCCTGTAATAGTTGCTATCACATCTGTATTTGTTACGTTATAAGTTACGCCCGACATTTCATCGTAATTGATAAAATAAGCGTTTTTTAGTCCCCCCACTTGGTCTTTGCATTTTACTGCTCGACCGCTTGTTAAATCACATGCCATTTTTTTAAAGTTTTTATATAAAAAAAGCGGAGCGAGTAAAACCCTACCCCGCTTTTTTCTAGTTAATATTGTTATTAGTTTGCGCTATTTACGATTCCGTAAGTAACGATTTCCTCTCCGAAGATGAATTGAACCGCTGCTGAATATCTCAAAGCGAAACGAATATTAGAAGAAAGATCAACATCTTCCATATCCAAAACCTTCACGAGATTTGACGAGGCAAGTAAAGAAGTTCCGAACACTAAGTTTTCCTTAGTAGTACAAATCATTTTGTTCTTACTCATTCCAGAACAGATAAACAAAGGAACACCGTTAAACACCATTGAGTTTTGATCCATCGTTTGGTTTGCACCTTGCGCGTTAACACCTGCCGCACCTTGTCCTTGTGTACCGAAACCTGACAATGATTGAACGTAGAATTTGTACGCTTGCAAAGGGATGTATAATTTTAAGCTAGGGTCTCCGTATAATTCATCTGGGATTTGATCAACTACCAAGTCCATTTGAGCTTGAATATTTGCCGCTGTTAAAGTTGTTCCTGCAATTTCCATTGCTGCTGGTTGTGCCGCGTTAGAAGTAAGCAAAGTCTCGAATCCGTCAAACTCTCCATCTACTGCTGTTACACCTTTCCAGATAGTGTTTTCAATTTTAGTTGAAACTTTAGCAAGAACACGAGCGATAACGAAATCACCTACTGTCTTTGGTAAATCTGTCCAGTCTGACATTCCCATTTCTGCACTTGACCAATCAGAAAGATAGTCGTCTTTACAAAGTACCAAGTTAACATCGAAATGCTCAGGTTCTAGTACTTGCTCTGTTTGTGTAATAGTAGAAGTAGGATCAAAATCACAAGATGCATTTTTTACGATGTCATCAATTGATAGTTTTCTAAGAACCTGCTTGTAACGGATATTTGGTTTAACTTCGATACCGTTGTTCTGTAAAGTTGTTCCTGCTAAAAGAGTAGCACCGATGATTTCACCAGCTACTTCTCCAGCGTATGAAGTTGTAATGTTGTTTGTAGTTGCCATTTTTATTTAATTTTATTTGTTTATTATTATGCGAATGTGTATGCTCCTGCTAATGCACCAACTCCATTAATGAAGTAGCTAGTACCATCGCTTTCAATTTCTAAGTAGTCACCGATAGATTCTGCTCCGTGTGCTACTGTGATAGTTGTTTCGTCTGATGCTGCAACAAAAACACTGTTTACAATTGCTCCACCTTGACCGATAGCCGAAGGGCATGCGATAGTCCAAGCTGTAGACGCAAACGCTAACCCTGTGATAACTTTAATTTTAAATCCTTCCGCTACTGCTGGTAGTGTAATTGCTGCACCTCCTGCCGCTTTCAATACAAATGTGTTTCCGCTGTCTGCTAATGTCAATACTTTAGCTGCTGTAACGTCTACGAATTTGCTTCTTTCTCTTACTAAGTCGTTTGATGTACTCATTTTGTTTATTTATTAATTATTTTTTTAAGTTTGCCATCTTAGCCATTAAGACAGAATCAATTGATTGTTTTTTACCTTTTGAAAAGTCGAATTTCTTAGGTTCTTTTTTGCTTTCTGGATTGTGAACGATTGGAGCAACTGATAACTCAACTTCTTCAACTGTTTCTACCTTGCTCAACTCTTCGATTTTTGCTTTTAACTCTGTAATCTCTGAATCTTTAGCGTCCATTTCCTCCTTAGAGAATTTAGTTTCTTTTACGATTGACTCAATAACCGCCTTTGGAAGTGGAGTCTCTGATTTAGTGTCTGATGCTGCTACTGGTTCTTCACCTTCTGCTGCTGGCTCTTCTTCTACCTTTTCACCGATTGAAGCAATAATACCTTCTTCCATAACAACTAAAACCATCCCATTATCTAATAGGTAGCCTTCCTCATTTACTGGTAATGGTTCGTTAACCTCTTCACCTTCTGCGCTTACAATCATAACCGCTTCACCCTCTGCGAATGTCTCAGCCTCGATAGTTACTTGACCCTCTCCTAGAGTTTCAGTAGCCAAAGCAACGTTTATGTTTAAGATTTTACGGACTTTATCCGCTTTGCTTAGTTCTGTTTTCATATTATTATTTGATTTATACTGTTATAACTGTTTTTGAATTAACCTGTTGCATTTTCAACCGTTCGCAGGTCTTACCACTCCGTTTATAACTGCGTCAGATTGTCCTGTCAACCTGCCTAGTCCTTGGCCTGTAAGTTTCTTATACTCTTCCGCTGTTATTTTAGGCTGGTACTTCTTTTTCTTTGCCATTATATTAGTAGTTTGTACGTTTATTTAGTTGTTTTTGTCAACATCTTAGTAATTTGCTCAATGAATTCGTCGTCTGTAAGCTCTTTACTTTGCTCTAATGCGTCGAACCCCTGGAACATTGCCTCGATACTGAACCCGTTGTATTCTCCGTCTTCTACTTTTGCGTACTCTTCATCTGTTAAGGCCATCATAACAACCCATTCACCACCCTTTGGTGCAGGTTCTAAATTGTAGATATTCGCCTTGTCCATTTTAGGGTCTTCGATTACCCATGACTCGATAACACAGCACCCTTCAACTGGTTTTTCATGTTGGCTTGTCACGTTAGCTAGGTTCAATTTCTTCATG
>TARA_R110000751_G_scaffold937_14_pt1 | contig 13668 bp, 14 predicted proteins | sample TARA_R110000751 | Tara Oceans TARA_R110000751 (sample SAMEA4398001) | marine metagenome | biome: Polar Biome; feature: [MES] marine water layer (ENVO:01000295) within the mesopelagic zone...; material: water (ENVO:00002006), including particulate matter (ENVO:01000060) such as...... | reverse complement strand
TGATTTGGTGATTTGGTGATTTGGTGATTTGGTGATTTGGTGATTAAAAGTGTTCTTTATTTTTAAGACTTTGTATCGAGGCTGAGATCATTTTTCCAATTTCTGTCAACAATTAAATCTTCCAACTTAAAATGATACTCACTTTTAAACATATTTAATTTAATTTTTCCTTTTAGGGACTCAAAGACTCAGAGACTCAAAGACCAATCCGCTTTGCTTCATTTTCCTTAATAAAGGTGAGCATCTATAGCGATCTTCTCTATATACATCATACAAAGCGTCCAGTCCATTCACGCACCAGTCGATTCCTTTTTCATTTGCCCAAGCCAGCAATCCTTTAGGGTAATTTACGCCTTTGGTCATGGCACTGTCTATTCCTTGAGCAGTGGCAATATTTAAGAATAAGGCGTCTGCAGCCTCATTGATGAGCATTACCAATACGCGATCTTGGATTTCTTTAAGCAGTTCAGGTGATTTTTCTGGTTCCGCTTTCGCGAAAGCCTGCTCGCTATCTGCATTCACATAATCATAAAATCCGCGTCCTGATTTGCGACCTAGCCAGCCTGCCTCGACCAATCTCTTTTGAGTCAAGGACGGCTTGTAACGGGGATCAAAATAGAAAGCTGTGAAGACCGTCTCTGTCACCACATAATTTACATCATGACCTATATAATCCATGAGTTCAAAAGGTCCCATCTTAAAACCTAATGACTTTAATGCGTAATCTATAGTGGCAAAACTGGCCATTCCTTCCTCATAAATACGCAGGGATTCACTATAAAAAGGTCGCGCCACTCGATTTACTATAAAACCTGGCGTATCCTTAGCCACAGCCACTACTTTCTTCCAGTTTTCAACGGTAGCAACACAAGTATCTATGACATTTTGAGCGGTTTGAACTGCTGGAATTACCTCCACCAACTTCATTAAAGGAGCTGGATTAAAAAAGTGAATTCCTATACAACGTTCTGGTTTAACCAAAGATGCGGCAATGCTCGCAATACTTAAACTAGAGGTATTAGAAGCAATAATGCAATCTTGAGAAACATGTGATTCTAACTCCTGAAATACTTTTTTCTTGATATCGAGATTCTCTACAATCGCCTCGATGGTTAAATCAGCATCTGATAAATCCTTGATCGCACTCACATAAGAAATATTAGACTGTATGCGGTTTTTCTCGTCAAGGTCAATTCTTCCTTTCTCAATAAGCCGATTCATTATTTTTTCAAGAGCCGCTTCTGCTTTATCCAATTGTTCTTGATTGACATCAAATAGTTTTACTTGACAACCTGCTGTGGCAGCTACTTGAGCGATACCACTTCCCATGGTTCCAGCGCCTATGACTCCTACATTGTGGATATATGAATCTTGATTTTTGATTTTTGATTTTTGATTTTCCATCTAAAGATTTTTGATTCTAGAGTTTAGAATTTTGATTTACTGAGTCTTGGTATTTTTGATACTCACGACAAAAATTGATATTAATTGATTATTTTCATCAATCAATTGATCTAAAGTTTCAATTTTACTCATTAATTCAGCACCCTTAATAATTTTAAGATTGATATAACTTTCTCTCAGTTCTTTGAGAGAAATTTTCATTTTATGAAGATAATCTCTTGTAGATTCGCCGCCGCGCGCTTCTCCATAATTAAGAGCTATGGAAGTTGAAGAGCGTATTAATTGTTTTGATAAATGTTCTGAAGCAAAGCTTTTATCTAAATACTTACAGCCCTTGATAATTGAAACTGCAAAATTTATTAATCTGTTTTCTAAATCCTGAGCTTTCATATTTCCATTTTTTAAATCAAAAATCGCAAATCAAATATCCAATATCGTAAATCCCTTTACTTGCCTTTAAAAACTGGCTTGCGTTTTTCCATAAAACTGGCGACACCTTCGGCGTAATCTTCAGTGGCGGCACTTTCAATTTGAAGTTTGGATTCCAGTGCGAGTTGCTCTTCTACGGTATTAGAAAAGGACTGGTTTAAGGCTTTTTTTGTGTTGGCTAAGGCCACTGTAGGTAGATCTGCTAGTTTTTGTGAGGTCGCTTTCGCGAAAGCGAAAAACTCATCATCCTTTACGACTTTGTAAATCATTCCCATTTGGTCTGCTTCGGTTGCTGAAATTTTATCGGCTAACATCATAGCAGCACTTGCTTTACCAAATCCTATCAATCGAGGTAAAAAGAAAGTCCCGGCACTATCTGGAATCAATCCTATTTTAGAAAAAGCTTGAATAAAAGCGGCACTTTCTTTAGCGATAACTACATCACAACACAATGCCAAGTTTGCGCCTGCTCCAGCAGCAACTCCATTGACTGCAGCTATTACTGGTTTTTCTAGATTTCTAATCTTCAAAACTATAGGATTGTAATGATCATCGAGGATGGCTTTAAAACCTGGGTGCAACTCTGGATTAGTTATTTCTTGAATGTCTTGTCCTGCGCAGAATGCTTTTCCTTCACCTGTAATCAATACTGCTCTTACTTTCTCATCTGTAGCGCATTGATCTAGTGCGTCTTGCATAGCAAAAGCCATTTCACGGTTGAACGAATTAAATACTTTTGGTCTGTTTAGAGTTATGGTAGCAACGCCGTTTTCGACTTGCAAGAGGATGGAATCTGACATGGATCATTTTAATTTTTATAAAGATAATGGTTGTTGCGCTTTCGCGAAAGCGAGAACACCGCCATATTTTTAATAATAAATCAACCTGATGATTGCCAAGGTTGTATTAGGATTGATTAATTTCATAGCAAATAACCACCATGAAAATAGGTAATTTTTTAATTGCTGTTCTTTTTACACTATTTGCTACTGCTCAAAACGAACTTGATTTTGATATGGATGTCTCTACTGGAACTGTCGGTGGTTACGTAAATATCACCTATACGATTACTAATATTTCAACTGACCCTATATCTAATCTAGTAATAGACCATCCAGATGCGGTGATAAATTCATTTACCCCAACCCCATCCACTCTTACACCAGGAGCTAGTCTTACTGCTACTGGTCAAATTGCAATAGGTGGAGAAGGTGCGTCACTAGGAGTTATTTTCGGTTCTACTCAAGCTAGCATCAATGGTCTTTTAAATGGAAACTCTATCACTGAATTATCTGACGGACAAGGCCCTAATGGATTTAGAGTTGAAGATGGCCCATCTTTTTATCAAGCCTTTGAACCGCATCGATACGGAGTTATTTATATAGATGTAGACTTAAATGGAAGGTATGATTTTGGGATTGATACTACTATTGTAGGCGCGGTGATAAATATAGGAGATCAAAATGGGAATACTTTTTCTGTATCTTCTAACGAGACTGGATGGTGGAATGCAGACATTCCAACAAATTTTATAAATACTGCTGGAGATTTCATAGGAGTTGTTGATCAAAACTCATTTCCTACCGCCGCAGCAAATTATCAATTAGTGGATGGTATGGTCCCTTTTGATTTAGCATTTCCTCTTGCTGCGCAAATTGAATATGCTCATGGTTACATAGACGGCAATTTTGCAAGGATGGAAGTAATTGCTTATCTAGATGAAAACTCAAACGGAATAAAAGATGCTGCCGAAGTGAACATGCCCGACATGAATTTTGAATTCATTGAAAACAACGACCCTTCCACAAGTACCATTTTAAATAGCGGTTCAGGACGTCCCGTATTTAAAATTGATAGTGATCCTGGAGTACAACTAAATGATGTCAATGCATCTTTAGGAACTTTTAATAACTTTTATACGGTCACAACACCTAATTATGATGATGTTCTTAACACGTCTGGAATGACTTCAAATCTTGAATTTGCAGTGACCGAAGTTTCTTTAAGCAATAGAGATACGGCAGTTTACTTAATTAATTCTAGAGCACCTAATCCTGGATTTAATAGCAAAACTACTTTTATTATAGATAATAATTTAAATGGCACAGCAACTGGAACGCTGCAATTTAATAACGATCAAAGAAGTACTATTATAGGCATTTTTGATGTCAACAACACTAACTTACTTACTAATGGAACTGCAACATTGAATACTGGAGGTTTCACTATACCTTATAATATCAATAGTTTTGGCCAGCAAAGGTTTAGCGTTTTTAAAAGTACTCCAATTACTGGAGTTCAACTGGGAGACACTTTTACTCATACAGCTGCTATAACCCCAACTTCTATCGATAACGATTCATCAAATAATACAGCCACTTTAAATGTAGATGTAGTGGCCTCCTATGATCCTAATGATGTGACCGAAATACGCGGGGAGATCATTCCAATCAACACTTTTTCTAATTCTGATTATCTAGAATACACGATCCGTTTCCAAAACCTAGGAACAGCCAGCGCACAATTTGTAAGAGTGCTTTCTACACTAGATCCACAACTTGATCCAGCGACTTTTGAGATGATTACAGCCAGTCATAATTTTACCTATACTAAAAATGCTAATGACCTAGATTGGTTTTTTGACAACATCCAACTTGCAGCAGAGGTCAATGATCCTGAAGCCAGCAATGGATTCATAAGATATAGAATCAAACCTCTACCTGGATTTGCTGTTGGTGACCTTATTGCCGCCAGTGCTAGTATCTTTTTTGATTACAATCCTCCAGTAATTACAGAAACTTGGCTCACTACCTTTGACATACCTGCATCGTTGAGTGATGTTCGTTTAGGAGCTGTTTACCCTATTCCACTTAAAGGAAACTCCTTATGCTTTGAAAATATAGTTTCTGGAAAAGCACAATTGTATTCTCTAGATGGTAAAGAAGTATGGAGCGGAGACATTGCAAATAGCCAACTTACTCTAAACGCTATTGATTCTGGATTTTACATTTTAAAGGTAACATCTGAAGGAAAAGTAGCCAGCATTAAGTTGCTGAAAGAGTAATGTTTTAATCACTATAGTGATCATTGAAGTTCCGCTTTCTCGAAAGCATAACAAGCATTACAAGCATTACCAAATGATCCATATTAGATTTTTTAGAAGGCTCTTTACACTTAAGATCCAAAAAGCACCTAGCAATTAAAAATTACAACTTGGTAATTTTTAAATAAGACAAACTAGGATTGACTCCCAAATTACCACTAGTATCTGCTCCAGTAGCACCTACTGCAATAAAGTCTATTATGGAATTAGCAGTGATGCTAAAAACCGCAATCTGTTTTTGTTGCATTATTTCCACTTGAGTCTTTACAGAAGCCATAGTCCCTTTTAACCCTCTTTGAACCGCCTGTACCCTTAAGATATAGTCAAAAGAACCAGAGGTTATATAAACTGATGACTCTACGACATATTCTCCAGGAGGTAAAGTTAAATTATTGCCTGATAAGGAAGCTCCAGCAATACTGTTATATCTGTTTGTAGAGGTATAATTAAAAAGAGCAGAAACATTGCCAGGATTCGTTTGTACTGTTGTTTTACTACTTGCAAAAGTTGTGAATAGGGTACCAAACTTACTGGACTGATCTTGCTGATCGATCATTTTTATCCATTTAGAAAGAGGCGTGCTCCAATAATAATATCCAACAGTAACGTTACTTACAGCAACTGTATTAAAGACAAGTAAGCTATTAGCAGGATCAGTAATAGTGATGACATCAGTAGTGCTTTGAAGTGCTACTCTAGGGATTAAAACTCCTTTGTCAAAAGAACTAATATCTAAAATACTGGAAGTATCAGGATTTGATACATTAATACCTACCTGTGCATTCAACACTATCGATAAAGACAACAAAAAAGTTGTAATAAGTAATCGTTCTTTCATTATTCTAAATTTAACCGAGGTTAAATTATGCTGCAAAAAAGGTTGTTCTCTTAAAATAAGATTAATGTTATTATGTTTTCGTTATAAATAGCAGTTTTAACGTCTAAACACCTCTTTGTAAAGAAACTAAAGAATCAACATTAAAAAAACACTACTATTTCTTAAGATAGAAGCCTAAATTCAGTTGGAAAAACAATTTAATGGATTGATTTTTAGTACTAATTGAAGACATAATATCTAAATAAAGATTTCTACTACTTCAAGCACTTAAAATAATCAAAAGGCTCTAAGCAATCCTCACATTGAAACATAGCTTTACATGCTGTAGAACCAAACTGGCTTACGAGCTTGGTATTCTTAGAGCCGCAGTTGGTGCACTTCACCATCTTTTTTTCATTGAGCAGCACATCCTTGTCTGCAGACTCTTCCAGTGGTGCAGCGATGCCGTAATCTTCCAGTGCTTTGCGACCGCGATCTGTGATCCAGTCAGTCGTCCAAGGCGGACTCATGATCAACTGTATATGTGTTGTGTATCCAAGAGCCGTAAATGCGCTCTCTAAATCGTCGCCTATTACGTCCATTGCTGGACAACCGCTATAAGTAGGGGTGAGCTTTATGGTGATTTCTTTTCCGTCTACTACCACATCTCTAATCACTCCAAGATCTACCACGTTTAAAACAGGTATTTCTGGATCCATGACGGATTCTAGAATAGATACTATAGATGGAGGTAAGTCTGAATAAATGGATTTCGCTATTTTAGACGAACTTGAATTCGAACTCGAACTTGAACTTGAATCTTTAGTCATTTGTCTTTTTAATTAAGGTTACTACTATTCTAATAAGCTCATCATTTTCAGATTGTAAAGGTTCACACCTATCGGTCGCTAAAAGATTTGCCTTATTTTGAATCCTTAAGTTTCTCAAGCTTTCTCGAAGTTCTTTTAGGGTAATTCGCAGTTTATTTATTCGGTCTTTTGTTGTTCCAGCTCCCAGTGCTTCTCCGTAATTTAAAGCTGAAGAACATGCTGAACGAATCAATTGTTGAGCAAGATATTGCGCGGCATAAGAGTTAGGCATTTTGATATAAAGCTTGATGATATCAGCAGCAAAATCTTCTAAACGCTCTGCAAGATCTTTATAAACCATATTATCTTTTTATTCTTTTATTTCGAGTTCGAGTTCAGGTTCGAGTTCGAGTTTATTCACTTACCATTTCGAATCTGGATACGTCCTTTGCATATACTGCATCTCGGTAAGTATAAATCCAAGGTGCTCGCTGTGTAATCCTTCTTTACCTCCTTTTTGGAAGTACTCTACTTCTGGGATATCTAGTGTTGCTAGAGTGAGTAAGTCTTTTATCTTTTCATAGTAGGTATCCCGAAATGCTGACATATCTGGCGCTACTCCCGCAGCAATCATGGCATCATCTGCAGTGGTGGTTTGAAAGAGTTCATCGGTATAAACCCAAAGGTCATTTACAGCTTCTTGAACTCGTTTCTTGCTTTGTTCTGTTCCGTCTCCTAAACGTTTTAACCAGTCTCCTGAAAAACGCTCGTGATAACTCGCTTCTTTAATTCCTTTAAAAGCAAAGGCTCGCAAGGTTTCGTCGGCACTTTGTTGCAAAGCGTTTAGAAATAATTTATTGTACACATCAAAGAAAAACTGACGTACAATCACATAACCGAAATCTGTGTTGGGTTGTTCTAATAACAATACGTTTTTATATTCTCTTTCTTTCCTTAGAAATGCGATATCGTCCTCTGTTGATTTATCTCCTCTTAACTGGGCGATGTATTGATAAAAATTACGCACTTGTCCCAACATATCTAGGGAAATGTTAGTCAATGCAATATCTGGCTCTAGGTTAGGACCATGACCACAAAGCTCTCCTAATCGCTGACCTAGAATCAGGTAGTTATCTGCAACTCCTAGCAGGTAGTTGATTAAGTGTTCCTTGTTTTCCTTTGACTCGAGGAATTGTGGGTTTAATTCCTTGATAGGTGTTGAAGAATTTGAAATCGCATTCGAGTTTGAATTTGAAACGGTATCCATATTAAATATTGTGATTTTAAACTTAAATCTAAACTTAAATTTAAATTTAAAAGGGTTTATCTTTTGTTTATAATAGCTACTAAAATTCTTACAATCTGCTCTGCTTCGTCTTGCAGTCTTGTTAGAGACTCTGCATTCCCTAAATTAGCTTTGAGTTGTATTTTCAAATTGTTGTTGCACTCTTTTATCTCCTTAAGAGAAATGCGCAACTTATTAATTTTATCTTTTTCACTTCCTGCACCCGCAAATTCGCTAAAATTTAAGGATACCGAGCCAGAAGATCTAATTAACTGTTCAGCATAATATTTAGAAGCATAGGTTTTGGCCGGCTTATCAAAAACTTTAACCACATCAGCAGCAAAACTGATTAATCTATCTTCTAAATCGTAAGGCTTACTCATCAAACTTTAAATTTAAATTTCAACTTAAGTTTAAGTTTAAAACATATGTAAAAGCTTTGCTTTTACATATGTTTTAGTTCATCAGGCAGCTCATAAAAAGTAGGATGTCTATATACTTTATCTGTTGCTGGTTCAAAAAGCTCACCACTAGATTCTGGGCTACTAGCGGTGATATTAGTGGACTCTACTACCCAAATGCTGACCCCTTCATTTCTACGGGTGTATACATCTCGGGCATTGTTCATGGCCATCTCTGCATCTTCAGCATGTAGACTGCCGCAATGTCTGTGTTCTAGTCCGTTTTTAGATCGTATAAAAACTTCCCAAAGTGGCGTTTCTTGACTCATATTCTTTTAAATTTAAGTTTAAACTTAAGTTTAAGTTTAAAGGTTTACTCATGCACTAGCCCCATTGTCCTTCAGACATTTCCCAAAAGGGAAAAATTAAATTGCCCTTAATAGGTAACAATGAAAGGTCCCTTCCGCTGGAAGGGATTTAAGGTAATCTTTAAACCGCTTTAGCGATTTCTTCTTTCCTATCTTTCTGTTTGGACGCATAAGCACTTGCTGCTTCCCGTACCCAAGATCCATTCTCCCAAGCATCACGACGGTCGTCCAGTCGCTTTTTATTCATAGGTCCGTGGCCTTTTACCACTTGCCAGAATTCATCCCAATTGATCTCTCCAAAATCATAATTTCCTTTCTCGTCATTCCATTTTAAATCTGCATCTGGAATGGTCAATCCTAAGAGTTCTGCTTGTGGAACTGTCTGGTCTATAAACTGCTGGCGCAACTCGTCATTAGTCTTGCGCTTTAACTTCCACTTCATAGATTGCTCGGTATGTGTGCTTGCCGCATCTGTAGGACCTAACATCATTAATGATGGCCACCACCAGCGGTTCAGTGCATCTTGAGCCATTTCTTTTTGTTCTTCAGTACCGTTACACAGCGATAACATGATTTCATATCCTTGTCTCTGGTGAAAACTTTCTTCCTTACACACACGTACCATCGCACGAGCATAAGGTCCAAAAGAAGTGCTACACAAGGGCACTTGATTGATAATCGCAGCACCATCTACTAGCCAGCCTATGGCTCCCATGTCTGCCCAGCTCATCGTTGGGTAATTGAAAATCGAAGAGTATTTTGCCTTTCCAGAATGTAAATCTTCATACAATTGCTCCCGAGTAATGCCTAAAGTTTCGCAAGCACTGTACAAGTAAAGACCGTGCCCAGCTTCATCTTGCACCTTTGCCAGTAAGGCTACTTTGCGTCGCAGTGATGGCGCACGAGTGATCCAGTTTGCTTCTGGCAACATCCCTACAATTTCAGAATGTGCATGTTGAGAGATCTGTCTGATATGTGTCTTGCGATACTTTTCAGGCATCCAGTCTTTAGGCTCGATCTTTTCATCTCTTGCAATTTTAGCGTCAAATTGCGTTTCTAAACTTTTGATTTCTGCTTCACTCATGGTTTATTTGCTTTTGGCTTTTAGCAATTTGCTATTAGCTTATATCCAACTTCTTTTTAAAACTAGTAATCATCTTACCGATTTCTATTAATTTGATTCTATACTACTGTTCTTTTTGTTTAGTAATGTAAGCTTGCGATGCCGCAATAGATAAACACACTACACATTCTCTGACACTACCTTGTGCAATATTTAGAAACTTATTCAATTGTTTATCGCTATCGCCATGTCCTTCTGCAATGTTCAGAGCTATTGAAACTGCCGCTCTTCTTAACTGCGAAGTAAGTCCCTAAATTTCTGTTTTAGGAAATACAGTTGTTAACTCGTAAACGTCCTTACTAAACTCAAACGAACTTTGATAAACTCTTAAATTTTCAAATCTAAATTCCATTATCTTGCGTTATTACGCTTTCGCGAAAGCAAAAAGCAAATTGCTAAAAGCTGATCGCCAAAAGCCAATTTACACATCGTAATCCACCACTAACTTCTTACTGGTAGGAACACTTACACAACTCAACACAAATCCCTTTTCTACTTCTTCATCGGTCAACGCATAGTTGACTTTCATCTCCACAGAGCCTTCTACCAATTTACACTTACAAGTACTACACACACCTCCTTTACAAGCGTAAGGCAAATCTGCTCCAGCATTGATAGCTCCATCGAGCAGGTTATCAAAATCTTTACCCAATACAAAATGGAACTCTTTACTTCCATCTATAATAGTCACATCTACTCCATCCACTTTTTTCTCAAGCGCTGCAGCTGCTCTAGCTTTATCGGCATCACTCAAACCGCTAACAAAAAGTTCAAAATGAACGTTCTCTTTTTTCATTCCAGCGGCAACAAGCTCATCTCTAATCAAAAAGATCATCTCTTCTGGACCACAAATAAAAGCGTGATCTGTATGTGGTGCATTGATTAAGGTTTGAGTAAGTGCTTGCATCTTCTCTTGATCAAAACGTCCATTGAACAATGGGATATCGCGACGCTCTCTGCTTAAGAAATAAAACACCTCAAAACGACTTAAATACATGTTTTTAAGCGCTTCTATTTCTTCCTTAAAGATAATTGATTTTACCGTTCTATTGAGGTAGAATAACTTGAATTTAGCATTTGGCTCGCTAGCGAGATGCGTTTTAATAATGCTCAACATTGGAGTAATTCCACTACCCGCAGCAAATGCTATATAGTTCTTAGCTTCATTTTTATCATCAGCCTCAATTCCAAAATCACCACTAGGCGCAGCAACTTGTAGTACATCACCAGTTTTTAATTTGCGATTAACGTAGGTAGAAAATTTACCTTCAAAGATTTCTTTAACGGCTACTTTCCATTCATCATCCAGCGGACTGCTGCATAACGAGTAACTGCGTCGCAAATCTTCACCATTGATTATGGCTCGCAACGTCAAGAACTGTCCTGGCCGGTAATTAAATTCCTCTTTCAATTCCTGAGGAACGTCAAAAGCGATGACCGTAGTATCCTCCGTCTCTTTATAGACTTGGGACAATGTTATGTTATGAAATGTGTTCACTGTATATAGGTCGTTAAGTTGATACAAAACTAACACTTGTTAGTTTGAGAAACAAGTACCTTGTTTCTCAAACTGAAATAAATTTAAAAATGCACCTTTAACTTGAATTTCACGACCCTAATTGGAACTGCATCGTATCTTGTTACCTATGAAGTATCCTAACATTACAGCACCTGAATCTATTTTAAAAGAGGCAGACGAAGCCATGTCTTTTTATCCTTTATTAAAAGATACCCCCATCGAATTTAGATTTAGTGATAAGGTGCGTAAAAACTTCATGCAAGCACAACCTACTTACAGTAGCATATTCAAATCTCGAAGCAATCGCAGTTATATCATCTTGATAAGTAAAGTCTTTAAGGTAGAAAACAAAGTCTTTACTATTGATGAAATTCCTCATGAGGTTCTTATAGGATGGTTAGGTCATGAGCTGGGACACGTGATGGATTATCGAGCACGAAGCAGTATAGGAATGATTTTTTTCGGATTAAAATACTTGTATTCACACGCTCACATTCAAAAAGTAGAGCGAGCCGCAGACGATTATGCCGTGCGTCATGGAATGGGAGCATTCCTTTTAAAAACTAAAAAATTTATCCTTAATCACAGCAGTCTGTCAGAAAAATACAAGCGACACATGCGCAAGTTTTACCTCTCCCCTGAAGAGATCCTAGAACTCATTAATAGGTATGGAGAAACTGGCGAAAAACCCAGTGAAGACGAACTAGCGCCGCAGGCGCATAGTCATTAATCTTCTTACTAAACATTTAAAACTATAATAAGCGAAGCCGTCCTGCGAAGGCTTGACTTTTTAAATTACTTCTGGTGATAAAGTTTTTAAAGACTTTTTACAAAGGCTTCCCAGTCTTTAAATTTTTCTTCATCCATTACTTTTTCCATCTTTACTTGACCCCCTTTTTTATTATTGTGGTTGTTCCATTTGGTAAATGTTTCTGGGTGTATTTTATTTACTTGAACTCCTTTTAATGCTTTAGATCGAGCTACTTTGTAATTCTTGTTAGCTTCCTGAAGTAACTGATCTAGAGCCTCAGCGAGTTGTTTTTCTGAAGTTTGTGTTTCTGTACCTAAATACCAAACATGATAAAAATCACCATTTATCTTCTTAGCAGAAACGGTGAACTCTTTTATGGTAGTATCAAACTTAGATTGCAGCTCAATAATGGCTGTTTCCATTTTTAAAACGGAGAGCTGGCTTCCTACCACATTGAGAAAAAACTTGGTTCTGCCTGTTATTTTTATTTCAGCTTTTTCAACGTCCGTGAATTTGATGGTATCCCCTATCAGGTAACGCCATGCGCCAGAAACAGTAGAAATAATAAGTACATAATCTACTTCTGGCTCTACTTCGGCCATAGTAACTATGGGGGCATTTGCAGCAATACTTCCGTCTTGCTCTATATTCTCTGGTCGGAAGGGTACAAATTCAAAATAAATCCCCCCATCTGTAATAAGTTGCATGGCATCAGTTTCTGGACGTTGCTGGCAAGCGATAAACCCTTCACTGGCAAGATAGGTATCTACAACTTGAACTGGTTTACTAAATAGTTTTTCAAAACTCGTCCTGTAGGGCTCAAAAGCAACTCCACCAGAAGTATAGACACATAAGTTGGGCCATATATCGTGAATGGAGTCTACATTGTTGTATTCCATAACTTCCTTCAACATCATTTCCAACCATGATGGAATACCACTCAACATTCCTATATCCCAACTTTTGGCTTCCTCTGCAATTTTTTGAACGCGTTCATCCCAATCATCAATGGAGGAAATTTCTTTACCCGGTCTGTAAAATGAGTCTAAAAATTCAGGAATCTGACTGGCTGAAATACCACTGATTTCCCCGATGATAAATCCATTCTCTTCTGTTAAATCTGTTGAACTCCCTAAAGCAAGTACCTCACTTTCAAAAATACCTGAGGGCAAATCAAAATTAGTTAATGCGCTTACTTGTCTGGTACCAGCAGCTTTTATAGCTGCAATCATCTCATCAGAGACTGGGATAGTTTTGGACTTTTTACCTGTTGTACCGCTGGATCTTGCCAAAAACCTTGGAGTGCCTGGCCAACTGATATTGGGCTTTCCTTCTTTGGTGCGCGACCACCATTGCTCCTCCATTTTATGATAGTCGAAAAAAGGTACCGCTTCCGCGAAAGCGTGCTCTAAATCATCCTCTTTTAAAAAGCTCTCAAAACCGTAATAAAGACCAAAAGAAGTTTTTTTAGCTTTTTTCAATAAGTTTTTGAGCACTTCCCTTTGTAGCTCCACATGACTGGACGTGGACCTAATCGAATCGTGTATGTTTAAAGCGGTTTTAATGATAGGCCCTAAAAGCATCATGAGGTTTTGATTTTTATCAAAAATAAGCGGAAGCTTGCTTAGTTTAGGTTAAGGCTGTTGTAAGATTTGAAAA
>TARA_R110000751_G_scaffold87156_4_pt1 | contig 13677 bp, 7 predicted proteins | sample TARA_R110000751 | Tara Oceans TARA_R110000751 (sample SAMEA4398001) | marine metagenome | biome: Polar Biome; feature: [MES] marine water layer (ENVO:01000295) within the mesopelagic zone...; material: water (ENVO:00002006), including particulate matter (ENVO:01000060) such as...... | reverse complement strand
GACCCGCCGCGAGCCCCACCCGCCCGCCCCGGCCGCGGCGAGACCGGGCGCTCGACGACAGGTCGGGCGCGGGATCGGGCGGGGGGACATCCGGTCGCTCGGTGAACTGGGCCCCGCAGCAGCGGGCGCCCCGGGTCAGGACCGTGCTCAGCTCTCCCGCGCCACCGTGAAGCGGGCGGCGAGCGCCAGCGGACGGGCGCGGGGGCCGAAGGGGGCGAGCCTGGCCTCGGCCTCGGCGGCGAGTTCGGCGGCGCGGGCGCGGGCGCCCTCGAGGCCCAGCAGCGAGACGAAGGTGGCCTTGCCGGCCGCCGCGTCCTTGCGCAGGGCCTTGCCCGCCGCCACGACGTCGCCCGAGACGTCGAGCACGTCGTCCTGGATCTGGAAGGCCCGGCCCAGCGCCTCGGCATAGCCGCGGATCGCGACGCGCGCGGCGGGGTCGGCGCGGCCCAGCATGGCGCCCGCCTCGGCGGCGAAGACGATCAGCGCGCCGGTCTTGAGGGCCTGCAGACGCTCGATCTCGGCGAGCTTCAGGGGGGCCTCGGCGGTCTCGGCGGCGATGTCGAGGGCCTGACCTCCGACCATCCCCGCGGCTCCGGCGGCCCGGGCGAGGCCCAGGCACAGCTCGGCGCGCACCGCGCCCTCGGGGTGGGTGAGCGGGTCGGCCAGAATCTCGAAGGCCAGCGTCTGCAGCGCGTCGCCGGCCAGCACGGCGGTGGCCTCGTCCCAGCGGCGATGCACCGTCGGGCGGCCCCGGCGCAGGTCGTCGTCGTCCATGCAGGGCATGTCGTCGTGGACCAGGGAGTAGGCGTGCAGGCACTCGACCGCCGCGGCGACCCGCTCGGCCCCCTCGGAGGGGGCGCCGAACAGCTCGGCCGTCTCCAGCGTCAGATAGGCGCGCAGGCGCTTGCCGCCGCCAAGCGAGGCGTAGCGCATCGCCGGCGCAAGGCCCGGCCGCTCGCCCAGCAGCAGGGCGGGGGGCAGCAGCGCCTCGAGCGCGCCCTCGACGAGGGCGACGTCGGTGGCCAGACGCTCGGCGAATTCCGGCGTCCAGTCGGGCGCTTGCGCGAGAGTCACGGTCACTCGACCTGCGTCGCCCTGGCCGAGACCGTCCCGTCGGGCGCCTCGGCGATCTGGGCCACCTTCAGCTCGGCGGCCTTGAGCTTGGCCTCGCAATGGGCCTTCAGCTTCGCCCCCCGCTCGTAAAGCGCGATCGAGGCGTCGAGCGGGGCGTCCCCGCTCTCCAGCCGGTCGACCACCTGCTCCAGCTCGCGCATGGCGTCCTCGAACGAGAGGGCGTCCACGGGTTTGGGGTCGGGCTTGGGGTCGGGTCGGGTCTCGCTCATAGGCTCCGCTCCATCAGCGCCTGCACATGGGCCGCGGTCGACACCGCCAGCCCCACCAGGTCGTAGCCGCCTTCCAGGACCGAGACGACGCGGCCTTCCGCGCAGGTCTCGGCCAGGTCGCAGATGCGGTGGGTGATCCAGGCGAAATCCGCCTCCACCAGGTTCAGCTCGGCCAGCGGGTCGCGGTGGTGGGCGTCGAACCCGGCCGAGACGATGATCAGCTCGGGCGCCGCGGCCGCGACCGCGGGCAGCAGCCGGTTCTCCCACACCGCGCGGAACTGCGGGCCGCCCGAGCCCGGGCGCAGGCCGGCGTTGTGCACGTTGCCCGAGCCGCCGGTCTCCGATTCCGCCCCGGTGCCGGGATAGAGCGGCCACTGGTGCGACGAGCAGAAGGTCGCCCGCCCCTCGTCCCACAGCACCGCCTGGGTGCCGTTGCCGTGGTGCACGTCGAAATCGACCACCGCGACCCGGCTCAGGCCGCGAACCTCGAGCGCGTGGCGCGCGGCGATGGCGGCGTTCGAGAACAGGCAGAAGCCCATCGCGCGGTCGGGCTCGGCATGGTGGCCGGGGGGGCGCATGGCCACGAATGCGCCCCGCGCCTCGCCGTCCAGCACCATGTCCACGCCCTGGGCGGCGGCGCCCGCGCCGTGCAGGGCCGCGTCCAGCGAGCCCGCCGAGAGGTAGGTGTCGGAATCCAGCATCGCCCCGCCCTCGGCCGGGATCGCCGCGCGGATCCGGTCGATGTGGCTCTGGGGATGGGCCAGCCGCAGCAGGGCGTCCTCTGCCGGGCGCGCCTCGATCCGCGTCAGGTGGGCGAACCGCTCGTCCTCCAGCGCCGCGGCGACGGCCTTGATGCGGTCGACGCGCTCGGGGTGGCCCGGCGGCTCGACGTGGCCGAGGCTCGATTCGTGCTGGATCAGGGCGAGGGTCATGCTGTCTCCCGGTCGGCATGTCTCGGGGCGTGTAGCGCTGCGCGCCCGCCGGCGCCACCTTGACGGCGCGGGGGCGCGGCGCCAACCCCGGCGCGTGAGCCCGCACCGCCCCGCCCCCGCGTCCCCGAGGCGCTGGACGAGGGGGCGGGGATGGGCCAAACCGGGCCGGAGAGCAAGGAGCCGACGACGATCTTGACCCCTCCCCGCGATCCCCGGCCCCCCCGTTGCCCGGCGCCGAGGCCCCGGACGCGCCCGGCGACGCGCCCGGCGATGGGCCCCCGGACATGCGCGCCGGGGCGCCCCCGGACGCGCGCGCCGACGCCCCCCCTGGCCGGGCCGCGCCTCCGATGAGCGCCCCCGAGCCTGCCCCCCGCCCCCCGCAAGCCAGGGCCGCTCCCGCGGTGGTGGCGCAGACGCTGGCCCTGCTGCGCGCCTGGGAATCGGGCGCGACGCCGGCCGCGCCGAGCGCGCGGACGCTCGACCTGGTGGGATTCGCCGCCGCCCAGGGGGTCGCCTGGCCGGTCTGCCAGGCCCTGTCGCGCGCGCTGCCCGCCCCTGTCGCCGCCCTGCTGTTGCGCCCGGCGATTGAGGGGCGCGAGGCGCATGCCGATCGCCTCGCCGCCCAGCTTCGCGATCTGGCGGCCCTGCTCCACGCCGCGGGGCTCGAGGCCGCGGCCCTGAAAGGCGCCGCCGCCATCGCCGCCGCGGGCGGAGAGCCCGCGCCCTGGCGGGAGATGGTGGACCTAGACCTGCTGGTGGCCCCCGCCGACCTGCCCCGCGCCGTCGACGCCCTGCGCGGCGCCGGCTACACCGGCGACGCCGAGGCCTATGTGGCGACCGACTACCATTTCCCCGCGCTCTACCCCCCGCCCGGCGCCGGCGTGGCGACGGTCGAGCTGCACACCCGCACCGGCTGGGCCCGCCGCGGCCCCCTGCGCGAGATCGGCGCCCGCGCCCTGCCCGGCGCCCTGCCCGGCCTGCGCATCCCCACGGCCGAGGATCGCCTCGTGCACCTGGTCCAGCACGCCCAGATCGCCGACCGCCGCCGCCAGCGCCGCTCGCTGCGCCTGCGCGACGCGCTCGACTGGCGGCTGCTGACCCGGACCGAGACCCCCGCCCCCGGCGGCCCCGCCGACATCGAGGCCGCGGCCGAGCGGTTCTCCTCCGGTCGCCCCCGCAAGGCCTTCCAGAGCTTCGCCGTGCTGATGTCGCGGATCTGGGAGACGCCGGTCCCCCCGGCATGGGAGGCCCGCCACGCCGCCTGGGCCGAGGAGGTCCTCGCCGCCCTCGCCGACCCCGCCCGGGCCGAGCGCTGGCGCGAGGCCGACCGCCGGCGGGAGTTCTGGGACACGCTGACCTCGCGCGAAGCGCTGGGCCACCTGGCGCTCGGCAGCCTAAACCCCAGCCGCCTGCGCCGCTTCCTGCGCCGGATCTGAGGCGCCGCGCAGGGCCGGATTGCGCGCCCGGACGCCCCGCACCCGGCTCGGGAGACGGAAGGCGCCGCAACCGGCCCCCGCGCGTCCCCTCTCCCGCCCTCGAATTTCCGGGGGATCCGCCCGCCAGACGGGCGCCCCGGGCCTGACCCGGGGCCTCCCGCGCAACGCCCGGTCCCGGGCGCCCGGCGCGGCAGGAGGCGCGGCGCCGGCCGCCCTCAGGCGTGGGCGAACTGCCAGTAGAGCTCGCGCGCACGCTTCGCGACCGGCCCGGGGCCGTACTCGACCTCGTCGAACTTCCAGACCGGCACCACCTTCGAGGCGTTGCCGGTGGAAAACACCTCGTCGGCCTCGCGGAAATCGTCCAGCGTCAGGGTGGTCTCGACCACCTCCGTTCCCGCCTCGCGCAGCAGCTTGATGACCCGCTGGCGGGTGATGCCGTTGAGGAAGGTGCCGTTGGGGATCGGGGTGGCCACGACCCCGTCGCGAACCATGAACACGTTCGAGGTCGAGAGCTCGGCGACATTCCCCGCCAGGTCCTGCACCAGGGCGTTGTCGAACCCCTTCGACTTGGCCTCGCGCATCATCCGGGCGTTGTTGGGATAGAGACACCCGGCCTTGGCGTCCATCACCGCCACCGACTGGATCGGCCGGCGAAACTGCGTCGTGGTCACCGACATGCCGCCGTTGGGCATCGCGTCGGGATCGGCCATCGGCAGCGCCTCGAGGCACAGCGCGAAGGCGGTGCTGTCGGGATCGGCGCAGATCAGCGAGGCGTCGCCCGAGCGCGACCAGTACATCGGCCGCACATAGACCGGGATGTCGGAGATGAACCTCTCCAGACCCTCGGTGGCGAGCTCGATCATCTGGCCGGCGGGGATCGTGGCCTCCAGCCCCATCGCCTCGGCCGAGGCGTTCACCCGCGCGCAGTGCAGGTCGAGGTCGGGGGCCACGCCCTCGAAGCCCCGGGCGCCGTCGAACACCGACACGCCCTGCCACAGGCCGTGATCGGCGGCGCCCGCCACCCGCACGTCGCCCTGGTGCCAGGACCCATCGCTCCAGGTCCAGATCTCGCCCGCGCCCATCGGCATCCGCCGGCCCTCCGATTGTTCCGAACCCCGTCAGCATGAGCCGCCGCAGCGCAGCATTCAACCCGCCGCATCGCGGAATACGACATCGCGCGTCGCATTCCGCCCACGATCGGGTGAGATGCCCCGATTCCCCGATCGCGCGCTCGCGTCGTCCCTCGCGCAGGCGCCCGACCAGCCCCCCCAACCAGCTCCCCCGACCAGCTCCCGCGCGGTTTCCCCGCGCAACCGGATTGCCCTTCCCGCCCCGGCGCCGCTTGCAATCCGGGCCCTGCGCCGCTACCTCGCCGCCAGACCGGCCGCCCATGCGCTCAGCCCCTGCGCGCATGGCGGGCGGATGCAGAACGGGATCGGGCCATGAACTGGATCAACGACTACGTCCGCCCGCGGATCAACTCGCTGAACACGCTCTTCACCTCGAAGCGCGAGATGCCGGACAACCTCTGGCGCAAGTGCGACGAGTGCGGGACGATGCTGTTCCACCGCGAGCTGGCCGAGGCGCTCTACGTCTGTCCCTCCTGCCAGCATCACATGCTGATCAGCCCGCGCGACCGCTTCACGGCGCTGTTCGACGGCGGGACCTATCACGAGATCGCCATCCCCGAGCCGCTGGCCGACCCGCTCCAGTTCCGCGACGAGAAACGCTATCCCGACCGGATGCGCGACGCCCGCCGCAAGACCGGCGAGCATGAGGCCGTGCTGCTGGCCGAGGGCGACCTCGGCCGTCTTCCGGTGGTGGCGCTGGCGCAGGACTTCTCGTTCATGGGCGGCTCGATGGGCATGGCCGTGGGCAACGCCATGATCGCCGGGGCCGAGCGCGCGGTGAAGCGCCGCGCGCCCTTCGTGGTGTTCTCGGCCGCCGGCGGCGCGCGCATGCAGGAGGGGATCCTGTCCCTGATGCAGATGCCGCGCACCACCGTCGCCGTGCAGATGGTCAAGGAGGCCGGGCTTCCCTACGTCGTCGTCCTGACCAACCCCACCACCGGGGGCGTCACCGCCTCCTACGCCATGCTGGGCGACATCCAGATCGCCGAGCCCAACGCCCTGATCTGCTTCGCCGGCCCCCGGGTCATCGAGCAGACCATCCGCGAGACCCTGCCCGAGGGCTTCCAGCGCGCGGAATACCTCCTCGACCACGGCATGCTCGACCGCGTCATCCACCGCCGGGAGATGCGCGACGAGCTCGCCCGCCTGCTCCGCCTGCTGATGAACGAGACGCCGCGGGTCCACGGCGACCTGCCCGCCCCCTCCCCCGCCGCCCAGGAAGCGGCCGAGGTCGTCGAAGCCGCGAAGTCAGGGTCCCCCGAAGCTTGAGCCGCCAGCCCGCCGAGATCGACGGTCCCGTCCCACCGGGCGCGCCGGTCGCCCCGGGCGTGGGCGGCGTCACCGCGGATTCGATCCGCGGCCAGGCCGGAAGCGCGCCCTCGGACATGATCCTCGAGCGTCTGATGACGCTGCATCCCAAGATCATCGACCTGACGCTCGACCGCATGCACCGCCTGCTGGATGAGCTCGGCCACCCCGAGCGGTCGCTGCCCGGCGTGGTGCACATCGCCGGAACCAACGGCAAGGGCTCGACGCTGGCGATGATCCGCGCGGGGCTGGAGGCGGCGGGGAAGACCACCAACGTCTACACCTCCCCCCACCTCGCCCGCTTCCATGAGCGGATCCGCCTGCATGGCGAGCTGATCGCCGAGCCCGACTTCGCCGCGCTGCTGGACGAATGCGAGCGGGTGAATGGCGGGACCTCGATCACCTTCTTCGAGATCACCACCTGCGCGGCGCTGCTGGCCTTCGCGCGGCGCCCGGCCGACCACACGCTGCTGGAAACCGGGCTCGGCGGGCGTCTGGACGCCACCAACGTGGTCGATCGGCCGGCGCTGACCGTGATCACCCCGATCTCGATCGACCACCAGCAATACCTCGGCGAGACCATCGCCGAGATCGCAGGCGAGAAGGCCGGCATCCTCAAGCCCGGCGCGCCCTGCGTGGTCGGCCCCCAGCCCGACGCCGCGCTCTCGGTCATCGAGGCGCGGGCCGAGGCCATCGGCGCCCCCCTGATCGTGGCCAACCGCGACTGGCAGGCGTGGTCCGAGCGCGGGCGGCTGGTCTATCAGGACGGGGACGGGCTGCTCGACCTCGACCTGCCCGCGCTGCCCGGCGCCCACCAGATCGAGAACGCCGGCGCCGCGCTGGCCGCCCTGCGCCGGCTGGGCGTCGCCGACGCCGCCTGCGCCGCGGCGCTGGAGCGGGTGCAGTGGCCCGCGCGGCTGCAACGCCTAGACCCGGCGCAGCTTCCGGGCCTTCCCCCCGACTCGGAGATCTGGCTGGACGGCGGCCACAACGTCGCGGCCGGCGAGGCGCTGGCCGCGCACATGGCCGCCCTGAACGAGCGTCGCCCCGCGCCGCTGCGCCTGGTCGTGGGGATGCTCGAGACCAAGGATCCCACCGGCTTCCTGGCGCATTTCCGGGGGCTCGCCGCCTCGGTCGAGACGCTGGCGATTCCCGACGCGGGCGCCAGCCTGCCGGCCGAGGTGCTGGCCCAGGCCGGCCGCGCCGCCGGACTTGACGCAGCGCCGGCCGAGGGCTTTGACGCCGCCCTGTCCCGCGCCGCCTCACGCGCGGATGCGCAGGCGGGGGGCCAGGCCGCTCCGCCGCGGGTGCTGATCTGCGGATCGCTCTATCTGGCGGGCTGGGTTCTGCGCCGGATCGCGCCGCTGCGTTAACCGAGCCCTGCAACATTCCGTTGCAAAGCGTTGTTTCGACACGTTCGGGAAGTTATGCTTAACCGGTTGTTAATCGAAGCCGAGGATCGCCGAGCCGTTACGGGACGGTGCGGCGGTTGGGCCAAGTTGCCGCGGAACGAGAATTCCGCTACGGCGAGATACGAGGCACGGTCCCGACACGCAACGACGTGGGGGGAGTGGGACCGAAAATCGAGAACGCCGGGCAAAAGGCACCCGGCGCGCCGCTAAGGTCGCAGAGGGCAGGCTGTGCTTAAATCAACCAAGCCGGGCGAGATCGCCATCGTCGGGTACGGCTGCCGGCTCCCCGGCGCTTCGGACGCAGACGGGTTCTGGTCGCTCCTCAAGGACGGACGCTGTTCCGTCGGACAGGTCGATCCGTCCCGTTGGGCGACCGACCGCTGGCGCAATCCGGCGGGCGGCCCGGGCCGCAGCTACACCTTTGCCGCTGGCCAGCTCGACGCCCCCTTCGACTTCGATGCGGGCTTCTTCGGCATTTCGCCGCGCGAAGCCGAGCAGATGGACCCCCAGCAGCGCCTGATGCTTCAGGTGACGTGGGAGGCGTTGGAGAAATCCGGCCTGCGCGCCTCGGACCTGCCCAAGGCGACGACCGGCGTGTTCGTCGGCGCGTCCTCGTCCGACTACGCCAACCGCTTCTACTACGATCCGGCGGGGATCGATTCCCAGTTCATGACCGGGAACACCCTGTCGCTGATCTCGAACCGGGTCAGCTACATCCTCGACCTCAACGGGCCCAGCTACACCGTCGACACCGCCTGCTCCTCGGGCCTCTACGCGCTGCACGAGGCGTTCGTCGCCATGCAGGCGGGGCTCGTGGACACCGCCATCGTCGGTGCGGTGAACATGCTGCTGTCGCCGTTCCCCTTCGTGGGCTTCTCGGCCGCGACGATGCTCTCGAAGGTCGGCCTCTGCCAGGCGTTCGACGCCAACGGCGACGGCTACGTCCGCTCCGAGGGGGCGGTGGTCTTCGTGCTGCGCACGCTGGAGTCCGCGATCGCCAACAACGACCGCGTTCTGGGCGTGATCTCGGGCGCGGGGATCAACTCCGACGGGCGAACGACCGGCGTGTCGCTGCCCTCGGGCGATCAGCAGCGCGCGCTGCTCGACGACGTCTACCAGCGCTTCAACATCAATCCCGCCAAGCTCGCCTTCATCGAGGCGCATGGCACCGGCACACGCGCCGGCGACCCGATCGAGACCTGGGCGCTGGGCCAGGCGCTGGGCCAGCGCCGCGCCGATCCGTTGCCCATCGGCTCGGCCAAGACCAACGTCGGCCATCTCGAAGCGGGCTCCGGCCTCGTCGGCCTGCTCAAGGCGCAGCTGGCGCTCGAGCACGGGATGCTCCCCGCCTCGCTGCACTTCAACGAGCCCAACCCCGACATCAAGTTCGAAGACTGGAACCTGTCGGTCGCGGCCTCGGCCATGCCGCTGGTGACGCAGGGCGCGCCGCTTTACGCCGGCGTCAACTCCTTCGGCTTCGGCGGCGCCAACGCCCACGTGGTCCTGCGCCAGCCCAAGGCCGAGGAGCGCCGCCCCGAGCCCGGCAAGATCGAGCCCGCGCCCCTGATCCTCTCGGCCCGCTCCGAGGAATCGCTGACCGCGCTCGCCCGCGCCTACCGCGCCCGCCTCGACGGCGCCTCGGCGGCCGAGGCCGCGCGCGTGTCCAACGCCGCCGCCTACCAGCGCGAGCGGCTGCCCCATCGCCTGATCGCCCTGTCTGGCGACCGGAACGAGCAGATCGCCGCGCTCGACGCGCATCTGGCGGGCGAGAAGTCCCCGATGCTCGCCACCGGCCGCGCCCAGTCGAAGGAGGGCCGCACGGCCTTCGTCTTCTCGGGCAACGGCGCCCAGCATGTCGGCATGGGCCGGGCGGCCTATGCCAACGACCCGATCTTCCGCGCCACCTTCGACGCGGTCTCGACCATCTTCGAGAAGCTCGCCGACGTGTCGCTGGTCGAGGCGATGCATGCCGACGACCTCGAGGAGCGTCTGCCCTACACCTCCCTCGCCCAGCCGCTGATCTTCGCCACCCAGGTGGCCACGGTCGAGAGCCTGGCCGAGAAGGGCCTGAAGCCCGACGCCGTGCTCGGCCATTCGGTCGGCGAGGTCGCCGCGGCCTGGGCCGCCGGCGCCTTCGACCTGCCCGACGCGGTGCGCCTGATCCACGTGCGCTCCCGCAACCAGGAGAAGATCCGCGACCGCGGCACCATGGCCGCCGTGCTGGCGGGCGAGGACGCCACGCGCGCCGCGATCGAGGAAGGCGGCTTCGACCAGATCGCGGTGGCGGCCGACAACTCCCCCCGCTCGGTGACCATCTCGGGCCCCTCGGACCAGATCGCCGCCTTCGCGAAGTTCGCGCGCCGCAAGAAGATCGCCTGCAAGGCGCTGGGGCTGGAGTATCCGTTCCACTCCCCCATCGCCGAGGCGCTGAAGGACGATCTGCTGGGCGACCTCGACTGGCTGCGCCCGGCCGAGACCCGCTGCGACTTCGTCTCGGCCACCTTCGGCGCCCCCGCCGACGGCGAGGCGCTGGGCCCGCACTACTGGTGGTCCAACATCCGCCAGCCGGTCCTGTTCCGACAGGGCCTCGAAGCCCTGCTCGAGGCCGACTGCGTGACCTTCGTCGAGATCGGGCCCCGCCCGGTCCTGTCGACCTATGTCCGCGACACCGCCGCCGACCGCTCGCGCCCCTCCGCCGTGCTGACCACGCTCGAGGAGAAGGACCCGCGCGCCGACATGCGCCGCGTGGTGGCGCTGGCCGTGGCCCAGGGCGCGCAACTGGTCGAGAACCGCTTCTTCGGCCGCGACGCCCGTCCCGACCAGGACCTGCCGCTGTATCCCTGGCGGCTGCAGACCTACTTCCTGCCCCCCTCCGACGAGGCGGTCCGCCAGCTCGACGCCGTGGGCGGCGATCCGCTGCTGGGCACGGCCCTGCGCGCCGGCGGCCGCGACTGGCGCGCCACGGTCGATCCCGGCTCCCCCGCCTGGCTCGGCGATCACCGGGTCGAGGACGCGGTGGTGTTCCCCGCGGCCGGCTACGTGGACATGGCGCTCGCCGCCGGGATCGAGGCGCTGGCCGGCGACGGCCGCGACGACGGCCCGATCGAGCTTGTCGACCTCGACATCCTGCGCCCGCTGGCGATGGAGGAGGGGACCGGCTACGAGCTCCGCACCACCGTCCAGGGCGACCGCATGGTGGTGGACGTGGAAAGCCGCCGCCGCCTGTCTGGCGAGGAGTTCGGCCTGCACGCCCGCGGCCGCCTACGCCGGCCCGCCGGCCCCGTGCCCGCCCCCAAGGCCCCGCCCGCGCCCGACGCCGAGCGCACCGTGGGGGCCGAGCGCCTCTATGAGCTGACCCGCCGCTTCGGGCTCGGCTATGGCGAGGTGTTCCGCCGCGCCGTCTCGGCGCGGATCGTGGACGACCGCTCCGCCTTCGTGACGCTGGACGCGGCGCACCCCGCGCTCGACTGCACGCGCCACGCGCTGCACCCCGCGCTGCTGGACGCCGCCTTCCACGGCCTGTTCGCCCTGATCGCAGAGCGGGCGAAGTCCGCCGACGGCTCGATGTCCTACCTGCCGGTGCGCCTGGGCTCGTTGATCCTGCACGCGCCCCACGCCGCCCCCGTCGGCGCCTGGGTGGAGATCGACCGCGCCTCGGAGCGCTCGCTCGAGGCCACCTTCCGGCTCTGCGACGCCACCGGCGCGCCCATCGCCACGCTGACCGGCGCCCGGTTCAAGGGCGTGCGGATCTCGCGCGTGAAGCCGGCGGCCGAGCTGACCTATCGCAATGCGCTGGCCCGCATCGCCCCGGCCGGCGGCGCGAAGTCGGACCTGGGCGCGCTCGCCCCCGGCCTGCTGCGCGAGATCGCGGTGGACGAGGCGCCCGAGCTCTCGGCCGGCGCGCTGCTGCTGGACACCACCGCGCGCCGGGTCGCCCGCGACGCGCTGGCCCATCTCGCGACCGAATCCACCGTGCTCGACGCCGAGGCGCTGATCGCCGAGGGCCGCCTTGCCGAAACCGCCCGCCCCCTGTTCGAGCGTCTGCTGATGGCGCTGGAGGAGGACGAGGCCGTCGGCCGGACCGAGGACGGGCGCGCGCTGCTCGATCCCAACCCGCCCTATCCGCCCCTCTCGGCCCTGGTCGAGGCGCTGTTCGCCGAGGCGCCCCGCCGCATCGTCGAGATCGCGCGCCTGATGGCCCTGCCCGACGCGCTGCCCCGGCTGCTGGCCGCCGGTCCCTCCGAGGGCGCCGACGGACCCGTCACCGCGGCCCAGCTGCGCATGGCCGCCTCCGGCCCCGCCGGCGAGGCGCGCTGGTCGGCCCTGTCGGAGGCGGCCGCGATCACGGTCGCCAACGCCCGCCCCGACCGTCGCCTCGACGTGCTGGTGGTCGGCGCGGCGCCCGCGGCCCTGCTCGACCGGCTGCAGGCCGCCGCCGTGGTCTCGGCCTGCGTGGTGACCGACCCCGATCCGCGCCACGTCCGCTCGCTCAAGGTGGGCGACCCGGACCGGGCCAAGATCGACTACCTGCCCCTCGACGAGATCCTGCCCGGCCGCAGCTTCGACCTGGTGCTGGCCGGCGACGCGCTGTGCCGCCTGGGCGCGCCCGCGCTCGCCGATCTCAAGGCCCTGATGGCCGAGGGCGCCGCCCTCGTCGCCGTCGAGGAGGCGCCCAGCCTGATCGCCGACCTGATCGAGGGCGACGAGACCGCCTGGTGGTCCGACACGCTCGATCCCACCCTGCCCGTCGGACGCCTGCGCGAGGCGCCCGAGTGGTCCGAGACCCTGGCCCAGGCCGGCTTCCTCGACGTCTCCGCCCGCCCCCTGGCGAGCGCGGAGGCGCAGGCGGCCCTGGTGCTGGCCACCGCCCCCGCCCGCCTTCCGGCCGAGGCCGAGACCGCCGACGGCCCGATCCTGGTGGTCCACGCCGCCGCCGAGAAGGCCCTGGCCGAAGCCCTCGTCGCCCGCCTCGCCGAGGCCGGCCGCGAGACCGCCGCCGTGACCGAGGCCAAGCTCTCGGCCGCGCTGGAGGCGTCCGAGGCGGCCGAGATCGTGCTGCTCGCCCATCTCGCGGCCGAGGGTCCTGCGCTGGCCGCCGCCCACGCCCGGATGCTGTCGGCCAAGACCGCGCTGGCCCTGCCCGGCCGCGTCGCCCGCCTGTGGACGGTCACCCGCGGCGGCGTCGCCGCCGGCCCGCTGCGTCCGCTGAACCCGACCGAGGCCGCCGCCTGGGGCCTCGGCCGCGTGCTGGCCAACGAGTTTCCCGACATCGACGTGCGCCTGTGCGACTTCGCGCCCGAGATCCTGGCCGCCGACCTGCCCGCCCGCCTCGCCGCCGAGATCCTCTCGCCGGCCGAGGACCGCGAAACGGTCCACGACCTCGCCGGCCGCGCCGGCGTGCGGGCCGAGCGCGTCTCCGACCTCGCCGACCGCGCCCGCGCCGCCACCCTGGCGAACCCCGCGATGGGCGTGCGCCGCCTGGCGCTGGGCCAGCAGGGCTCGATCGACAGCCTCGAGTGGCGGGTCGAGGACCGCGGCGCCCCCGCCGAGGGCGAGATCGAGATCGAGGTGGTCGCCGCCGGCCTGAACTTCCGCGACATCATGTGGGCCCAGGGCCTGCTGCCCGAAGAGGCGCTCGAGGACGGTTTCGCCGGCCCCACGCTGGGCATGGAATGCTCGGGCGTGGTGGTGCGCACCGGCCCCGCCTGCGCCCGCTTCCGGGAGGGCGATCGCGTGATCGCCTTCGCGCCCAGCTGCTTCGCCACCCATGTCTGCGTGCACGAGAACGCCGTCGCCCCGCTGCCCGAGGGCGTCGACCTGACGGCGGCCGCGACCATCCCCACCACCTTCCTGACCGCCTGGTACGGGCTGGTGGAACTGTCGAACCTGTCGAGCGGCGAGACCGTGCTGATCCACGGCGGCGCCGGCGGCGTCGGCCTCGCGGCCCTGCAGATCGCCGCCGCCCGCGGCGCGCAGGTCATCGCCACCGCCGGCTCTCCGGCCAAGCGCGAGCTGCTGCGCCAGCTCGGCGCCGCGCATGTCTTCGACAGCCGCTCCCTGACCTTCGCCGACGACGTGATGCGCGTGACCGACGGCGAGGGCGTCGACGTGGTCCT
>TARA_R110000751_G_scaffold90592_2_pt1 | contig 13743 bp, 18 predicted proteins | sample TARA_R110000751 | Tara Oceans TARA_R110000751 (sample SAMEA4398001) | marine metagenome | biome: Polar Biome; feature: [MES] marine water layer (ENVO:01000295) within the mesopelagic zone...; material: water (ENVO:00002006), including particulate matter (ENVO:01000060) such as...... | reverse complement strand
GGTAGAGACCCGTTCCGAGCATCCGATCGCGGATGCGATCGTGGAAGCCGCGGAGCGGCAGGGGCTCGACGTGACCGCGCCCTCCGCTTTCGAAGCGATCCCCGGCTTCGGCGTCGAGGCCCGCATGGGCGAATACACAGTCGCGGTCGGCGCAGACCGGCTGATGCACAGGCTCGGTCTCGACGCGTCGCTTTTTGCGGACGAGGCGGCGCGTCTCGCCGACGAGGGCAAGAGCCCGCTCTATGCGGCAGTGGACGGCCGGCTGGCGGCGATCATCGCGGTTGCCGATCCGATCAGGCCCACGACCCCAAAAGCGATCGCGGCGCTGCACGCGCTGGGCCTCAAAGTTGCGATGATCACCGGCGATAACCGGCGAACGGCGGAAGCGATCGCGCGGCGCGTCGGAATAGACGAGGTGGTCGCCGAGGTCTTGCCGGATGGCAAGGTGGAAGCAATTAAGCGGTTGCGAGAAGGAAGCCGGACCGTAGCCTTCGTGGGCGACGGCATCAACGATGCGCCGGCGCTCGCGGAAGCCGATGTGGGGCTGGCGATTGGCACGGGCACGGACGTCGCCATCGAGAGCGCCGACGTGGTGCTTATCTCCGGCGACCTCAGGGGCGTGCCGAACGCCATTGCGCTGTCGAAGGCGACAATGCGGAACATCAAACAGAACCTGTTCTGGGCCTTCGCCTACAATGCGGCCCTGATCCCGGTCGCCGCCGGCGCTCTCTTTCCGATCTACGGCGTGCTTTTGTCGCCGGTGCTTGCGGCCGCAGCAATGGCCCTGTCGAGCGTCTTCGTACTCAGCAATGCCCTACGGCTGCGGGGCTTCCAGCCGCCCATGGAGGCGGATGCGAGCGCCGCACCGGAGGGACGAGGCCATCTTGCGCCAGCGGAGTGAAAAACCAAAGGAGACGAAAAAATGAAGTTCGGACAAACGGCTGCCGCCTCCAACGTGTCGGCAAAGATGACCCGCTACTATGAGAGCATTGAGCTTATCCCTGCTGCGGCCAGATCAGAGGCAGGCTACAGGGTCTACTCCCAAACGGAGGTAAACACGCTTCGGTTCATCCACCGCGTCCGAGAACTCGGCTTTTCCATGGAGGACGTGCGGCGCCTCCTCGCCCTGTGGCAGGACGAGAGTTGCACCAGCGCTGAAGTGAAGGCAATTGCACTGGAATGTATCGAGGAACTTCAGAATAGGGCTGCCAGATTTCAGGCCTTGAAGCGGTCCCTCCTAGATCTCGCGGCCACGTGCAGTGGAGACGGTCGTCGCCAGTGCCTGATCCTGGATGACTTGTCGGGAGAGGGGGGAAACCATGCCTTGCTTCACTGATGGTGAAGTGAACCGGCGGGTGGAGAACTACGGTTGCAGCGCCTCTTCCAAGGCCGACCATCTGTTCGGTCAATTTGTCACTGTTACTCACTGCGCTGTCTCGACATCATCGTGTTGCTGGACCGTGTGGCTACGCTTCGCCAAAGCCGCGTCCATTTAGCTGCCCCAAGTGTGCGGTTCCACAAGACCTGCCGCCTGAGCTTAAAAGAATCACCCCAGGAGCAATCATGGACCTATTCCCGTTGACTTTTCCCGCCATAGACCCTGTCTTGGTTGAGATCGGGCCGCTTGCCATCCGCTGGTATGGACTGGCCTACTTCGTCGGAATCCTTGCTGGATGGCGCTATGCTGTCTATCTCGGCCGGCTCTATGGCGGACGACCCATTTCCAGCGATGTGGAAAGCCTCGTGCTCTGGGTAACCTTCGGCATCATTCTCGGGGGGCGGCTGGGTTATGTGCTATTTTATCAATGGGCAGCCTACCTGCAGGATCCCTTGAGCATCCTGGAAGTGTGGCATGGTGGCATGTCTTTTCATGGAGGACTTCTGGGCGTTACCGCCGCGATTGTGATTTTTGCCTGGAAGCGCGAACTCCCGCTGCTCAAGCTCACCGATATTGTTGCTCCCGTTGTCCCAATCGGACTTTTCTTCGGCAGGCTCGCCAACTTCATCAATGGCGAGCTGTGGGGGCGCGTCAGCGACGCGCCTTGGGCTATCGTCTTCCCGGGAGCGGGCGATCTGCCTCGCCATCCCAGTCAGCTTTATGAGGCCTTCCTCGAAGGGCTGGTGCTGTTCGTAGTTCTGGCCGTACTCGCGCACAAACCATCAATCCGCAGGCGGCCCGGGATGATTACCGGCGTCTTCCTGCTCGGATACGGATTGAGCCGCATCGCCGCAGAATTTTTCCGAGAGCCTGATGCTTTTCTCGGTTTCCTGTTCGGCGGGCTGACCATGGGCCAGATCCTGTCGTTGCCGATGGTGCTGCTCGGCATTCTCCTGGTCCTGTGGGGTCGAATTCGGCACCTCGCGAGCCGCGGCGCCACCCGCTAGCAAGCAGCATGGGGCAGGAAGAGAGGAACCGACCGTGACGATCAACACGCGCTGACCCAGCCATTGTGTTGTTGTTCGTGCCATCGAAAGCCAGAGTATTGGCGAGTTGAACAGATTATGCAGATGAGCTTCTATCGCAAGAAAGTATGCCCGTACCTGACCCGCCTTGCCATGAGCACCGATAGGCTGCGGCCCTATCGTGAGACTGTCGCTGGGCCAGCGAGCGTACTGATTTTGGAGATCGGAATCGGTTCAGGATCAATCCTCGGCCACTATCGGCACACTGCGGAATCCCTAACTGGCATCGACCCTAGCGAAGCGATGCTTCCCCGGACGGCGAACGTGGATTCGAACGCTGCCTAGCATTGCTGCAAGCGGCAGGGGAGGCTCTTCCTTGTCTCTACCTGGACCCTGTGCTCTGGTTCAGATCCCGACCTTGTTCTGCGGGAGATCGATCGTGTCCTGAAGCCCGGCGGCCGCTTCCTCTACGTTAAACACGGCCGGTCGCCCGACAAGAGTATTTCACGATGGCAAAACCGGCTAAATCCTGCTTGGCGTCGGCTCACAGCGGGTGTAACATCGACCGACCCTTCTCAAAGATACTTGCCGAAAGTGATCTTCGCGCTATGTCACACAATGCGGCGTATGGTCCAGGGCCACGTCTGTTCGCCTTCGTCTATCAAGGGACCTCCGTGCGCGAATGCGACCGCCGATAACTGGAGCAATGCTGTGCCGGCTAACGTATCGGTACGTCGGTCTAGCGATGAAAGAGAACCGGCGGGCTGATGAAATCTTGGAGGGTCAGACTTGCTGCTACATGTTTGATCCCAGATTTTGATGGTGCATTATTTTCCTTGGAATGGAGGGAAGCACTATGGGCCAGGTTCTTCATGGCAGCGCCACGACGACAGAGGCAATCCGTCGAGCAATACAAAATAGTGAAGAGAGCCTGAGAGCGCTTTCGAAGCGGCATGGGATCAATCAGAAGACCGTCGCCAAATGGAAGAAGCGGACATCGCTGGCTGATTTGCCGACTGGGCCGAAAGAACCGCACTCAACTGTCCTGTCACCGGAGGAGGAGGCCGCCATTGTCGCCTTCCGCAGGCATACTCTATTGCCATTGGACGACTGTCTCTATGCGCTGCAGCCGACCATCCCGCACTTGACACGCTCATCCCTGCATCGGTGCCTACAACGCCACGGCATCTCACGCCTGCCGGATGTTGAGGGCGACAAGGAGCCGAAGAAGAAGTTCAAGAGCTACCCGATCGGCTATTTCCACGTAGATATCGCCGAGGTGCAGACGGCTGAAGGCAGGCTCTATCTCTTCGTGGCCATTGACCGGACATCCAAATTCGCCTTTGCCCAATTGGTCGAAAAGGCCACCCGTCGGGTCGCGGGCGATTTCCTCCGGGCGCTGGCCGCAGCCGTTCCCTATAAAATCTATACGGTTCTCACAGACAATGGCACCCATTTCACCGATCCGACAGGTGACGGTTGGACACCCAAGGACATCAAGGCCATGCGGGCCGAGAACGTGCCTTTCCGATGTCATGCATTCGAGGCGGCGTGTGCCGATCTCGACATCGAGCATCGCCTGACAAAGCCTCGCCATCCATGGACGAATGGCCAAGTCGAAAGGATGAACCGCACCATCAAGGATGCAACCGTCAAGCGCTTCCACTACGACAGCCAAGACCAGCTGCGCAGACACCTCCAGGACTTCATCGACGCTTACAATTTCGGCCGTCGCCTAAAGTCGCTCAAAGGCCTCACACCATACGAGTTCATCTGCAAACGGTGGACAATCGAACCCGAAAGATTCATCATTGATCCGATCCATCAAATGCCGGGACTAAACTGTTGATTTCCACTGAGAACTGACCCGGTATTTCCACCGAGATTTGACCCGCCTTTCAGTTATCTTTCGGGTCTGGTGTTGCGGTCAAGTTCCGGTTTTTCTCCTTTGCGTTTTGGGGCTCGTGGGCCGAGCTGTTCTTGAAGCGGAAGCTGTCGTTTCCGGTTTCAAGGATGTGGCAGTGATGGGTGAGCCGATCGAGCAGCGCAGTCGTCATCTTGGCATCGCCAAACACGCTGGCCCATTCGCTGAAGCTGAGGTTGGTGGTGATGATGACGCTGGTACGCTCATAGAGCTTGCTCAGGAGATGGAAGAGCAAAGCACCGCCTGATGCGCTGAAGGGCAGATAGCCAAGCTCATCAAGGACCACGAGATCGGAATGCATCAGGCGATTGGCGATCTGACCTGCCCGACCCTGCGCCTTCTCCTGCTCAAGTGCGTTGACCAGTTCGACAGTCGAGAAGAAGCGGACCCGCTTGTGATTGTGCTCGATGGCCTGCACGCCGATTGCGGTGGCGATGTGGGTTTTGCCTGTGCCGGGGCCGCCGACCAGCACGATATTGTTGGCCTCGTCGAGGAAGTCACATCGATGCAGCTGGCGCACCAGGGCTTCATTGACCTCGCTGCTTGAGAAGTCGAAGCCGTTCAGATCACGATAGGCTGGAAAGCGGGCCGTCTTCAGCTGATACGCTGTTGATCTGACCTCCCTCTCTGCCGTCTCGGCCTTAAGCAGTTGCGACAGGACCGGAATGGCAGCCTCAAAAGCTGGCGATCCCTGTTCGGTCAGGTCTCCGACAGCCTGTGCCATACCGTGCATCTTCAGGCTTCGCAGCATGATGACGATTGCGCCGCTCGCTGGATTATGACGCATGGCGCACCTCCGTAGCCTTCCGCAGGGTGTCGTAGCGTTCGACATTGGCCTTGGGTTCATTTGCGAGCGCCAAGGCCTGCGGCGCATCGATGGAAGGCGGCGTGAAGGATTTGCCATCGACGAGACGGTGGAGAAGATTCAGGACATGTGTCTTGGTCGGAACCCCGGACTTCAAGGCCATCTCGACGGCGCAGAGCACGGCCTGTTCGTCATGCTGAAGCACAAGCGCCAGGATATCGACCATCTCGCGGTCACCGCCCGGCTTCTTGAGCAGATGCTGTTGAAGTGTCCTGAACGCTTCGGGAAGCTCGGTGAACGGCACTCCGTTGCGAAGAGCGCCAGGCTTGCGCTGCACAACCGCCAGATAATGCCGCCAGTCGTAGACTGTCTGTCCTGGCCGATCATGCGAGCGGTCGATGATGCGTCTGTGTTCGCAGATGACCAGTCCTTCTGCAGCAACGACGACACGGTCCGGATAGACCCGAAGACTGACCGGGCGATTGGCGAAGGATGCTGGAACGCTGTAGCGATTGCGTTCCAGGTGCACAAGGCAAGTCGGGGTCACTCGCTTGGTGTATTCGACAAAGCCGTCGAACGGTCGTGATGCCGGCATGAGAGCCTGCACTTCCTCAGCCCAGATATCGGCGATGGTGCCGCGCATTTTTCCATGCGCGGTCTGTTGCCAGCACTCTTTGCATCGAAGCTCCAACCAATCGTTCAAGGCTTCAAGTGACGGAAAGCGCGGGATCGGTTGAAAGAACCGATGACGAGCATCCTGAACATTCTTCTCCACTTGACCCTTCTCCCAGCCAGACGCCGGATTGCAGAACTCAGGTTCGTAGAGATAGTGGCTGGCCATCGCCATGAAGCGAACGTTGACATCGCGCTCCTTACCGCGGCCGACCTTGTCGATCGCCGTGCGCATGTTGTCGTAGATGCCGCGCCCAGGCACGCCGCCCAAAACGCGGAAGGCATGGTTGTGGGCATCGAACAGCATCTCGTGCGTTTGCAGAAGATAGGCTCGAACAACGAAGGCCCGGCTGTAGCTCAGCTTCGTATGGGCCACCTGCAGCTTGGTGCGCTCATTGCCGATGATCGCCCAGTCCTCTGACCAGTCGAACTGGAAAGCCTCTCCTGGATCGAACGCCAGTGGCACGAATGTCCCGCGTCCCGATATCTGCAAAGCCTTTTGCCGTTCAACCCTCCAATCCCGGGCGAAGGCTGCCACTCGGTTGTAGGACCCCTCATAACCGAGGTTCAACAGATCGGCGTGCAGCTGCTTGAGGGTTCGCTTTTGTTTGCGAGGTTTGTTGGCTTCCGTCTTCAGCCAAGCTGATAATCGGTCGGCAAATGGGTCAAGCTTGCTTGGTCGAGAAGGAAGCTTGAACTTCGGTTCCACGCTGCCATCGCGCAGATATTTGCGGATGGTGTTCCGGGAAAGGCCCGTGCGCCTTGCAATCTCCCGGATCGATAGTTTCTGTCGAAAATGCCAGCGTCGGATCACGCTCAATAATGCCATGTCGATCACTCCGTAGCCCTCGTTGAAAACACGAGGGCAAGGTTCAAACATGGGTCAATTCTCGATGGAAATATCCTGGGCTACCGGGTCAGTTCTCGGTGGAAATCAACATTCAGCGCGAATTCCGATTCCAAGGCAACCTGGTGGGAGGCCGTCCGGCGGGAGCCTACGTTCTGGGCCTCGCCTTCGGCTTCGGCTGGACGCCCTGCATCGGACCGGTCCTTGGCGCGATCCTGACCGTCAGCGCCTATTCTTCGTCCGCAACCCGTGTTCGCAAATCAAGAGAAAGAGGTCTCCCCATCATTACTGGCCTGCGTATCCAGTAATGATCTTGAATCACATACGACGTCAGAAGGGAATCTGGAGGCTTCTGTCAGGTCCGTTTGCTGAGCGTGCCACGCTCACGGTACGGACCTCATTGAAGCCGGATTGAACGAAGGCGGGGTTGTTTGGCACCATGGGGATTTAGCTTGATCGACGCATGGCAATTGGCAGAGGGCCCTTGCCGAAACTTTTGAACAAGTCCCGACGACGGTTTTGGCTGGCAGTTTCGGTACGTTTGACGCCTCGGTTGGCTGGAGTGCATCGAGTAAACCTTGGATGCTGTTGCGTCGCGCGTCGCGCAGGTGCGATTGGCCAAGGGATTGGGTCAGCGGCCCTTCGACATACCAACGCTGATCGTAGGAATGAAGCAGCGTTTGTCGTAGTATCTCCATCAAAGGATGTGAACCGAGAGACTTGAACGCCGATTTGATATCTTGCCTACAGACTTTCGTGATGGCTTTGTTTAGTAGCTCAGTGCGAAATCACATGTCCATCGGGTTTGAGAATCGGATAGGACCGGACACCAGCTCCACAATTGATACGTTCCTGAACCCTTACAGGCGGTGCGACAAAATGTGTATGGACAGGTCACAAAGTTTTAGCTATTCGATATGAGATGAAAAGGTATGCTCGCATTCTCACGATCCTCATGCTCGCCGTGTTCGCGGCGGGTTCGGTCGTGCATACCGCGAATGCCGCCAGTATGAACACGACGATGGCACTTACCGCGATCGACAGTGGCGATATGGGCTACTGCCAGGATTGCCCTGACGGCAGCGACGAATTGCAGCCGTGCGATTTTGTCTGCGTATCACCGTTGCTGGCCATCCTGCCATCTGGCGAATCCGGTCTGCCTGCGGCCGTGACGATCACCGAAAAATCGGTTGATCGGAGCATGGGCGGACGCACCGGACTGCCGAACCCTTACCCTCCGAGATTCACCATCCTGAGCTGACGCTGCCCGGAGTCCGTTCCGGCTAGCTGCGGCTGACTTCATGCGCGATCAATCTGATCGTTCATGGTCTTACTCAGCATCGCGGGTTCGCGCACTGCTGGATCGAGCACCCCCTCAGGATTGTTGGAACATCATGACATTGCTTTTGCCGACGCCGACGCGTCGAGCCTTTCTCACGTCCGCTGTGGCCTTCGGGGCCAGTGCAGTGCTCTCGGTTTCGATAAACCGAGTAGCTCGCGCCGCGCCGGGCAAAACTCCTTCCGCAATTGCTTTCGATGGCAATGCGCTCATCGTAGGAGGTGCCGGGTTCATCCGCCGCGAAGACGGCGGAGTGTCCACACCGCTGCCCGGTCCGAAAAGCGGCAGCATTCTTTCGCTTGCGACGCACAACGACCGTGCCGGCCGGATTGCAGCGGGGCTGTCCAATGGGGGCGTTGCGCTATCCGAAGACGGCGGGCAGAGCTGGGAGGCGAGAAGCCAGGGTTTACCCGAGGCTCCAGTAGTTGCTGTCGCAGCGGCTGTTTCAAACCCCGAAACCCTGTATGTTTCCGTTCATGGTGACGGTCTATGGAAAAGCGAAGATGCTGGCCGGTCTTGGGTCTTCGCGATGGACCGGCCTTGGCTGGCAGATGCCGAACGCGACTTGACTGCATTGGCCTCGGTCGATCTGGCCTCGGGCATGGGCGGCATCTGGTTATACGCTGGAACCGGATTGGGTCTCACCCGCGTGCCCGACTGTTTCTGCCGTTGGCAGGACGTGCAGCCAGGCGATGCGATGGACGCATTGGTATCCGGGGCAGCGCCTGCGCCGGAGTCACCGTTGCCCACCGGAGAACCTATCCACGCTTTGGTGAGCGCAGCGTCGGTTCCGATGAGGCTCTATGCCGCCCTACCTTCCGGTGTGTGGGCTTCTGCGGACGCGGGGGTCGTCTGGGTGCAACGCTCATCTTTCCGCACTGATGCGGTCGCCGTCCATCCCAACAATGCCGATCAAGTCGTTGCCCTCACAGAGGACGGTCTCATCCAAACTCGCGACGGCGGTCTGTCCTGGACCCCGCTCGCTAACAATTAATGGAGAACAACATGAAAAAGATCTTTGTTGCCGCAACCGTTACCGCCCTGGCTGTCATTGGTAGTGTGGCGTTTACGGCGTTGACCTCGGCTCAAGCTCCCCAAGACGCAAGTGCCAGCGTTGCTGGTGCCAAGGCGATCACAATCTGGCGCGACCCCGGCTGTGGATGTTGCGATACCTATGCCGACTATCTGGAGACCAACGGCTTTTCTGTGACGCGCGTCGATGATCGCGATTTCGACAAGCGCTCGGTTGAAATGGGCGTTCCCGAGCGAGGTATCGGGTGTCACCTGGCCGAGATTGACGGCTATGTCGTAAGCGGCCTCGTGCCTGTCGAGATTATCGAACGGCTGGTCAGCGAGCGTCCAGATGTCACCGGCATCACGTTGCCCGGAATGCCGGGGAATGCTCCCGGCATGGCACCGGCAAAGACAGGCACGCTGAAGACCTACGCCTTCGGCAAGGACGGCGTCGCCGTTTACTCCGATGAGTGATGGCATGAACTGTATGATGGATGGCTCCATGATGGGCTTTATGATGTTCGGAGGTGGTCTGTTCAGCCTTCTGATCCTGGCTGTTCTGGTCCTCGGCATTTTCGCGTTGGTGAAGTTTCTGCGGGGGCGGCAATGAGGCGGATGATGCTCCTCCTTTCCGCTGTCGCCTTTTCGGGTCTGGCAGCTATCGCCGCGCAGGGGCAATCGCAAAGTACCGGTACACAAGCCGAAGACCTGACTGTGCTGGGTTATCCTGTGACAGACGAGCAGATCACCCTCGGAAGGCAAGTTTATGCGCAAAACTGCGCCTCCTGCCATGGCGCCGAGCTCCAGGGTCAGCCGAACTGGAGGCGCAGGCTGGAGAACGGCCGCATGCCGGCGCCGCCCCATGACGAGAGCGGCCACACCTGGCATCACTCGGACCAGGACCTGTTCGACATCACCAAGTTCGGCGTCGGCGGTGTCGTTGCGGGCTATGAGAGCGACATGCCCGCGTTCGAGGACATCCTGAGCAACGAGGAGATCGCAGCGGTACTCGCATTCATCAAGAGTACCTGGCCCGAGCGCCAGCGGGAATCACAGGCTCGAGTGACGGCCAAAGCCGGTGGTGGGTTATGACTATGGACAGGGAACAGTCGTTCACCAAAACGGGACGAAGCGTTTTGGCCTTCCTGCCGCTTACTGTCGCTGCGGTGCTTGCCATCTTTCTGGCCTGGGGCTTGACCCAAGACCCTGGCAGTCTTCCGTCCGCGCTCATCGGCAAGGTGGTGCCGGAATTTGACCTGCCGCCGGTTCAGGGACGATCGCTCGGGCTGTCGAGCGATGATCTCAAAGGAAAGGTATCGCTGGTCAATGTCTTTGCTTCCTGGTGCGTTGCCTGCCGCGAAGAGCACCCTCTGTTCATGCAGCTTGCAGCGCAAGGCACCGTGCCGCTGCACGGCCTCAACTACAAGGATCAGCCGGACGATGCGGCGCAATGGCTGGACAACCTCGGGGACCCATACACGCGCACCGGAGCCGACATCAGTGGGCACGTGGCGATCGATTGGGGCGTCTATGGCGTACCCGAAACCTTTGTGGTCGATGCGGACGGGCTCATCGCCTACAAACACATCGGACCGGTGAACGAAGAGGTGCTCGCGAAAACCATCCTGCCGCTGGTGGAATCATTGCGCCAGCAGACCGCGGACCAGAAGATGTGGGGCGCTGGTTCATGACGGCTCTATTGCACGCAAAACGCACGATTTTAATCGCACTTGCGGCTGGGGGCCTCGTGGTGGTCGCGCTCGCAGTCACCGCCGCAATGATTTACATCGACGGCGATAAGGGCTCCCACCCCGTTAGCGACAAACCAGGCACAATATTATTGCCCCAGCCCTTCGTCATGCACGAAACGCCTCGGCCGCTTCCCGTGGTCACGTTCGAGGACGGGGCAGGTCAGGCTCTCACGCTGGCCTCATTCAAAGGCACAACCGTTCTGCTCAACATCTGGGCGACCTGGTGCGTGCCCTGCCGCGAGGAAATGCCAACGCTTGACGCGCTTCAGGCAAAACTCGGCGGCCCCGGTTTCGAGGTTGTGCCTCTTTCTGTCGACCGGGCCGGGCCGGAGGTGGTCCGCAAGTTCTATGCCGAGATCGGTATCCGGAATCTCGGTCTCTATATCGATGCCTCGATGCGGGCTTCGTTCGACCTTGCGGCCGTCGGCCTGCCAACGACGCTCCTCATTGATGCCGAAGGGCAAGAACTGGGGCGGCTGGTCGGCCCGGCAGAATGGGACGCGCCCGAGATGGTCGATTTTCTCAAAACCCATCAGACCTCGAACTGAAAAGGAAGCCTTCATGGATAAGTCACGACAATACAGCACCGAGGACGGTTCGTTTGGCCGCGATGTTCTCTACGCGCTTCGCTACTACCTCGGCGGCCGTCGCGGATACCTCATACTTGCGACGGTCCTGATTGCTGGCGGTCTCGCGTTTAATTGGAGTTGGCTAGCCGCGGCAGGCATAGCGCCGCTGCTCCTCACAGCACTGCCGTGTGTCGCCATGTGCGCGCTCGGACTCTGCATGAACAAGGTTACCGGCGGTTCCTGCAAGTCAAACCAGGCCGGAAACCCTGCTGCCGCAGACGGTGAACCTTCATTACCGGGCGGAGCCCAAAATGACCTCTTGTCGGACGAAACCGTGCAACACGCACAATCCGTCAGTGTGGCGGTTTCGTCCCGGCATTCCCTATCCCTAACCAAGCAGAAAAAGGAACACGACCGATGATTAAACCTATCAAGTCTCTCACTATGGCTGCCGTTCTGATGATCAGCATCGCCGCAGTCCCGACCCTTCAAGCCGCTGAGCACAAAACTCCAAGCAACCAGGGCTCCATGATGGAAGAGGGCAGCACGGGGAACAACAAAGATATGATGAATCAGGACGGAATGTCCGGCATGGGCGGAATGGACGGCATGATGGGCATGATGAAAATGATGGCCCAGATGGCGCCGATGATGGAGCAGTGCACCAAGTTGATGGCCAGCATGACAGACAACATGAAGACGTCGACTGACCAATAGGAGGCTGAGATCCCCCGCCCGGACATTTGGTCCGGGCGGGGGGCTGCGAGAAACAGACATGACATCAGGCAAAACAACACATCTCAGACGAATTCGCTACGGCCTGTGGTTCCTGGTGACCATTGCCGCGTTGGTGATCGGTGGTGCCTATTTCGTCCGGACGATCGGCGTCCGCGAGCCGCCGTCGGTCACCACCGGCGAGGCCGCAATTCGCTCCGAGTTTTCGTTGATCGACCACAACGGAAATCGCGTGACCGAGGCCGACTTCCTCGGGCGCTGGCAACTCGTGTTCTTCGGGTTCACCTATTGCCCCGACGTCTGCCCGACCACGCTCGCCTACATGGCGAATGTGCTGGATCGGTTTGGCGGCGAGGTCGAGCGGGTCGCACCGATCTTCATCACCGTCGACCCGTCGCGCGATACGCCGGAGGTGATGGCGGAATATGTCCAGGCCTTCCACCCGAAGCTGGTTGGACTGACCGGATCCGAAGCCGCGGTTGCCGCAGCTGCCCAATCCTTCCGCGTCTACTACGAGAAGATGGAAGAGGAAACAGCGCCGGACGGATATCTGATGGCGCACTCCGGGCACATCTACCTGATGACACCCGAAGGCCGCTTTGAGGATGTCTTCCGCGAAGGCGAACAGTCCGCGGAAGAGATGGCCGTCGATGTCCTTGCAAGAATGAATAGAAAACAATGATGAAAATACTGATTGCAATAGCGGTGGCGGTCTGGGCGGGCGCATCGCCGACACTCGCAGAGGAGAGCGTCCGCATTTCCGATGCATGGGCGCGCGCCTCCGTCCTCGCGTCCCGGCCGGTCGCCTCCTATCTCACGATCGAGAGTGCTGTGGAGGATCGGCTCCTCGGTGTGGCCACGCCTGTCGCCGGCCACGTCATGATTCACGCAGTCGAAAAGGACGGCGACATAAGCCGCATGAAACACATCGAAACGCTTGAATTGCCATCGGGTGAGCGGTTTACGCTCGCGCCCGGCGGCATGCATCTGATGCTGATGGGACTGCAAGACAAACTCAGCGAGGGAACGACATTCCCTATGACGCTCAGCTTCGAGAACGCCGGAGAGATCAAGATAGAGGTCTCCGTGCTCGGAATAGCGGCCGAGGGGCCAAGGGAGGTTTCTGAATGAAGCGCCTCCTGATCCTGGCCGCCCTGCTGGTCGCACAGCCGGCATTCGCAAACCATCCCGGTGAGCGCATCGATGAGGTGATGACCGATCGCGAGCCGGCCTTCGAGGTCGCGGATCGCCCTTCCACGCCCGAACTCAGCCTCGAAGAACCGGACGGTGACGTCCTGCGCCTCGGCGATCTCCATGATCAGATCATCGTGCTGAGCTTTGTTCCGCAGAACTGTGACAGTCCATGCGCCAAACAGCAAGCCGTTCTCGCAGGCGTGCAAGAACAGGTGAATGCTTCGCCGATGAAGCAAATGGTCACGTTTGTAACCGTTCTTGACGCAGATGCCTCGACCAAGGCTCCGTGGGACCAGGCGAACTGGCGGCTCATGATCCCATCGGACGACAAGACAACTGCCACTGTGGCGGATCGATTTGCGGCGTTCAGCGGCCGCGACCAGGAGTTGCCGATGGCGCATGTCATCGACCGCAACGGACGGCATGCCGGGATTTTCCATGGATCAGATTTCAGCAAAACAAATCTGACCCTCTACATCAACCAGCTCAT
>TARA_R110000751_G_scaffold262728_1_pt1 | contig 13768 bp, 18 predicted proteins | sample TARA_R110000751 | Tara Oceans TARA_R110000751 (sample SAMEA4398001) | marine metagenome | biome: Polar Biome; feature: [MES] marine water layer (ENVO:01000295) within the mesopelagic zone...; material: water (ENVO:00002006), including particulate matter (ENVO:01000060) such... | reverse complement strand
TAGTCGTGCCAATAGATTGTCGCTTGATTCTCTTGATAGCTTTCATTATTCATTCTATGTCTTAGCCCTTTGTATTTGCGGGTTATTAGCGCTGCTCAGTTTCTTTTTGTATTTTTGAGTTTCTTGTAATTGACGCATTGTGTGTATAGTATCGTGTATAAATTTTTTGCTAACTGTGTATAAAAAATTAAATGGCAATCAGTGACACCAAATTAAGAAAGCTGCTAGGTAAAAATCAAACACCGTGCGTATTATCGCATAGAGATAGTTTAAGTGTAAGGGTATCAGCTAAGGGGACTATCACTTGGCAATACCGTTGTCGTGTCGATGCTAAGCAGGTAATTATTACGCTAGGGCGTTATCCTGGGCTAAGCATAAAAGAAGCACAAGACTACATACCGCTGTTTCAAAATTGGTTGAGCCAAGATAAAGATCCACGCCTAGAGCTTAAGCTTATGCGTAACAATGCCAAGGGCCTGCCCACAATGGCAGAAGTTGCTGCAACGTGGCTAGATAAAAAAGTACCTGACCTAAAAGAAAAAACACAAATTTTATACGCAAACCAAGTCAGTAAATGGATTGTACCAATACTTAATGATAAAAATACGCCGCTTGATTTAATGACCATTAAAGATTGGATAACATATTTTGATGAAGTAAAAGCACAAGGCAGTGCTAAAACAGCCGGTACTATACTAGTACGTATTAAGTCGATTATTGGTTGGGCTGAAAAGCGGGGGGAAGTAAAACCATTTAACCCTGTGCTCACATTAAATGTAAATGATATCGGTGAACAAGCATCGGTTGGCCAACGAGTTATGCGCTTTGATGAAATTGCAAAGCTTTGGATACAAATAGAAAGCTCAAAAGCCACCCCAGCTACTAAAGCATGCCTACAACTAATTTATATAACAGGGGCTCGCCAATCAGAGGTTCGTTTAGCAAAGTGGGAGCATTTTGACTTTGGAAATGGCATTTGGACAGTACCGCCCGAAAACTCAAAAACAAATAAAGCTATCCGTAGGCCAATTTCAGCTAAGATGAAAAGCATACTAGATACGCTTGCGATGGTGTATGGGCGAAAAGGTTACCTAATACCAGGTGGTAATCCACACAAACCAATGACCACCCACAGTATTAATCGTTATTGCTGTCGAATGTGCGATCACTTGTTTGAAAAATATAAAATGCCCAAGTTTCTACCGCACGATGCTCGTCGTTCGTTATCAACATTGCTGAGTGAAAATGGTGTAGCGCCGCATGTAACCGAAAAAATGCTAGGCCATACAATGCGTGGCGTAATGGCTGTTTACAACAAACATGATTGGATAAAAGAACAGGCAGATGGATATGAGCTTTATTGTCAGTTAATAGACAAAGCAATAGAAAATGAGCTTAAAGCTGAATTATATAGTAAATGATGTCCTACAAGACATGAATACACACGTAGATACATAAAAGTTGACATAGCCGTCAATAGGTTTAAAATTCATTGTAGGATTATTTTTTATAATAACCTAATGATACAACGGCATTAAGGAGCTTATTATGGCTACCACGTCATTTGAAAAAAACTTTGTAGTAACCGATCAAAGAGCTATTCAAGCGTTCAGAGAAAACTGCAAAAAAGCCCATAAAGTTACAACAAATAATCGTAACCATGAGGCAGATAGAGTAAAAGGAATTGCATTATTAAGACAACGGTTGTCCAGCTCTCAGAGCTAATAAAGGAGTTTGATGCACCCCAACTACATCAACTCCTTTCTAGTTTTTGTAGTACAAAAAACACAGATGTTGAAGCATTCTTAACCGATCAAAACAAAGCTATTCGCCTCGAAAATGCGTCTAAATCACGCACCTATTTAATATTAGATGATGGTAGCGGCCAAATACTTGCCTATTTTTCATTGTCTATCAAAGAAGTCTCCCTAAATCAAAATAACGAAACTAAAATAAGCAAAGGTCTGCGAAAAAAGCTTGACGGAATTTGTAAAAATAGTGAACGTGTAAATGCCTACCTTATAGGCCAGATAGGTAAAAATGATTCAGTAGCAGATAATCAAATAAACTTATCGTATATTCTCGAAGAAGCCTACACAATTATAGATAAAGCAAACCAACTTGTGGGAGGCCGCGTAATAATATTAGAATGTGAAAAAGCTGAAAAGTTGGTAGCGCTATATCAAAATAATGGGTTTAATATTCTTATAGACAACCCCGCAGAGCGCCTTATAACCATGTATATTTGTGTTAGGTAGAGTAAATTAGCCGAAGGTGAATCCATGAAAACCACATCGAAATTTTTACGCTTATTAGATAATGATATAAAAGCGGGGAATGTTAAAAAAATATCTAGCTCAGTATTTAATAGAATAAGCGCTATTAAGCAAAAGGCTCATTTAGCCAGAACCAAACAAGATGACTGCAAGCCCGTTAATTAACGGGTTTTTTAATGTCTATAACTTTACTGGAATCGTTTTTCTATTTTTTAATTAATAAAGGATTAAACATGGATGCAACGCTTATTACGACTATTTGTAGTGTATTTATTGCTACTTGTGCTCTTATAGTTTCATTACAACAAACAATATTGGCTAGAGAGCATAACAAGCTTTCAGTGAAGCCTTTGATCTCAGATGTTATGCACCGAGGTTTTAGTGAAAAAGAATTTACCTACGATATTAAAAATAATGGTCTAGGGAGTGCAGTCATAACATCTTTTCAATTTATTTGGGATGAAGAAGAAATAACAAGTTCGAAATTATTTGAAAAAATACAGCAGTCTCTATCAGTCAGTGATGAATTTGAATTAGGTCAATTTGGTGAAAATAGTACTTTAGCTAAAGATGAAGTAAAAAAACTAGTCTATATCAGAGTTAGACAAGATGTATCAAGTGATAACGCTTCTGTGAGGTATACCGCTATTCATGATGACTTACTTGGCAACTTAAGAGTTCATATAAATTATCAGTCAATGTATGGTGATAACCTCTTTTTTGAAACAAATATAAGCACAATTCAAGATGAATTAAAGCTGTTAACTAAAGATGGTAATTAAATATCTACGCTTAACTGATATGATTTTTTTGAGCTATGCTTAGTTTTTATTTTAACTAAAGAGTAAAAGCTATGTCTGTAAAGGTAAATATGGGTGGGTTAAAAAAGCTAGCTAAAAATATAGAAAATTTAAACGGCAAACAGGTAACCATGGCAGATACGATTAATGATAGCTTTGTATCCAGTTGTTCATCTTTTAATAGCTTTGATGAATTACTAGCAGCAAGCTCCTTTGATGTCTCAACAGCAAAAGATTTTGAAGCGGTAGCTGCTAATGACGAATGGGATATATATATTGCTGATAATACAAATTTTAATTCATGGGAAGAAATGCAAGTAAGTGCATTGCGTCTATATGTCAAAAGCCAAGTAGGTAAAGGGCTTTAAAGCTAACTATGCTCTATATTATATAGAGGTCAGTCCCATGAAAATAATTATCTCCGTAATATTTATAGTTTTGGTAATTTATTCCCAGATTTATGGTTTTCAGCAGAAAATACTTTATATAAGCGTTGATACATTCAATTTGTTACCTGGCCCAGATGAGTCTGTTATTGTTTCATTTGGTAAAAATGAAAACGACTTTCATGCATTTGCTATAAAAAAGAAAGATATAAAGCAGGGTGTTGAGCTTATATCAAACTCAAAGAATAACCCTAACTTTACAGTACTTGGTGATATAGAAGGTGAACCGCTTATTCGATCTGAGCAGGCCGAAACTTTTGCAAAAGTTAAAGTGTTGAGTGTTGATAAAGAAGCACAAAAAGCCATATTTGAACTTGAAGCTAATTTACTAAACATAAATACGAATGAGCTTAATGAATTAGATAGAACAAAAGTGATTGTAAAAGGGAAGCCTTTTTTAAAGCTCATCTAACATTAAAATTGTATGTTCGATTAGTACCTGCTAGATTTGCAGGCTCTAGATGTTTCTAGTAGGTAAATAATAAATAAGGACATTATATAGTGCAGTTACTCAAGCTCAACATAGATAAAATCATAATTCATCAAGTATATCAGAGAGATGCCGATGGACATCGTGTCAAACCAATGCAAACTCATGATTATACAAATTTTGCACCGGCTGCTATGGAAACATTTAAGCAACGTATTGTAGAAGCTCTAGGTGAAAGCTCAAAAGCAGTTGAGATGGAAATTGTTAATCAGGATTTAACTAGTGTTTCTCACTTAGTTAACCATTCTATTGATGAAGATCGTGTGACATTTGCTGTTTCATCTTATGACTTTGCAGTAAAGCTTAGTGACTCTCAGCTAAGCAGAGGTATACCCGGAGGGATTGTAGTTATCTTTACTGGTACTGTAGGGCGTTCGGCTAATAAATTTCTTGGTATAATTAAAGCAGAAACGCATAGTGCATATGAAGCAGAAAAAGACTCTCAGACCGGGGAAATATCTTTAAAATATGTTGAAGAGGTTTTATTAACACCTAGTTCTAAACTTTATAAAACAGCAGCTTTTTTTGAGAAAGCTAATTCTGATCCACAATCTAAAGATTTGAATGATAAATGGCTAGTAATGGTGTCAGACTCGCAAATTGGTAAAACTGATGGTAAAGCTGCAGCAAAGTATTTTTATTACAGTTTTCTCGGTTTTGGTTACCCCCAAACTAGTGCACGAACAACTAAACAATTCTACGACGAGACAAAAAAATTCATTAAAGCGCTAGAAGTAGATGAATCTCAAAAAAGTGATTACATTAATGCATTAACTACTTACTTAAAAGTTGATACCTCATCAACAATAAGTACAGCAGACTTCGCATCTAAATATTTTGATCAAGACACTCAGGATGAATTTGCTGGATATATGGATGATGCAGGTCTTCCCACTGCATCCTTTACTAAAGATATAGAATATATTTCTAGTAGCTTAAAGTTTAGAAAAGTCAGCTTTAGCAAAAATATAAAAATATCTGCACCTTCGGACTCCTTTAAAAGTTTAATTAGTATGTCTACTATAGACGGGGACATTGGAAAATCTGGCCTTCCAGAAGAATGGACTCAAGTCATAATTAAGGACAAAATAGTGAAGCAAGAATGACAGAGGAAGAGTTTCAACAGCATTGGGATAGGGATAAACTAGCTTATGATGCTTGGGGGGGGGTTGTTGTTGCAACAATCTGCACAGAGCTAAAAAAAGCGGGTAAATCTATTGATGTCTTTTTAAAAATACCACCAAAGCACAGGGTCAAAGGTGAACAATCGTTAATCGATAAAGCTTTTTATCGACCGGACAAATCTTACACAGACCCATATAACGAGATAGAAGACAAAGTTGGTGCTCGTTTTGTAGTCCTGTTGATTGAAGATATAAAGCTAATTGATGACATTATCAAACGTTCTGAATTGTGGACGTTTGATGCTTGTAAACATTTTGATGAAGATAAAGAAAGAGAACCGTTGTTATTTACCTATCAATCAGTACATTTTATTCTTCGACCAAAAAAGGCATTAAATGTTGGAGGCTGCAATATCACAACAGAAATACCTTGTGAAGTACAGATTAGAACTTTACTGCAACATGCTCATGCTGAGTTAACTCATGATGCTATATATAAAGCAAAAAGAGCAGTAAAGCCTAGTGTCCACCGCACAGTTGCTAAAAGTATGGCTCTGATTGAAACAACTGATGGCTTCTTCAATGAAGTATCACATCAATTAAACCATGGGCCAGTAGAAGAGCTTGGCATTGTATCTAAGCTAGATGCTATTTATTTTTCTAGTACAAAAATAAAACCGAACACTCAAAAATCTATCTTAACTATTTTAGATGAATTTGAAGACTTAGTTAATGATACTCTGATTGATTCGATAGAATCTTATATCAATAAAACGCCTGAAATAGCCGAAATAATTCAAGAAAAGTACTCAGATAGTGCTTTATATAAACAAAGTACAGTACTTCTCTTATATTGGATGCTTAAACGGAAAAAGAGAAAGCTTTTAGATAGTTGGCCTTTTGATAAAAGTATACTCATACCATTGGCTAATGATATTGGTGTGAGTATGAGAGATGATCACTAATAATAGCCCGCATTTAGCGGGCAATTATTAGTGTTATTTACTTTTAAGTGAACTTAACAATTTACCTATCTGATCCATGCCATCAAATGTGCTCGGGAGGTTTTCAGCATCACTGATAATACCGCTAAATATCAAGTTCTCAAATTTTTCTAAAACGGTAGGATCACCTTTTTTAATTTCTTTAGAGTAATCAGCATAGTTTTGAATAAATTGACAAAGAGTTTGTCTAAGCTCAACCTGGAGAACCTGAGCTTTTATTGATTTATAGTTGTGTAGCACAACTCTGAAAAAGTAGAGCAAAATTATTTCTAACGAAATAAGAGGTAACAAGTTTAGTAGGTGTGTAGAAATTGCAGGATTCTGACTAATATCGTTAGGGTTATATATAGAAATCATAGCGGATAAAGGAAATGCAATTAATGAAAATGCTAATACTATAAGGACAAAGAAAGTATTAGTTGCTTCCTTATGTTTCCGTTTTGCTAGCTCATTAAAGCCTTTGTATAATCCAACAAAGTTAAAAGCAGTCTCTTGCTTATCTAATGTGGCTTGTAAATTTTTAACTGTTTGTTCTTTTTGTTCTAATTCAGTTTGAAAATCAGATATTTTATTTATTATTTCATCTTTAGAGCTAGCAATATTATTTAACGTCTCTTCTACAGTAAGTCTCTTTTCGTCAAATGTAGAAAAAAGTTTAATCTGTTTAGAGTGGAATAAATTTTTTGTAATTAAAAGTGGAGTTGAGTTAATGATGTAAAGTAACTCTAATTTAAATTCATCATCAAAAAATTCATTTATAGTATTGCTAACAGCTTCTTTTTTTATGTTCATTCTAGAAAACGATTTTTCAAATGCTTCATGCTCTTCTTCACCTTCTTTGAGCATAAAGTCTATTTCGAAGAAAAACCTTAATGAGCTTAAGTAAAGCTTTTGAATATGAGGGGATATATGATCATTATTAACAGAAGTATTGGTAACCTTTTTGATGCAATCAAGAAACTGTTCGCCATAAAGGCCGATATTTAGTTTTGTATAATTGTCCCAAGCAACCGGGTAATCGAATGTATTGCTGATGATATTCGCTGAAGCTTTAAGCAAATCAAAATTGGCATCAGCTATGTCACTTTCAAAAAATTTATTTTCACGTTCTTTTAAAAGCTTTAAATCTAGAAAGCTTTTGATAATCGCTTTGTTATCGTCTTTTTGAAAAAACATAATTATTCCCTTAATTTATTGTCAGTAACCGCTTTCAAAGTGACTTACCTGCAAATATAACTTTTCCTACTAAAGTACAGTTGCCATTGATGGGTATTAGTTGCTCTGGCCAGTTGGGGTTGGCGGCTTTTAGGAATTTATGGCCGTTTTCGATAATTAGCTGTTTAAATGTAGCTTGGTTATCGTCGTCTAGGCGGGCTACTACGTACGAACCGTGGATGCATTCCGCTTCAGGGTCTACAAAAATCAAATCACCTTCATCAAACTTTGGCTCCATGCTAATACCTTGCACTTTTAAAACAAAAGTTAGGTCGCTGCAATTAACCGGGCACATAAAACGTTCTGCGTCATACGCTTTAATCTCACTTATTTCTGACCAAGCACCGGCTTGCACCCAGCTAATAAGTGGGGCGGTGGCTTTGATTGATGGCCCTGGTGCAACATTACTACTACTGTTTTCACCAATACCGAAGCGCAAATATTCTGGTGTACATTGGAGTGCTCGCGCTAATGACTCAATATTGCGAGGATTCTTAGTACCACCACGTTCCAACTTTTGTATAGAGGTTTGAACGGTGCCAACTAGTTCAGCAAGTTGATATTGGGTCAACCCCAACTTCTTACGGCATTCCTTAACTCTTTCTGCAATATCCATATTAATACCTTTAAATAAATTAATGACTTTAAGTAATATAGGAAAGATTATCACAACCTTTTGTGATAATTACAAATCACTTAAAATCATGCTTAATAATCAAATAAAGTGATAATTGAGTTTGACAATGAAATAAAGTGATCTTACTATCACCTAAAGTCATTTTTGAAGAGGTGTTTATGTCAGCCATAGAAAAAGCAGTAAGCCTGATTGGTGGGCAAACAAGGTTAGCTCGTCTTTTGGGTACTCAACAAACCGCAGTTTGGAACTGGGTAAATAGACACAGCCAAGCCCCAGCGAAATACATTCCGCGTATTTCAGAACTAACTAACGGTGAAATATCGGTAAACGATTTACTAGCCGATCATCAAAAAAGCAAAAAGGAAGATGCAGCATGAGCACTGAACAACAAATCATTTTATTAGATATTCACCCAGACGCTAAAGCCGTGTTGTTTGCACTACTGCAAGAAAACAACCAACTACGCACTGAGCTTGAAGAGCAAAAAGACCGCCTAGTTAGCACCGTTGAGGCATGCGAGGTATTGGGATGTGCGCGTAAAAAGTTTTGGATTTTGTCGAAGTTGTCTGATTTTCCTAAATCAATTCAATTTGGCAAAACTAATCATTATCGCTTAAACGAGCTAATTAAATTTAGAACGCAGCACCAACAAAGCGTTAATAACTAGGAGCAAAGCAATGAGCACATACCAAATATTTGACCAAAACACGTATAACGCATTACCTAACTTAGCCGCCAAAGCTGAGTATTTACTTAAGTGCCAAATAAGCACTAAAGACGCCGTTAATTGTAAATCAGTTGAATTTGAACCGTGCTTACAAGCCTTTGTTGGTGAGTTGCCATTACCTATTTACTGCCACGGCAACGAAAACCAAACCATACAAAAAGCCGTGTACTGGTTAAAAACACAAGCTTTATCTAAACCACAGCAACAACCACAAAGAGTATAAATATGGCTAACGCATTTATTAAACAAAGCGATAACGCACAACCTGCACCACTAAAAGCAGTAGAAGGGCGCCACATACCAAAAGGCTTAGCTGAAATAAAAGCATTAATGAGCGATAGAACGCGCACACCAGGTTATGTTTTTAATGCCGTTTTAACTGATCAACAACGAAAATTAGTGTGTATTGCTGCAGGACTTAAACAACGCCATATACAAATGAGCTTTTATCAATTTAATTTGCAAGAGCGTGAAGCAGTGCGCAAAGGCATTTTAGCGTTACAAGACATTGTTGCCGCTTTTACCGACGCCAACGTACTTGGCCGCGAAAACTTCGAAAGAACCCCGCCTAAGTTTGATGTTGTTCCGCGTTTAGTTAAACAGTCAAAAACTGATTCACAAACACACTAAGGAATAGCCATGACTCCCGATCAGCTAATCAATCAAGATAGTGGCAATGTTGAATTTTACACGCCCGATAAAGTTTTGAAGTATGTGCACCAAATGTTTCCGGTTATTGATTTAGACCCAGCAAGTTGTGTAGTGGCTAACAAGTCAGTAAAAGCAACGTGTTATTTAACCAAAGATGATGATGCATTAACACGAAATTGGATAGCAAACACGGTTTGGTTAAATCACCCATTCAATAAAGGTGAACAGGCATGCAAACAGAAGTGCGTTAAAAAAATATGTAACGACCCGACTTACAGTAAGTATCGCGGCCGCTGCATTACCGAAGACATAGCCAGCAACGGCGATTGGATTGACTATTACTTAGACCAATATGCGCAAGGTAACTTTAAAGAAGCAATGAACATTACCTTTGTTAATAGCTCAGAGGCATGGTGCCAAAAGTTATTAAACGCAGGCTTAAGCTGTTTTATTGATGGTCGTACGCACTTTAATGATGCACAAGGCAATGTAAAAAAAGGCGCACCCAAAGGCTGTTTTATTACTTACCTTGGCAATAGAACCGACGAGTTCCGAAAAATATTCTCGGCGCTTGGAGTAGTGAAGTAATGAATCTACGCACACAGCCACACATTCTCAGTAAATCTACACCAATAATTTAATCCCAAAGGACTACTAAAATGAACACAATCAAAGACCAAGATCTATCTAAAAATCAGCTATTAGTTAAAAACATTGTTGAGCATGCGGTAGACCAAGCCAACTTTACTATTAAAAATTTAGGCAAGCGCTCTACCGTTGCCATGCTAATGGAGTGCGAAAACTGCCTAACTGACTTTATGCCAGTGGTCAAACTTATTGCTGATGACTACATTGAATACGCGCCAATTTACGACCAAATGTGCGCCGCAATTGATGCCGTTCAAATGGGTGAAGATTTAGTTGAAATAGAGTTTGCCGAATAAATGGCAAACCCCAAACCACTCGACTTACAAGCCCTTAGACTATCTGGTATAGCTAAGGGTTTAATTTCGTCTATAAGTGATATTGACGACCGCAACTTTTTAGCGCGTGGGCTGCAAAATGTGCCAGTGCCTTTGCAAAGTCGTATGGCTCGTAAATATATAGACCGCTACAACCAAAAAAAAGCGGGTAGCCAATACCGTGCTAATACATGGTTACGCCGTACCATTGCCCGTTTAAAGCCGCGCTTTGGCGTACTGTTTAGTATTACTCAAAATATGCCATTGCCATGGCATATTTTAAGCAGTATTGAAAAAACCAAAAAACACGCAGGCACACTCGCTATGGAGTGCGTGCAAATAACGCTTGATGTAAGCGAAGAAAACCAACACCTACCGTACGAAAAAATAATATCGTTAACCTACGATGCAATAGCAACTCATGCAAAAGCTGTAGGTGCTAATGTACCATTTTACGCCATGCGCGATGACAACCTGCCAACCGAGTGTTACGAAATTGCACTGCTAAAAATGCAGTGTGATAGGTGGTGGGCTCGCCAATTAAAAACTATTCGCCGCCAGTTTTTAGAGTTACTAGAAATTGCCACAGGTCAAGTAGGCAAAGATTTATACCACGATAAAAAAAGCAAAAAGTTTAAACGCCGTGGCATTAGCCCTTACTCGTCAAAACAAGCACAGCGCGAGTTTAACTTTGCACAAGCCAGTGGCCGCCAGTTCCTAGAAATGATGGAACTGCAAAGCAGCGACGGCGACGTAATAAGTTTAATTGAAGCCGTAAAAAGCGGTATGGCAAATCCTGCCAACCGCCGTAACGAGTTAATGTTACGCATACGCGAAACCGAAGAGTTAGCCGACGAAATGGGCTATGTAGGTGTGTTTTACACTATTACGTGCCCGTCGCGTTTTCATGCAAACTCAAGTAAATGGCACGGCGAAACCCCAAAAGATGCACAAAATTACCTAACCCAAACATGGGCGCGTGCCCGTTCTAAGTTAAACCGCCGTGGCCTTAAATACTTTGGTGTGCGCGTAGTTGAGCCACATGCCGACGGTTGCCCGCATTGGCACATGATGTTGTTTATGCCTAAAAATAAACTACAAGAAGTGAACGCTATTTTGCGTTGGTACTTTATTCAAGAAGACAAAACAGAGCTTTACGATTATTACGGCCCTGTGCAAACCCGCGCAAAAGTAGTAAACGAATGGGTAGATATAAACACTCACGGCACACACATTAAAACTGTAGAGAAATGTGTAAGCTACCGCGCAGGCACTAAAAAAAGTGAGCTGTTTAAAACCTATAAACAAAAGCGCCGCGAGTGGGGCCTTAAAAAAAGCCAAGGCAAAAAAGCCAAAGCGCCCAGTAAATTCTATCGTACCTTTAGCCCTCGCTTTGACGCCATAAAAATGGATAAAAGTAAGGGCAGTGCAGCCAGCTACATTGCCAAATACATCAGTAAAAATATTGATGGCTACCAATTAAGCGACCATGAAGATGCAGAAACAGGCGAAAACCTGCAAGAGCAAGCTAACCCCGTTTTAGCCTGGGCTAGTACATGGAATATTCGTCAGTTTCAATTTCAGGGTTCACCAAGCGTTACCGTGTATCGTGAATTACGCCGCATGCCAAAAGGCAAAGCAATAAGCGACGAGACCATAGAGCCTATTCGCCACGCTGCAGATACTGCCAACTGGAAAGACTACGTAAAACTCCAAGGCGGTATGTGTATAGGCCGTGCGGCTAATTTCAAATCAATGTACGAAGACACACAAATGGGCAACGATTACGCCGAAGTAGTACGCCGCATAAAAGGTGTAATTACTAATACCGATTACAAGGCCGTGCTTAAACGCACACTTGAAAACGTACATAACGTAATTACCCAAACAAGCCTTAAAACACGCTTGGTAGAATGGACCAGACAACTCAAAGGCACAGCCGAAAAACTCAATGCTAAGGATAACACCAACGTCGGCGCAGCCGACCTATCTTGGACTAGTGGTAATAACTGTACGCCTATAGCCGCAGGGTCTAGGGCTGAGTTGTTACTCGATATGATAGGCACCTCAAAAAATGATGTTGATGAAGTAATAAAGGATCTAAATAGCGGAAAAAGGATCAGACGAAACGGCCAAATTTATCAAATACGAGACGGCCAACTTCAAGTTTTAAATGTTGATGAGCAAATAAAGCATGATCAGCGCTTAGCTATTGAGTCATTGGCTAAAACATATTCACAAAAAGCCGGTAGCTGGCACATAACTGAAGCCCATTGGCAACAAGCCCGCGAGTATGTTGAGCTTGCTTATAAATACGCTCAGCTTGATGGGCGTAACACACCAAATAACACCCACACACAAAACGGCCTAGTCACTATTGGCGATTGGGACCTAGTTACTTTAGTAAAACAAGGCAGCGTATCAGCAATCAGCGGTAACGATTGGTGGGCACTTGATTTAATGGCGTAGGAGAAACAATGACAATTCTAATTTCAAAAGTACTCATGCCAAAGGCATGTATTAGTTGCCAGGCATTTTCCCCAAAAGGGTATGCAGAGGATCAGCACAGCCCGTTCATTACTAAATTCGATAAGCCCGCGCCTAAAACCCAATACGGCCAATGCGGAAAAAGTAATAACAGCGTATTTGCTACCGAAATTTGCACCGGCTACCAGCAAGAACCTAACGCCAACGTATTTGCAGTAAACAACAGACCACAACCAAAACAACAGGTGACATTATGAATACTCACTCAGCAGCAGAAAAAATGCTTTCAACAGGGTTATTTTATACAGCAAGAATGTTAGGCCATGCCTTTGGTGAGTCTCAAAAAGACGGCAACCGTAGTATTGAAAATATTAAAAAGAACTCACGTTATGAAATTATTGAAGAGAGCCACCCAGTGAACAAAATTAAAGTAGTCGCTATCGATGGCCGCAGAATCACTATTGAGCAGTTACAAAACACCGCCTTGTTATTTAAGCGCCCAAGCTTATTAATAAGAGGACGAACATGAAACCAAAAATTAAACGTCGTAACTGGGTATACTACTCAATTGTTAAGTTTACCGAAACTTGCAAACCCCAACAAAACAGCTAAATTTAACTTTGCCGAAAGGCAATTTTTAACGTTTTCGTCCTAACCCACACATGTTGTGGGTTTTTTTATGGCTAAAATAAAGTTAAGGCTAAAGCCCAATCAATTCCAATTGTTGTTCTCGAGGTAGGTTTTTAATAAGTGATGCCGCTAATTGTGCAGTAGTTTTACAAGGCGGGTTTAAGAAGTGATCAAACGACTGGGTAATACGGAATGTAGCCCCGCACTCTTTAGTGTTAGTGCACGAGCAATATAAATTCACCACATGGGCGCTTTGCTTTTCACGTGATGTAACTGTTGCTTTAGCTTCGCAATTTGGACAAGTAACCCGCGCCATAAT
>TARA_R110000751_G_scaffold54820_3_pt1 | contig 13774 bp, 23 predicted proteins | sample TARA_R110000751 | Tara Oceans TARA_R110000751 (sample SAMEA4398001) | marine metagenome | biome: Polar Biome; feature: [MES] marine water layer (ENVO:01000295) within the mesopelagic zone...; material: water (ENVO:00002006), including particulate matter (ENVO:01000060) such as...... | reverse complement strand
TTGGACCACTGCAAGTACATAAAGTGAGTACCAGTAATGTAAGTAACCAAGCCTTTATTATTAAACCAATGGCCTTCTTCTCTTCTTCTGAATTGTTCATCTATATATGGTTCCCATTTATTCTGGAAATCCTCAGGATAATCTCTCCACTCAAATATGCTTTCTACAGACTTAAGTTCTTTAGGATATTCCTTAGCTTTCCACTTGTTAGTAGATTTATCTATTTTTGCAGGTGCTTTAGGTAAGGCTATACTTAAGTTATTTATACTGTATATCTCACCTATTTGACCAGTCTTGCTTATTACAATTATATCATGCTCTTTGTTATAGCCGTAAGACCACTTCTTAGACTTATTTAGTCTAGATATAGTGTTTTTCTTTATAGGTGTTATAACACTGTACAATGTTTGTTTGTAGATCATTTCTTCTTAGATCTTTTTTCAGCAAAACCAGTAAAACTTTTTTCCTCAACCTGTTCCTTAGGTTTATTGTTTAACAAGTCTTCTTCTTCTTGTATCCTACTCAATATCTCAAATGCATCAAATATTGCTAATTTTTTAGTAGCAGCGGCATTTTTTAGCTTATCAGCTGAAAGGTCGTCTCCAGAATCCACTATAGCTTCTTCAGCGACTTTTATTAATTCCTCAACTGCTTTCTGTCCAGCTAGGATTATATTCTTCTTCGTTTCCTGTACGTTCATATTTAATTGTTATTGAAGTGGTTGGTACTCTATATAATCTTTGAGTACCTATAATAAACTCATATTCAGAGCTTGGCCCGAATCCAACTAAGTCTCCTTCACTTAGTCCATTTAACTCAGGATCTTTTATCTTTAAAATACCAACTAGTTGTTTCTCAAAATAGCTAGAAAACATTTTAGTTTCTTTTATTGGTTTAATTAGATTAAAACCTTCGCAAGATACCCAATCTGTATTTTTTGCTTTTTTATATGCATACACTTGGTTGGGTTGAACAATATACATTCCATCACCATAATAACTCTTGCTGTTTTTTTCTTCTCCTCTTATATCTCTAAAACGCCTAAAAACATTGTGGTGCACTACCACCTTGTCACCAACACTTATTCCCGTTTTATTCTTATACGGCTCATAAACCACTTCAGCTATTCTGCTAACATAGTTGTGATTCTCTAGCTCTGTATTTAATATCAATTCTTCGCCTTCGATAGACTTCTTGTTATTATATCTACCATCAACTGTTTTTACTACAAAGTCTAAATAACCTTTCATTAGTATTGAAGATCATATTCAATCGCTATGGACATTGTTTTGTAGAAATCTTTCCAAGGCATTAGCTCGTCATCTTTTTTGATATAAACTGAAAATCTATTATCTTCCTCAATTATGTTCTCTATAATATGACCACCGTAAACCTCTTGACCAACAGAGTAGTGCATTGCATCATTCTTGTAGTCTCTACCGATACTAATTTTTCTTATTAGTCTCATCTACTTTTATTTCTTTAACATCGCCAGTAGCCATGTCTATATCAACAGATCCATATTTACCAGATAATATGCTTCTAGTACTTTCTAGTTCTTTAACAAGAGTTGAGAATTTTGCTATTAAATCAGCTTTATATGCTTCAACGCCACCTATTTGCATTTGTGCATTATTAACATTTTGCATTGCTAATTGAAGTTCCTTTAACTCAACTTCACTTAATTTTTTAGCTGATGTTTCATCGACTGCTAGTTCCTCAAAATCAACATAATCTTTTACTTTTTTCATTTTTATTTAATTTTATATTATTAATTATTATATCTATATTATCACGTGAAATTGACACTAATTAAAGTTCACCTTTAGGTGGTATTTTAATACCGCCATCACCAGGTTCTTCGTCTATTTGCGGTGTTGCGAGGCTGTAGTGTCCTATTATATTTTCAGTTACTTGCTTTACATTGTTTGTTTCTGTTGGATATAATATAAATTCTGATACATACATTTCAACATCACCTCCTAACACAAAATTCATGGGCTTAGTTAACCCGTTACCAACGTCATACAATCTCAATGAACTTGTTGATTTTGGAAAAATAAAAGAACCTTTATTTGATGCTACTAATGTATTATCCTGTGTAATAAGTTCGTATGCAGGGGATCGCAACATCCCAGGTGCTCCCCAGGTAAGTATTGCACCTTCTGGGGATGTCATATCCCTAAGAATATTATTTCCAAAAATAGACGCACTTTGTTTATCACTATATGATGAAACATTATATGTTCTTATTTCATCTGGTATAGGTTTAGATTTAATAGAATTATATAAAGAATTTCCCGTTAAAAACTTAACAGATGGTCTTCCGTTTTGAGTTACCAACCTACCTTCAGATACTAAATATGGAAGATTTCCTGTATCTATGTTGGTTAAAGTGTTATCATCTCCAGCTTGGTCGTACCACCTAACAACTCTTAAATCAATGTATTCACCTTCAGACGCAACAGTTAACACTTGAGATTCTGTTAGATCAAATTCTAAAACCTCCTTACCACCAGTTGATACCCGAACAACAGGTTGCTCTGGATCGCTTGTAAGATTTCTAAGTGAATAAGAGCTAATGGGTTCACTGAATAGTTCGTTAAATGATAAATCTTGTATTATATTAACTAAAAACTCTGTTGGTTCTCCTAAAGACCTCTCAAGACCTCCGCTATCAACCATGTACCAAAAAGGTTTTAGACCTAGTGATATGTCATAATTCTGCCAGTATATTGTAAAATCTGCCTCTTTACTTGGAAAGCTGTGGGATTTAGTACTTTTGCCTCTTGCCTCTTTTGCAGCTTCCTCACTAGAGAATTGGTATCCTTTTATATATTTCTGTATTATCATTAGTATATAGAGTAATAAGAATTAATGTTTGCTTCTATTGGTGCACTTGTAGGTGTTGCAGCTAGGTATAGTATAAACTCTTGTATTCTAAAACTACTAGGGTTGCTTAAATCTGAAGCTCTTCCTAATTGTGCTCTTGCTATCTGAGTACTTCCATTAGATCCATTAGCTTTTAAAACTCCGTTAACATATGCGCTAGAGAAAAAGCCATTACTCTGAACATTAGTATATAATTCTTGTACTCCCCATCCTGAAATATAACTTATATCTGTACCATTACCCCTCATTAAAGCACTTGTACCGTCCCATCTAAAAGAATTAGCACTACCACCTCCAGCTAAACCGTAGGTATAACCAGCGCTTATTTGTTTGCAAACCATAAACAAGTTATAAGCATTTACGTATGGAGCCTGGTATAATGAACGCAAGCTATCATCGGTGCCAAACTCTACACATGGTTTTCCATTTTCAATTAAAACAGCACCACCAGAAACAATTTTAGGTTGCAACGAAGCGCTTGGTTCTGTTAAATCGTTACTACCACTTTGATCGTACCACCCAGTAACAGAACCCTCTCCTTCTGCTGCGCAAAAAGACAATAGTGTTCCGTCTGTTATTTCATCCGAAGTGAAATCTGCTTCACTGTTATCGCTATCCCTTCTAACTCTTATAACCTTTGTGGTTGTGGAGCTTAGTTTTCTTAAAGAATAACAATGACCATTTGGATTAGGAAATTGATCTAGAAAAAACAATTCTTCTCCTATATTAGGCATTGGTATACCGATTTTACTACTATTCCTTATAGCCATGTTATTTAAGTGCTACTAAGTTAGTTGCTGTAGTACCTGTTGAGGCAACAAAATCGATTATAACTGGTAGTATAGATCCTGCTGGAACATTTTTAAAAACTACGGTATTAGCGGTTGTAGGTGGTTCAATACCGTCAGAACCTCTAACACCTTGCATTACCACAGCTACATCTCCTGCAACTCCTACATATATGCAAGAGCTTCTTAAATCATTGTTCACTAAGAAACTATCCACAGGTAATATAGCTACTGCTTCTGTTCCAAAATCTGGTTGATTGTAAAATTGTCCCATTATTATTTATTTATGTATTATATTTATTTTAGTGCTATTAAATCAGTTGCGGTGGTTGGTCCAGAAGTAGAAGCAACAACTACGTAGTCTACGATTACTGGTAACACAGATCCAGATGGCACGTCTTTAAAAAAGACAGGTGCGAATGATCTACCAAAACCAGTTGTACCTGCTATTAGAACGTTTATATCTCCACCTGTTCCTACATATAAGCAAGATTGATTTAAGTTACCGACTCTTTGACCGGCTTGTCCCTTTGTCACAACCTGTACATTATCATCTGCTGTTGTAGCAAAATCTGGTTGGTTATAAAATTGACCCATTGTTTGTCTGTTTTTTATTTGTTATTCTCTTAGCTTTTTCCCATGATCTTCCTACAAAATACGCACCATAAACGGTAACTAATAGTGTTTGAAAAATAGGTATATATTCTGTTGCTATTTCAAACTCACCAATGTTTCCATCAGCAAATGCTAGTGCAGAAAATACAAAGGTAAGGTATATCAATACCATTGGCCTTATATTTTTAGATAAGAAACTATCTGAAGCCATATCTGATTCCCACCTGGAAGTAACCTCTTTTTGAGCATTACTCTCTGCAGCTTCAAGTATAACTTGTAATTGTTTTTTTATCTCTAGCTTCTCTTCCTTCGTTGTTGTAAGCTTATCGATGACGTCACCAACTTGTTTGATAACGCCACCTGTTAGCCATGCAATTATTTTACTCAATTTATTTGTTTTTCAGTTTCAGTTCTGCAGTTTTCTTTTCAAGCTTATTAATTTTAGCTAAATCTCTTTCTGCTTTTCGTGATTGTTTCCTTGTACCTAAGTTTCTCTGAACCTTGTTGTTAGCTCTTTTTTCTTTTCTAGCAGCTTTCTTTAGATTCCCAGACTCTCTTGCTACTTTTGCTTTAGCAAGCTTTTTTTCAACAGCTTCCGTTTTTCTTTTAACAGTTTTATTTGTTGTTTTAGGTGCTTTAGCAACATCTGATTTTTTATACTTAACTTTCGTTTCTCTGGTTAAATCTATGTTAGGTGTTTTAATTTTATCAAATTGATTTTTATTAGCCTGGTTGTCAGTTGTTGCTACTTTAGGCTTACCTCCTTTTGTAGTAGCATCTTGCTTCCACCCTCTAGCTTCGTACTCGTTGTATCTTTCTGTACTACCTATCTTGTAGTCCTTCATGTTACCCGTAGACTTACCGCCTTTTTTAACGTAAGGTTTTGTTGTTTTAGTTGTTTCTTCCGTTTTAGTTGGTTTAGGTTTTGTTACTTTTACTTTCTTTTCTTTTCCATCGCTAAACAAGTCTGTTCTATTTTCCATGAACGCCCCGTATTCTTGATTTCTTTGATCTTGGGCGCGTTTGAATCTTTTCATCGCGTACTCAGATGCACCCTTAGCTGGGTTTGTGATGTTCATAGCCGATGTTGATGCCATGTCCCATAAATTTTTTACACCCCTAGTGAACATGTTACCATCATTATTGTAATCAGCGGACCAATCATCATTCATTCTATTGGTAACTTGGGTGTTTCTATATGCATCCTTAATTGCCTTTTGTTGTTCAGGTGTTCTTTTAGCTGGTGAATCATACATTTTATTAGGTGAAGGCTTAGCTTGTCGTGATTGATCCGGTACTGTACTCTGTACTAAAGAACCATCTCCTCGTCTATTAGTGTCTTTGCCATTTTTTTGTATTATCTTGTTATCCATTTTAGCTACAGATCCTATACCTTGTATAGCTGGTTGCACCACGCCTCCAATGCTTCTTTTCTGTATCCTTGATGTGATAGGTGTTGACTTATTCATTTTGTTTATTTGTTTATTTGTTTATTTGTTTATCTTCTTATTTAGGTCCACATTTCCAATTCCTTCTAGCAATGTCATTAGGACAGTCCCCATTCTTGTCTGGGTCTTTACATTTTTTTATACCAGCTGATCTTGAACAATATGACTCCTTCCGTGTACCACCTTCAGGTTGAGGTGCCTTAACGTTTCCGCCTGTCTTGTTATTATAAGCTTTTCTTTCAGATGCACTCATACCCGCTGTATATGCTTTAACTCTCTTGAATGGTGAGTTTATCTGTACGTATGCCATGTTATCTTTTTCCTGGGTGACCCTTCATTTTATAAGGAGATCTTTTAGCTACTGAAGAAACCATATTTAGACCACTACCACCGGTAAAAGGTGTATAACCAGTGCTAAAATCTGTTGTACCAGCTTCTTCAGCCATGTTAGATAAAACTCCTGGGGTTGAAACAGCATTGTCAGATTGTCTACTAGTAGTTTCAGATGTTGTTATATTTTTATCTTCTGCTTCTTTCTCCTTGCGAGCCTTAATCCTAGCTTTTCTCTTAAACTCTGCAGTCTGCTCAACTGGTGTATCTTTACCTTGGTTTCTTTCTCTTTGACCAGTTACTAAGCTTTCATTACGACCTTTACCACTAGCCATAGCTGTACTTTGGTTTTTAGCAGCAGCTTCAAAGTCCGCTAATTCAGCGTCAGCTTCTTCTGCTTTGTACTGCTTGCGCAGCTCAGGTGTTAGTATTCCTTTTTTCTTGGCTGCTTTGATTTTAGCTCTACGTATATCTCTTTGAACCTTTTTAGTAGATCTAGAGTTAGCTCTAATCTCCTGTGGTCCTAAGCGACGTCCTTCTGTCTCTTGCATCAAAGTACCTTCGTAGTCCAGGTCAGGACCTTTTTCTGTCGTAGTAACCTCTTTGGTTGAAGCTTCTACTCTACGTCCTGATTTTATTTCATTCTTTCTTATTTCTTCTGGGGTCATTTTTCGTAAAGCCACGCAGCTGGGGCGCATGTCATCTGGCCCACATTTGTCTTCCACCGGCTCCATTGTCTCTGGTGTATCCACTGTCTCTGTTACTTCAACTTCTTCACCTTCTTCCGAGCCACCACGCTGTGCTTTAGGATCTTTTGGATCCGTGTTAAATAATGGACTTCTTTTTATTCTACTGGTTATTGGTAATTGCATGTTTTATGGTTTTAAGTTTTTTGTTGGATCTACTGCATCGGTTGACTGTCCTGTATCTACTATATTTTTTCCTTCCTCTTCTTCATCTTCTTCTAGTTCCTCTCTAGAGTTTACATATTCAGGTATTGGTTCATTTTTCATTTTCTTAGCCATCAACCCACCTCTATCTCTAAAGCTCTTGGAGTTTTGAATATCTTGCTCACCATAAACTAATCCCATATTTATCTTACAAGCTGATGAAGCTTTGCTTGTTATTGATCTAGATTTTATCTGTCTGTTAATTGCCATACTATTTATTTTTATAAGCCTCGTTTTCCCAAGGTAAGTTTTCAGCTCCTTCTTGCATATTTTCTCTCTTATATACTCTAGCTGGAGATTTAGTGTCTTTTTTCCAAGTTACAGTATTGTCATCATACTGTAATCTACCCTGTGCCATTTGTTGTATGTGAACCATCTCGTGATCCACAACATCTTGTTTTTCTTTACTACTAACAGATTTATCTATAAATATAGTACCATCGTTGTTTGCCTCACCTAGTATACCTCCTTCAAGTGACTTCTTAAAAACAGGTGTGTTATTTGTCGATGTATCTTTGTCTATTCCGACAAGATCTGTAAACTTCTTAAGGCTAAAACTCATTATCTATCTTTATCATTTATCATATCATCAATAGCCTTGTTAAAGACTTTATCCGTATATGTTTTGTTTTTATAAAAAGTACTTCTACTTGACTGAGGTAAATCCTCTTGTGCTAGTAAAATTCTATATATTCTACTTATTAATTGTTGACATTTAATAGATGTCTTAAATACACTATATTTCATTGTGGTTCTATTCCTATTCCTCCACGTGTCAATCCAACCTTCCTTTCTAAGCCTATCCCATCTCTTTTTATCCCAAGAGTAAGTGTAAGCCCCATCCATGAATTCATTTCTTGTAAAATGCTTTTTGCAATCTAAGTATATTAATAACTCTAAGTCAGCATCTTTTAGGTTATAAGTTTTACAGGCCCATTTTCTAACAAGCCTGTAATACTTTAATATATTCATATCCCTTAAATCACTAGGACTAGTTATCATTCTATAATAACTATATCAGGTACTTTTAAAACCAAGTATAGTTTGTTATCCCATTCTATACCGTGACCAGCGTGTTTATCATACCAAACGATATCACCCTCTTCTATTAACGGAACCTGATCTCCTACACTTATAACTTTAGCTTTAAGATACCTAACGTCTCTGTTTTGCGTTTCAGTTAGCTCTAAACCACCAACTTTCTTAGGTAGTTGCTTTATTTTTTCTACGACTAAATAATAGTTTATAGCTTTCATTACATTAGTCTTTTGTTACTTATTACACAATCTGCTGATATAATAGTAGTAACGACACTAACAGCATTTTTTAGAGCTGACTTTGTAACTAACACAGGATCTATTATACCCGCTTCTATCATGTTAACTTCCTCACCAGTTCTAACGTCTATTCCCATATTGTCTAAAACCAATTTCTTTATTTCAAGTATACCAGCATTATCTAGTATAGTGTAGTAAGGTGCTTTGATAGCATCAAAAAGTATCTCCTCTCCTTTGTTATCTGGTTTTAAGTTTTTTGCGGCATTTAATAAAGCTATACCTCCACCAGCAACAATTCCTTCCTTATAAGCAGCTTTGGTAGCGTGGATTGCATCTTCAACTCTATCTTTCTTTTCTTTTAATTCAACCTTTGAATCAGCACCTACGTATATAACACCAACCTTACCAGTTAGCATTGACAGTCTTTGTTCTAACTTCTTTTTGAAGAAATCGTTTGTTTCGTTCTTTATTTTATCTAAAACCATTTCAACCCTGTCACTCAATACCTCTTCATTTGGTATAACTTGTAGAACAGTATTCTTGTTGTCTGTAACCGCTTTAACGGCTTCACCTAGCACACTTACATCTATTAGATCTAAATCGTCACCTAGTTCTTCGCTTATTATAGTAGCTCCAGTCAGTATTGCTAAATCTTCTATAGTCTCCTGCCTAGTTGGCCCAAAGCCAGGTGCATCAACTATATTCACTTTTATATTACCCTTAACCTTGTTAGACAATAATGTCGCAAATGGCTGTTGCTCTACGTCAGCAACTATAAGTAGACTTCTTTTAGCTTTTATGACATGTTCTAGAACAGTTTGTATTCTTCTTATGTTTGGTATAGGAGAAGAAACTATAAGCACATAGGGTTCATCTAAGATGGCAATACCTTTATCCTTGTCAGTTGCAAAGTGAGGAGACTTTAATTTAGAATCAAATTGTATTCCTTCAACAAACTCAACGTGTGTTTCGTTTGTATCAGATTCCTCCATTAAAACAACTCCATTTCTTCCAACTTCTTCATAAGCTTGCCCAATTTTCTCTCCGAGGTAATTGTCATTATTGCAGCTAATAGTAGCAACGCTTCTAAGCATTTTACCTTCAACAGGTATACTGGTTTCGTCAAGATATACTTTAACTTTGTTAGCACCACTAATAATGCCTTCTTTAAGTTCCCTAATTTTTGTATCATTTAAACTCTCGTTTGATTTTTTTAATAATGAGTGGGCTAAAACGGTAGCTGTTGTAGTACCGTCACCCGCTTCACTTACTGTGTTTCTAGCCGCTTCTTTTATTAGTGTTGCGCCTATGTTTTCGACCGGGTGTAATAAGACTACGCTTTCTGCAACGGTTACACCGTCTTTTGTTATTACCGGTCTACCAAGAGCATCTTCGTATATGACGCATTTTCCAGATGCACCTAAAGTGCCTTTTACTGCGTTTGATAACTTCTCGACACCCTTTATTATTTGATCTTTAGCCTCTATGCCAAAGGTGAGTGTTTTTACTATATCACTCGGATTGTTTAGTTCCATTTTATTTTATTTAATTTAATTTAACATGCTACTTGTATAACATATGTATATTATTACTTGTCCTACATTATTTTTAATCTAAAAAGTAGCAGGGTCGTAAACTCTATATCTTATTTTAATAGACATATGTGTAACGTTTGGAGGAAGATTAGAGGAAGATCCTACACTTTCAGTTCTTCTAATAAACGTAGGTGTATTAGGCATGTAAATTCTATTTAAACTAGCAAATCCGGTATCATGCTCATATATGCCAGAACCATCTGGATCACCTTGGCCTATAATGTCATTTACTTTATCTCCTACCATAACACCAACTACACCAGGACCAGCACCGTTGTCAAATTGAATTATTTCATATTTTTGAGTTGCTGACATTGGGTTTGGAGTTAGATCCTGTGTAAACGTTACCATAAAAGTTACCTTTTCTATTATAAGAAGCAAGCCTGCTCCTGGTGCGCTTATAAGTGTAGTACCTGTGTTAGCTGTAGTTATAGCATTGACTTGAGCAGCTGTAAGTTTCCATGTTGCTTCTTGGGTTGTTCTCACCACATTTCCCTCTTGATCAACTCCTAAATCCGTTGTAGTATCTGAACCTATACCATTGTTTGGATAAAGATTTTGTATTGGATTTATTGCACTTACACTTGATGCTGTTGAGTTAGAAGTATATTTGTTTAATGTTAAACCACCATTAGTACCATTTAACTTCATACTGTCGCTACCAGCTACATTAAAGATCATGTTTGGAGATATAATCCCGCTTCCTACTGTACTAAAGACAGTACCAGATATCGTAGTACTTATATTAAGATAATTACCAGCGCCTGACTTTAAAAAAATATCACCACCAGTAATACTAACATTACCACCACCGTAACTTATACCGTCGGAAACCGTAGTCCAAATGCTAGATGAGCTAGATCCACCGAACTCACTAAAAATATAGTGCGCATCTTCAGATAAAACACCATTAGAATCACTTACGGTTAGTTGTATTTCGTAAAAAGTGTTATCTAAGTTGAAATCACTTATACTAGTTACCTTATACCTTCCATAATTATTTATATTCCCAACTTCTGCTATTAAAACGTCTATATTTAAGAAAAGTTGTAGAAAACTAGCTATATTAACACCACCTAACGCATTTTTACTGAATATTAACGATGTAATATTACTAAATGCTGTGCCAACACCTCCTCCAGCCGAAAAACTGATAGTACCTACGTCTCTACCTTCACTTAAGTCATCTTGAAATAGAAAAACAGACTGATCTGCTACAGCTAAGCTATTACTTTTGTTAAAAAGTTCTACTATATCCTGTAGCGTGTAGTTTTTTGTGCTAAAACTAGCACTAGCATTAGTGTCTGTGCCTACTACCTTGTCACCTAGCTCTGGTTTGCTGTCTAATCCATATGTGCTTATCCTAGCCATATCCCTATTGTTTCACCATTACCATACCCGCTACGTTCAGAGGAGACGCTCCACTACCTGTGGTCTGATACAATGTACCAGTAGCTATTGCTGAAAGACCTGATCCCGCTGCTGCATCATCATCGAATGCTGGAAGCGGCATGTTTTTAGCTATAAAAGCTATTAAGTCTTGTATTTTGTAGTTCTTAGTGTTTTCACTGTTCTCAGCGTCAGTACCTACTAGTTTATCTGAGTTAGATATAGTAGTGTCTAATGCGTATGTTGATATTCTTGCCATTTTTTATTTTTATTTTGTGTTATAGTTTGCTCCACTCTCTTTTTTAGTACCCTCACCTTCATTACCCCTATTAGATTCCTCAGATACAAAAGCCTGTCTCTTGTGGTCGTAATCTTGACCCTTTGCTTCAGCTGGACTCTTTCTAGCCTCTCTCTGTGCATGTGCTTTCTTAGCCTTTCTATCAGGAGTCATTGCATATACTTTGTCTCTTGCCGCTTTGTCTCTAGCTGCAGTAGCAGATAATTTTTGTGTTCCCATATTAATTATTATTACTTGGTTTTACTCTTAGTTAATACATCGAAAGTATGACAATAGCCTCTTACCAGAGTATATAACAGCCTACTGTCACAAAAAAAAAACTAAAAAAAATTTTTGTAAGAAATATAGGGGTAAAGTGTAATATACTATACATATCGTAAAATTCCAAAAAGGGAAAGTCAACTTATTTTGCCCAGTCCCGCGTCGTTTAGACGTCGTTTGACGGATGGTCAGGCCCCTCGGAGCGTGATACAGGCACTAACTAGCCTTATCATGTAGTATAATTTCCTTAGAATATTTACGCTTATCTAGCAACGTCTTACCTCACCCGATGGAGACTCCCAACGTTCTACCTCAGCCGATGGAGACGGCACGCTTACAGTTTTTTTACGGAGTACACTAGATAATATTTATATATAATAATAATTATTATATTTATATTTTTAATTTAATTTAATTTAATTTAATTTATTTATTATGGAAACAGTTAAAACGAAAAGGTTTGTAGTGAGAAAGAGTTTAGTAGGAAAGAATCAAGTGATCGAGGTTACGTTCAAGTCCGGCAAGAAAGCGAAGTACAATCACGATATGGTATATGATATCATGAAATCGAAGCTCGACACAATGCCATGCTTTATCAAGTACAAGTCATACACATCGAGTACTTCAATACCAGTCATACTACGCGACAAGAAAATAATATAATACTAATCTAATCAAGCCCCTTCGGGGGCTTATAATACAACAACTATGGCATTATTACTAATAGCAATACCAGTAGCACTAATAGCAACATTCTTAAGATCTAACAATTAAACACTATAACAATGAAAAAGCAATATCAATTAAAATTCTTAGCATTTGCACTATCATATTTCTTGTGTCATATTATAATGGCAATAGCATTTAGCTAATCAACGTCTTACCTCACCCGATGGAGATGGACGAAAAGCAACGCCCCCCTTGTGGGGGCTTGTGTATAGCATTACGGATAGTCAAGCCTCGCCTACAACTTTTTTACGATTTTACTTAGATAATATATATGAAATTAATAATTAATAATTAATAATAATAATTCTAATCTAAATTAAAACAATTAACTATGGACACAATGAAAACAAAAAGATTCGTAATGAGAAAGAGTTTGATCGGTAAAAACCAAGTAATTGAAGTGACATTCAAGTCTGGTAAAAAGGGAACTTACAACCATGATGAAGTATATGAAATCATGAAACCTAAGTTAACCACTATGAACTGTTGGACGAAGTATAAATCTTATACCTCATCATCTAACTTCCCAGTAATAACTAGATCACTAATAAAATAAAACTAAATGAGGGTGTAAAAACCCTCTTTTTTTTCACATAACTTTGTGTATAGCAAAAGCGAAGTGAAGTAGAGGAGCGCTGTGTATAGCAAAACGCCTCGCCTTTCATACAATTAATTTACATATTACTCTAGATAATATAAATGTAATTAATACTAATAATTAAATATAATAACTATGAAATATGATTTGCAAGTGCTAGTAGAAAAGCTAGAAGAATATTATGAAAAAGGTGAAGTTAGAAATGAATTAATAGAATACTTGAAATGTTTTACTCAAGAGTTAGAAAATAATACTAATAACTAAATACTAATAACTATGAAAAAATACACTATAGTACTAAAAAATGATTACCACCCAACAACTACAATGACACTAGAAACTAGTAGAGACTTTGAAAAAGCTCCATCAAATAAACAAATTAGTGACTGGCTTAAAGACATTGATGAAGAATTCAACTTCCCTTATGATTACTATGATATAACATAAGATTAATTAATACTAATAACTAAATACTAATAACCATGATAAATACAATATCTTTTAAAATTGACCAGGATAATGATCTGTATGAGATCACAGTAAATGATGAGGTATATACTATTGATGATGTATATGAGTCACAGCATGGAGAACTATTTGATGA
>TARA_R110000751_G_scaffold2339_16_pt1 | contig 13787 bp, 13 predicted proteins | sample TARA_R110000751 | Tara Oceans TARA_R110000751 (sample SAMEA4398001) | marine metagenome | biome: Polar Biome; feature: [MES] marine water layer (ENVO:01000295) within the mesopelagic zone...; material: water (ENVO:00002006), including particulate matter (ENVO:01000060) such as...... | reverse complement strand
GGCGAGCCCCTCGCCGCAGGCCAGCGCGCCCGAGCCGATCCAGATCAGCGGACGCGTCGCCCCCGCCAGCAGGGCGGCGGCCTGGTCCATCGCCACCGAGTCCGGCGCGGGAACCGAGCGCGCGGCGGCCTCGACCGAGGCCCCCTCGGCCGGCTTGCGCAACACGTCGGCGGGCAGCTCCACCCCCGCGGGCGCGCGGCCGGAGGCGAGCGCGGCGAAGGCGTCCTGCATCACGCCCGCCACCTCGCCGGCCTCGCTCGCGATGCCGTGGCTGCGGGTCAGCCCGTCGAGAATCGCGGACTGGTCGGGCAGCTCGTGCAGCTCGCCCCCGCCCAGGCCGATGGCCTTCGAGACGATCTGCCCGATCACCGCCAGCACCGGCGCATGCACCGCATAGGCCGTGGACAGCGCCGCGGTCGTGTTCAGGAACCCCGGCCCGGGCACCACCGCATAGGCGCCGACCCGCCCGCTCGCCATCGCATAGCCCAGCGCCATGTAGGCCGCGCCCTGCTCGTGGCGGGGATGGATCACCCGGATCCGGTCGGTGGCGCCATGCAGCGCGTTCATCAGATGGTCGAGCTGCACGCCGGGCAGGGCGAACAGCGTGTCGACCCCGTTGGCGATCAGGCTCTCGACCGCGACCTCGCCCCCGGTGGGAGCATTGGCGGAGGTCTGCGGGGCGGAGCTGGGGGCGGCGGTCATCTTCCGGGTCCTTCCTGCGGTGGGGTCATGCCGGGGCGGGCCTTCCGGGCCCGGCGACGGGCCGGCGCCCAGAAGGCCGCAACGATCTGACTTGGGGTCACCGTGTGCTTGGCATCTGTTGCCGGGGTAGTGTCGCCACGTAACTTGCAGGGGGAAACGCAAGATGGCGATCAGGTTTCATATCATGGCCGCGGCGCTGGCCGTGCCGCTCGCGCTTGGCGCGCAGGCGGCGAGCGCGGTTTCCGTCGAGTTCGACGCAGGCCTTGCGGATGGCGACACGCTCGCTCTCCCCTACGCCGAGGGCGGCTTCTGGTTCACCCAGGTTGTCGGGTCGCAAGCCCAGCTGGTGAACAGCAATCCCTACACGATCCTCTCCCTCGGCATCCTCCCGCTTCCCTTCGTGGGGGACACGGTCCGGATCCACCGGGACGGGGGCGAAACCTTCACCTTCGACTCGTTCGTTCTGGTCGGGCCGGGGACGGGGGCCACGAACTTCGACTCCATCGACATCTTCGGCCTGGTCGGCGGAAGCGTGACCGAGGAGTTGCTGGGCCTGACGGCGGCCGGCCCGGGTCTCTCGACGGTCGTCGCGTCCGGCTTCTCCGCGCCGGTCGACCAGGTGCGCATCGTGCTCTCGCGCATCGGGGACGAGGCGCTGTGGTTCGACTCGATGACCTTCGACGAGCCTGCCGCGACCTCCGCCGTGCCGCTTCCCGGGGCGCTGCCGCTGCTGGCGGCGGGCCTCGGCGGTCTCGTGCTGCTGCGCCGGCGCGCCTGAGCCCGGGCGCCCGGCCGATCCGGCCATGCCCGAAGTTCCCGGTCCGGCCATGTCCGAAGTCCCCGGTCCGGCTGCGGCCGGTCCGGGGCCCCCAAGAATCTGCGGGCCGCTGGGCGCCGGTCCGCGGGGCGCTCCCGGGGGAGGGCTCAATGGCGATAGTCCGGCTGCTCGCGGTCCAGCTTGCGGCGCAGGGCCTGCCAGGGCAGCCAGCCCTTGTTGGGGCCCGGCGTGAACTGGGCCGCGGTGCGCTCGACCACCTGCGTGGGCGGGATCGACAGCTCCGCCCCCGTCGACTGGGCGGCGACCTGCAGGCGGCAGACCTGCTCGAGGTAATACATGTTGTAGAAGGCCTCGGGCACGTTGCGGCCCACGGTCAGCAGGCCGTGGTTGCGCAGCAGCAGGCAGGTCGCGGTCCCCAGATCCCGCACGATCCGCTCCCGCTCCGAGAGGTTGTCGTCCGCCGCGATCCCCTCGTAGTCGTGGATCGCCACGCGGCCGTGGAACTCCATCGACATCTGGTTGAGCATCAGCAGCCCGCCGGCCTGGGCGCACACCGTCATCCCGGCCTGGGTGTGGGTGTGCATCACGCAGGCGGCGTTCGGCGCCTCGCGGTGAACGGCCGAGTGGATCACGAAGCCCGCCGGGTTCACCGGCCAGGCGGTCTCCTGCTTCGGCTCGCCCTCCGCGTCGACCAGCACCAGGGAACTCGCCGTGATCTCCTCGAACAGCAGCCCATAGGGGTTGACCAGGAACTGATGCCCGGCCCCCGGCACCCGGACCGAGAGGTGGGTGAACACCGTGTCGGTCATCCCGAAATGCGCGATCAGCCGGTAGGCGGCGGCCAGGTCCTCGCGCAGCTCCCGCTCGGTGGGGACGTGGTCGGGGCCGGGCGGCTGGGGGAGGGTCGCGGGCAGGTTCTGCGAATTCAGCATCGGAAGGCTCCGGGAGGGGGAGGCGAGGCGGTCGGCTCGTCGGCCAGCGGGTCGTCCCGCTCGGTCCGGGTGCGGTTCACGGGGGCGTCGCGGTCGGGATGGCCCACGGCGACGCCGACGGGCAGGCGCAGGCCGGGGTCGGCGCCCAGGAACCGGGCCACCGCTTCGCCGTGCATCGCCCAGTCGGCCTGGGGGCAGGTCCCCAGCCCCGCCTCCTCGAACAGCAGCATCAGGGTCTGGAGGTAGATGCCCAGATCCAGCCACTGCCAGGCCACCGCCTCGCGCGGCATCAGCAGGAACACGCCCACGGGGGCGCCGAAGAACTGGAAGTTCTCCTCGTTCCAGGCCGCCCGGGCGGCCGCGTCGGCGCGGTCGATGCCGAGCGCGCCATAGAGGATCTCTCCGTTGCGCACCTGCCGCCGGCGCCAGTCCGGCAGGGGGCCGCCCTCGGGCTGAAACGGCGGGTCCACGCTCTCGCCGCCGGGCTCGGCGGCGCGCAGCGCGCGCATGATCGCCCGCAGCTCGCCCATCCGCGCCCCGTCCACGATCCGCGCCGACCAGGGCTGCACGTTCGAGCCCGAGGGCGCACGGGCCGCACGCCGCACCACGTCCTCGACCAGCCCCCGCTCCACCGGCGCCTCGAGGAACGCGCGCACCGAGCGGCGCGCGTTCACGACCGCCGAGACCGAGGTCCCCGCGGGTCCCTGCCGCCCTGCGCTCAAGAGGGCAGGGTCCATTCCGGGCCGCGCGGCGTCTCGACATACTCCGGCCAGCGGTAGTGGATCGGCGGCTCGAAATCGGCCGGCAGCAGGGGGGCCACCCATTGCGTTCCGCCGATCCCGCCGCCGGTGCGCTCCTCGAACTCGGCCTTCGCGCGGGCCAGCGCCTCGGCGTCGGTCATCAGGTCGAGCACGGTGGTCGCGATCACCTCGGCGGCCTTCGACCACATCGGGTCGATGCAGGCGGGCACGCCGCCCATGGCGTGACGCACCCACTCGGGCCAGCGGGCGCCGTCGGGGCGGGCCTCCATCGTCGGCCGGGCCACATAAAGGCGCACGGTCGGCGCGTGCCAGGTGTAGTCGACATAATCGTCGGCGGCGTAGTTCAGCTGCCAGGCGGGAAGCTGCTCGCGAAAGCTCTCCTCGGCCTCCCACGGCGGGGTCAGCTTCTCCATGCCGGCCAGCAGGGGCGCCTCGGTCTCTGGCGTCCCCAGCTCCTTCTGAAGCGCGCGGGCGAAATCCTTCGCCTCGTCGGACCACCTGGGCGGCCCCAGCTTCTCGAAATTCCGGAAAGTGATCTCGGCCATCGCCTTGTTGGGCAGGCCCGCGCGCGTGCGCGCCACCCAGTCCGCCCGCCAGGTGCAGTGGGTCATGCCCGCCACCTGCTCGGCGTTGCGGTCAAGCACGGCATAGGCCGCCTCGCACATCTCGATCGAGGGCGCGCGCAGGGTGAACTGCACCTGCCCGAAGGCCGGCGCGATGTTGTCCGAGGTCGCCTGGCCCGCCACCGGAATGAACTCGTTCATCGCCCAGGAGCCGGTGTGGGGCAGCATCGACTCCTTCATCATCTTCGAGGTGGTGTACATCATGCACACCGCGTCGATCGCCCCCGGCGCGCGGGCCGAGGCGTGCTGGTGCGTGGCGCCCCCGGCCGAGTGGCCCTGCTGCCAGGTCTCGGGGTGCTCGCATTCGAACGTGTACATCCGGCTCCACAGCGGGGCGGAGGTCGTCTCCCAGAAGCAGCCGTTGGTCAGCGCGGGGAAGCTGTGGGGGTGAAAACTGATCGCGGCGTCGAGCCCGTCGTAGAACCCCTTCGCCGCATGGATCGGCTTCGAGCCGCACAGCTTCTCGGCCGGCTCCCCGAAGAACACCAGCGTGCCGCCGAGGCCGTGCGCCTCCATCGCCTGCTTGGCGGCCAGAAACCCCGCGAACGCCCCGATCCCCAGCGCCGAATGCGGGTCGGTGTGTCCGGCCGCGTGGCGCGAGGTCCCCTCCCGCGGCTGGCGTCGGGGAACCGGCGCCTGGCTCTGGCCCGGCACGGCGTCGTATTCGGCATAGCCCGCGATGGTCGGGCCCTCGCCGTTCGACCAGGTGGCGCGGAAGGCGGTGGGCATGCCCCCCGTCCCACGCTCGACCGCGAACCCCTCGGCCTCCAGCCGGTCCATGTACCAGGCCGAGGACTTGTACTCGCGCCACGACGGCTCATGGAAATGCCAGATCGTCATGTGATCGCGGCTCAGGCCCTCATGGTTGGCCTTCAGCCAGTCCAGGGCCGCGGCCTGGGCGTCGGTCCAGTCGCTCATGCTCACACCTCGTCGCGGATCAGGGGGGCGGTCGAGCAGTGCAGCCCGCCGCCGCCGAGGATCACCTGGTCATAGGGGATCTGCAGGATCTCGACCCCCGCGCCGCGCAGCTCGCGCTCGGTGCGGGTCGAGAGGCCGTCGGGCATGATCACCCGCCCCGGCGCGATGGCGAGGCTGTTGATGATCGAGCCGTCGTCCTCCGGGCACACCTCGACGATGCGGATCCCCTTCGCCTCCAGCTCCTGCAGAAACCACCACGGCAGCAGGGTCGAGTTCACCAGCGCCAGATCCGGCTGCAGCATCACGAACAGCCCGTCGATATGCAGCCGGTAGCCGGTCAGCTGCACGCGCAGCAGCTCGACCCCCTGCGCGGCCAGCACCTCGCCGACCTGCCGCGCGCCCTCCTCGTTGACGCGGGACGAGACGCCCACCACCGCGGTCTTCGCGTTCAGCCAGGCGAAGCTGCCGCCCTCGAACACGCCCGTGCCGTTGATCGTGCGCAGGATCGGGCAGCCGAGCGAGGCGAGCGTGCGGGTCGCCGGCAGCTCCTCGCCGCGCCGGATGCGGGGCCCGAGGCGGGTGACGATGGCGCCGCCGCCGATCCCCACCACGGAATCGCGGGTGTAGCAGGTCTTCATCCGGTCCTTGGCGGCGCGGTCGATGAACACGACCTCCACCCCCTCGGCGCGCAGCAGCTCGACATAGGCGTCATGCTGGGCCTGCATCGCGGGCAGGTCCGGGGGCATGTCGCCGCGCCAGTACCAGCCCGCCTGCTCGTCGCCATAGGAATTGAAATCGAGCTTCTTGGAGGCGTCCACCTGCAGCAGCTCGTCTCCGGGCCGGTGCATCAGCACCACCCGCAGTTTCCCCACGTCATTGGTGCAGCCCCAGGCGCGGCCCCACCAGCGCTCCAGCTGGTCGGGCGCCTCGAAGGCGGGCTCCGGCTCGGAGGGGAAGCGCTTGATGGTCTGGTTGTAACGCCACTCGTTCTCGGTGATCGCGGACACGGGGGGCTGCTCCTTCAGGCCGGGCGCGGAGGGGGAGCGGGCCGCCGCGCCAGGCGGGGCCGCGGGCGTCATCGTAGACGCGCCTTCGGCGCCGCGGCAAGACGGAAATGGAGTGTGCTCCAAAGTTGGAGCCGAATCACGTTTCGCCTCAGGCGGGGGCCGGTTCCGGCGCCACGCCCACGGCCCGCGGCGCATCGCCCTCGGCGGTCGAGGCGGCGAGCCGGCGCGTCCCCTGCTCGGTCGTCAGCCCCTCGAGGATCAGCCGGACATGGGGCACGCCCATCCGCAGCAGGTCCTCGATCGTGCCCGCCTCGGTGGCCACGAAGCGGCTGAAATCCCAGGTGGTGATGCCCACGATCAGGTCCGCCAGGTGCCCCAGGTCGATGTCCCGGCGCAGCAGCCCGCGGTCGCGATAGGTGGTCAGCAGGCGCACATAATGCCCCCGGATCAGGTTGTTGAGCCGCGCGCCCGTGCGGCTGGGCCGGGCGCCGGGCTCCATCTGCTGGGCCGAGAGGATCACCCGCCAGCACTCCCGCGACAGGTGGCGCATCGCCTGCTCGGCCAGCAGCCGCTCGAACCCCAGAATCGCGGCCAGCGGGTCCTCCGGCAGGTCGGCCAGATAGGCCCGACGGTCCGGCAGGGCCGTGCGCACGTGGCGAATCGCCAGCGCCATCAACAGGTTGGGCTTGGTCGCGAAGTAATTGTAGACCGTCGCCGGCGCCACCGAGGCGCTGTCGGCGATCGCCTCGATCCGGGTCGCCTCGTAGCCGTCCCGGAAGAACAGCTCTTCGGCCGCGTCGAGCACCTGCTGCAGCCTGCGCCGCTTGTGTTTCTGCCTCAGGCCGCCTGACGCCACCGATTCGCCTCCCGCGTGAAATCGCCTTCCGCGCAGCCATACCAGACCGGGCGGAAAGGGCCTACATAGATGAAACTCCAAAAATGGAGTTGACATTAGAAACGGCCGGCCGCAGCGTTTTCCGCATCGCAGCATAACGGAGACCGTCCGGCATGACCCCAGCCGCCAGCCCTCGCGTCCCGGCCCTTCGCGCCGCCGCCCCGCAGGCGTCCGGATGCTGAGCCTGATCGACAACCCGCCGCCCTGGCCCGACGGCGCCCGCTGCGCGGTGTGCTTCGCCTACGACTTCGACGCCGAGAGCCTGCTGCACCTCTATTACCCCTCCGACGACGTGCGCCGCCGCGTGGCGCTCGCCCAGAGCCTGCGCTACGGCGCCACGGTCGCCATCCCGCGGATCGCGAAGATCTGGAACCACTTCGGCATCCGCCAGACCGTGTTCACCCCCGGCTGGTGCCTCGAAAGATACCCCGAGGCCATCGCCCTGCTGGTCGAGGGCGGGCACGAGATCGGCCACCACGGCTGGCTGCACGAGCGGATCAACCAGTTCTCCCGCGAGGACGAGGAAAAGGTCCTGATCGCCGGCATCCAGGCCATCGAGAAGGCCACCGGCGCCCCCCCCGTCGGCTACCGCTGCCCCTCGGGCGCGTTCTCCGAACACACGCTCGACCTTCTGGTCGAGCACGGGCTGCGCTACGACGCCTCGCTCTCGGGCTACGACGTGCCCTACCTGATCAAGCGCCCCGACGGCCGCGGGCTGGTCGAACTCCCGCACGAGGCGACGGCCGACGACTGGAACCAGTACGTCAACCTGCCCCCCTCCGGCTGGACCATGCAGCCCCGCGCCCCCGCCGTGGCCCGCGAGGTCTTCCAGGCCGATTTCGACGCCGCCTGGGAGCATGGCGGCCTGTGGACCGCGGTCTGGCACCCGTTCGTCTCCGGCCGCCTCGCGCGGGCCGAGGAGCAGGTGCGCCTGATCGAGCACATGATGGCCAAGGGCGACGTCTGGTTCGCCACCTGCGCCGAGATCGCCGCGCACGTCGAGGGCCTGATCGCCCGCGGCGCGTGGACCCCGCCCGAGGAGACGCTGCCCTTCTACGACGGCGCCGTCGAGCAGCTGGTTCATCCCAGCCGCTGAGGCGCTCCGCCATCCGGCCGGGCGGCTCCCGTCCGCCGGTCCCCCGCGACGCAGGCCCCCGACCGGGGAACCCGCGCCGACCAGCCCGCGACGGACGCCCCGGCAACAGGGACGCCGCGCACCGACATGGAGGTCATGATGAAACGGATCACCCAGGCGGCCCTGGCCGCGACCCTCGCTCTCGGCGCCGCGACGGCCGCCGGCGCGCAGGCGCTTCCCGAACGCATCGCCAGCTCCGGCGTGCTGAAGTCGGCGCTCAACGCCGGCTACGCGCCGATGGAGATGCTCGACCCCGCCACCAACGAGTTCACCGGCTTCGACGTCGATCTGCTGGCCGCCGTCGGCGACAAGCTGGGCTTCGAGGTCGAATACCTCAACGGCTCGTTCGAGGCGATGATCCCGGCCCTGCAGTCGGGCCGCGTCGACATCATCTGGTCGGGCTTCTACGACACGCCCGCGCGTCGCGAGATGTTCGACTTCATCGACTACCTGCGCGCCGGCGCCCAGTTCTACGCCCCCCTCGCCGCGGGGATCGAGACCCAGGCCGACCTCTGCGGCCAGACCGTCACCACCTCGCGCGGCACCTCCTACCCCGCCACGGTCGAGAAGTGGTCCGAGGAGAACTGCGTGGCCAACGGCGCCGAGCCGATCACCGTGATCGTCGACACCGACCGCGGCCAGCAGTTGACCAACCTGCGCACCGGCCGCGCCGTCGCCGCCGTGCAGGGGCTCGAGTCCGTGCCCACCATCCTCGAGGACTACCCCGACGAGTTCATGGCCCTGGGCGAGCCGATCTCCTCGGCCCTGATGGGCATCGCCTTCCCCAAGGAGGAGGAGCAGCTTCGCGAGGCCTTCCTCGCCGCCCTCACCGAGCTGAAGGAGGAGGGCGTCTACGCCGAACTGATCGCCAAGTGGAAGCTGGGCCTCTCCTCGCTCGATGAGTTCACCGTCAACCAGGGCCCGCAGCCCTGATGGCCGCGGCCGGCTCCGCGATCGCTCCGGCGCGGCGCGAGGCCGTGCCGGTGGTCGACGTCTCCGCCATGACCGTGGTTCGGCCCCGTCGCTGGGGCCGGATCGCGGCGGTGGTCCTGATGCTTCTGGTCATCGCCTGGCTGATCAAGGCCTTCGCCGAGGGCAAGATCGCCTGGGCGATCACCGGCCAGTACATGTTCTGGCCCACGATCCTGATGGGCGTGGTCAACACCATCTGGATGTCCATCGCCTGCATGATCATCGGCATCGTCATCGGGGTGCTGGTCGCCGTCATGCGCGGCTCTCCGAACCCGGTGCTGCGCTCGGTCGCGGTGGGCTATCAGTGGTTCTTCCGCGGCACGCCGGTGATCCTGCAGCTGCTGATCTGGTTCAACCTCGCCCTCGTCTTCCCCTATCTCGGCATCCCGGGCCTGTTCCAGGCCCGCACCGTCGACGTGATCACGCCCGCCATGGCCACCCTGCTGGGCCTCGGCCTCAACCAGGGCGCCTACACCTCCGAGGTGATGCGCGCGGGCCTCCTCTCGGTCGACCGCGGCCAGTACGAGGCCGCCCAGGCCATCGGCATGAGCTACTGGGCGAGCCTCAAGCGCATCATCCTGCCCCAGGCGATGCGGGTGGTGATCCCGCCGCTCGGCAACGAGTTCATCGGCCTGGTGAAGATGACCTCGCTGGCCTCGATCATCGGCTTCGCCGACGTCCTGCGCACCAGCCAGGACATCTACTACGTCAACGCCCGCGTCATCGAGCTGCTGATGGTCGCCGCCGCCTGGTATCTGGCGGTGGTCACGATCCTCAGTCTCGGCCAGGCCCGGCTCGAGCGCCGCTTCGGACGCGGCTTCGCCTCGGGGGTGCGCGACCGATGACCCGGATGGAGACCGCCATGGACCCCGCCGCCCCCGCCGCGCCCGAGGCGACCCTCGCCCCCGGCCTGCCCATCGTTTCCGGCCAGCGGGTGGGCAAGCTGTTCGGCGACTTCCGCGCCCTGTCGGAGGTCTCGATCGACGTCGCCGAGGGCGAGGTGGTCTGCATCATCGGCCCCTCGGGTTCCGGCAAGACCACCTTCCTGCGCTGCCTCAACCAGCTCGAGCGCATCGACGAGGGCGCCCTCTGGCTCGACGGAGAGCTCCTCGGCTGGCGCCTCGAGTCCGACCGCCTCCACCCCCTCCCCGAGGCCGAGATCGCCCGTCAGCGCCGCAAGACCGGCATGGTCTTCCAGCGTTTCAACCTGTTCCCCCACATGACCGCCCTTCAGAACATCACGGAAGGCCCGGTCCAGGTCCTGCGCGAGCCCCGCGGCCAGGCCGAGGACCGCGGCCGCCGCCTCCTCTCCCGCGTGGGCCTCGCCGAAAAGGCCTCGAGCTACCCCAAGGACCTCTCCGGCGGCCAGCAGCAGCGCGTGGCCATCGCCCGCGCGCTCGCGATGAACCCCAAGGTGATGCTCTTCGACGAGCCCACCTCCGCCCTCGACCCCGAACTCGTCGGCGAGGTCCTCTCCGTCATGAAGGACCTCGCCCGCGCCGGCATGACGATGGTGGTGGTCACCCACGAGCTCGGCTTCGCCCGCGAGGTCGCCGACCGCGTGGTGTTCATGGACCAGGGCCGCGTGGTCGAGACCGGCTCCGCCCAGGCGCTGATGGACGACCCGCAGGAGGAGCGGACCCGCAACTTCATCCGCTCGGTGGCGGGGCGGGAGTAGGGGCAAGCCCTACGTCGTTGATAGCCGACAGAGGCGGTGCCAGAGTTTCGGCGTCCAGTGCAGCCGGAGCCATTCGACATGCCAAGCAGCGAACCTCCCCCCGGATGGGGTGACGACATGCTGACGGAATATCTGGAAAAATGCCGGAGCAACCAGTTTGCTTCGTTTCACGGCAAGCGGACGGTATTCCGAGACCTTGCCGCCGTCGATCGAGTCTTTAGGGCAATGTTCGATAAGGCCGTCAATCCGCGCCCGCTCCGGCCTGTAGGGTTTTTTCTACGCTCCCATTCTGCATACCTTTCGGCGGTTAGCATGGTCGCTGCGGGGCAACTTATCGAGGCATCCGCCGTTCTGAGGCTATCGCTGGAGCAGGCTGCTTACGGGCACTACATAGCTCGGGACGAGAACCGCTACGAGGTCTGGATGCGTCGGGGGGAGAGCGAGGCCGCTCGGAAAGCCGTTCGCACAGAGTTTCAGGCGCGAAAGATCTTCAACGTCCTTAAGTCTGATGACACCACGCTGGCTGCGATCTACGACAAGCTCTATGAAAAGCTGATTGATGCGGGCGCACACCCAAATGAATTCGGAGCGATGCTCAGCACGACAGTTGCGGAGAGCGAGAAAGGCGACATGTCTTTCGACACGATTTACCTCCACCAGAATGGCGTCCCGCTCGACTACTGGTTCCGGCTCTGCGCACAAGTCGGGATATGGGCTTTGCGCGCAGCCGATCTTGTCTATCCCGAGCGCTCAAAGCTGACGCGTGCGAGGTATGATCTCGACGCCCTGATCGCCCGCTACTGAGGCCGGTATCCGAGCTACACTGGCAGAAAGCGCTCGAGCGCTGCCGGCTGCCTTGGCTAGGATGTGCCCCGCGCCACCGGCGGCAGGATCGCCGGCATCCGCACGCGCAGCGCCTGCGTCACCTCGTAGCCGCGCACGCCGGCGCAGGAGATGCCGGCGTCGATCAGCATCGCGCGGGCGGTCTCCTCCTGGCCGAGGGGGACGTAGAGGAGGAAGTGTTTCGCCGGGCGGCCGGTGTCGGGGTCGGTGTAGTGGCCCTCATAGACCGCGGCCTCCGAGCAGGCGCGCCAGAAAGGGAGGCGGGTCTCAGAGACCTCGGTCTCGACCATCGCGATCTTGCAGGGGCGACCTTCGGCGTCGACCACCACCACCGAGGGGAACAGGTCTCCCGAGGGGCCGGGGATGGCGCGGCGGGCGTGCAGGCGGGTGTTGGTCAGGCAGTAGAGGTCGAGGCCCCACTTCTCGGTCCCCTCTCCGGGAAACGGAAACCGCTCGGCCAGCAGGAAGCGGATCACCGCCTCGCGGGCGTCGTCGTCTAGATGCGCACGCACCGGGTCCTGATCGGCCGGGGGCGGGCTATCGGGGCGGTGGTCCTTGGAATTGCCCAGCGTCCGGTGGGGCAGGACGTGGACCGTGCCGTCCTCGTCCACCCGCACGCCGCGCAGCGCGTGATAGCTGATGCCGGCCCCCTCCAGCATCGCCAGCGCCTCGTCCTCGCGGCCCTGGGGGACGTAGATCAAGAGGTGGCGGTCGCCGGTCTCGGTGGTGTCGTCGGCCGCGAGCGAGGCGGCCTGCCAGCGGGGGATCATCTCGGGGTTCAGGTCCGTCTCGACCTCGGCGATCTCGCGCAGGCGGCCCTCGCCGTCGACGATGACGATGTCGGGATAGTGCGGCCCCTCGGGCAGGTCGATGGCGATGCGCGGATGCGTCGGCGCGTTGAACCAGGTGCGGTAGTGCAGCGGCCAGCTGGGGTGCGGCTGGTCGGGGAACGGGAACCGGTTGGCCGCGATGAAGCGGACCGCGCGGTCGTGCTGATCCTGGGTGAGCGTCGCCATGGGGAGCCTCCTGCATGCGGCCGCGCGATGGGGTTGCCCGCATGACGCCGCAGCCAGGCCGCGCCGTCAATGGATTCCACTCCAAGTTTGGAGATGAGTCTGCGATTGCCGAAGTTCCGGGCGCCCCGGCGCCGCTTCCCGCGCCAGCGCCCTCAGCCCGCCCCGGCCAGCTCCAGCATCGCGTCGGCGATCACCTGCGCGCCGGCGGCGGCATGGGCGGGGTCCACGTTCTCGGCGGGGTGATGGCTGACGCCCTTCTCGCAGGGGATGAACACCATGCCCGTGGGGCAGCGCCCGGGAAACCAGCGCGCATCGTGCCCGCCGCCCGAATAGATCTCGCGCCGCGCATAGCCGCGGCGGTCGGCGGCGCGGGCGAAGATCTCGCGCACCTCCGGCGTGAAGACGACCGGCGCGTGCCAGGAGCTGTCGGCCACGCTCACCTCGCACAGCCGCGCCAGCCCCTGCGCGCGGGCGTGCACCAGGTCGCCCAGCCGGATCAGCTCGGCCTGCGAGGGGTGGCGCAGGTCCAGCACCATGTCCACGCGCCCCGGCACCACCGACACCGCATTGGGGCTCACCACGAACCGCCCGAAGGTGAAGCGCAGCACGTCGGTCTCGTCCCGGCACAGCTCGGCCAGCCCCCGGCACACCTCGATCGCGTCCACGAACGCGTCCCGGCGCAGGCTCAGCGGCGCGCCGCCGGAGTGGTCCTCCCGCCCGATGACGGAGATGTCGAGCCGCCGGTGGCCCTGCACCCGGTCCACCACGCCGATCAGCTTGCCCTCGGCCTCCAGCACCGGCCCCTGCTCGATATGCGCCTCGAGCAGCGCGGCGAAGCTTCGATCGAGGGGCGCAGGCGCGGCCTCGGGCAGGGCGGCGGCCAGCGCCGCGACCCCCTCGCCATAGAGCGCGCCGTCGTCGCCCACCACCGCGAGGGCCTCCTCCAGCGCCGTCTCGCCGGCATGCACGGCCGAGCCCAGACACCCGGGGCGAAAGCGCGAGCCCTCCTCGTTGGCCCAGACCACCACCTCCATCGGGCGCCGGGTGACGATCCCCCGATCCTCGGCGATCTCCAGCGCCTCGAAGGCGGCCAGCACGCCGAACACGCCGTCGAACCGGCCCCCGGAGGGCTGGCTGTCGAGATGCGAGCCCGCGACCACGGGGGCCGCGCCGGGCTCGGTCCCCTCGCGCCGCACGAACAGGTTGCCGGCGGGATCCAGCGACAGCGCGAAGCCGCGGGCCAGCGCCAGGTCGGCCAGATGACGGTGGGCGGCGATCTCGGCCGCGTCGAAGGCCAGGCGCCGGACCCCGCCCTCGGGCGTCGCGCCGATGCGGGCGAAGTCCATGTGGCGGGTCCACAGGCGCGCGGCGTCGATCTCGGGCAGGGCGGTCATCGCAGGCTCCTTGCTGGTCTCGCGGCGATCCATGCGGGTTTCGTGCCGACCGGCGCGGACGCCCTCACAGCGCCCCGATGCGCCGGGCGGCGAGGGCCAGACGCTCGACCCCCTCGGGGATGCGCGCCTCGGC
>TARA_R110000751_G_scaffold213331_1_pt1 | contig 13835 bp, 7 predicted proteins | sample TARA_R110000751 | Tara Oceans TARA_R110000751 (sample SAMEA4398001) | marine metagenome | biome: Polar Biome; feature: [MES] marine water layer (ENVO:01000295) within the mesopelagic zone...; material: water (ENVO:00002006), including particulate matter (ENVO:01000060) such as...... | reverse complement strand
CCGATTGCGCGCCTCAAAAAGATCAAACGCGATGCCCTGCTGACGTAGCCGGTACGCGGCATACAGCCCCGCCAAGCCACCACCGATAATGGCAATTTTTGTTTCAGTCATTGTTCGCCTAGGAGGGGAGAAAGCTAGTTGGTGTCAGATGACACATTAACTACGCCATTTGCGTCGGAGTAGTCTCATACCATTGTTAATCTGACCCCGTTTGTTCCAGGCCGAGATGCCTGTTGGCTGGCCAAAATAGGATGGAACGTCACAGCAGTAGAGTCCAGCCCAACGCTAAGCCAGCTCGGCCAATACAAATCCACGGCACAACACTTCAGCCACGACCAAACGTAGTCAAATTAAAATTCCTACCTAGCTGACAATTGGCCAACGCAGCAAGATCAGTTGATCCAGCAAGAAATAAAAGGAATTAGTTTTCATTTGACCCAATTAACTTTGCATTCTTTGCAGCTATCGGTAGGGCGTAGCGTGAGTTTTTTTCGCGGCTGGAGTGAGCAAACTAATTGCCAAACGCTCATCAAGATGCACACCATCAAGCGATATAAATAAGAGGCTCAAGTTAATACACTCTGACGAAGCGCAAGCTCTAATAATTCAATTTGATATCGATACCGGTCCGTAACTTTTTCAACAATTATCACCCCAATAGAGAAGCCAAGTAAAAAAGCGCCTCCCCATAGCAGTAATGTGTTTTGCCAGTTGTCTAACGTAAGACCTGTTGCGATAGTATGTGAAATCCATTGATAGCCTCCCAAGCCCGCAACATAGGAGTAAGTCGCGGCAAACATACCGACAACTGCAGTCTTTCCGCCAAGGTAAAACGTTGTCCGTGACGAAAGTCGGCTGACCCTACGCTCAAGCCAAAATTGAGCATCTTTTAATGCCAATTTATCAAATGAAATCAGGCCTTCTGCGAGGCGTTGCTCATGCCGTATATCACCGCATAGACCATCAAAGGCTAAACTTTTCCAACGAAAGGCTAAAACAGCCATTACGAATATCGGCGCTATCAAGCTAACTACTGCCATTAGTGCCGTCACACTGAGTAATATCAAAACAAATAGCTGCATGCCGGAGGATGCTTCAGATTTATCTATACTTAAAATCATCAAAAAGGCGATCGTAAATAAAACAATCGCCGAGCCCAAACACCAGTTAGAGAGCAACTTCGCTCTGCTCTCGGCACTCGTATCTTTAATCTTGCGTGGTCTACAGGTATCAAGATAGGCCAGTACGTCAATGGTTGCGTCACTACGCTGACGCGAAGATTCTGAAACTCTCTTTAACTCACCATCATCAGATGCTTGTGGTAAATCGGTTTCTGCATCGACATCCCTTTCTTCCATACGATCTCCCTAAATTTTTCAAATCGCGTTTTTCATATAACGGGCAAGCCCAGTCGCACGTTCGATTGCCAGGCTCAATCTGGCTTGCCTCCCAGCCAAGATAAAGGGAGGCGTGCAACGCCCCTACATCCACTCCCCACACAGCGTCTCCGCCTGTGCCAACACCAATTGCGCAGCCTGCTCCTGCTGATCAGGCGGGTATTTGTATCTACGCAGTATCCGCTTGACCATGAGGCGCAGTTTGGCACGCACGCTCTCGCGGTTGTTCCAGTCCACGGTCACGTTCTTGCGCAGGCTGTCGGTTAGTTCATGGGCGATCTTGGCCAGAATCTCGTCGCCTAGCTCGCGCACTGAGGCTTCGTTATTTGCCAGTGCATCGTAGAACGCCAGCTCATCTTCATTCAGGCCTAGGCCTTCACCTCGTCTGCTTGCCTCAGCAAACTTCTTGGCCATTTCGATGAGCTCTTCGATAACCTGTGCGGTCTCGATAGAGCGATTTTGGTAGCGAGTGATAACGTTAGTCAGCAGCTCGGAGAATTTCTTCTCCTGCGCCAGATTACTGCTGAAACGGCTTTTGATTTCACCTTCCAGCAAGCGTTCCAGCAGCTCGACCGCTAAGTTCTTTTCCGGCAGATTGCGCACGTCGTCGAGGAAGGCTTCATCGAGCAGGCCGATATTCGGCTTATCAAGCCCTACTGCCTCAAACACATCAACTACACCGCCGGAGACCACCGAGTTGCCGATGATCTGACGAATCGCCAGTTCACGCTCTTCATCGGTCTTCTTTTTCTGACTGACGTCGCGCTTGATCAGCATGACTTTGACGGCTTGTAAGAAAGCGACCTCATCCCGCACGGCTTTGGCTTCTTCCAGCGTGCAGCACAGGGTAAAGGCTTTACTCATAGCCAGCGCGTTATCAGCAAAGCGCTTCTTACCGTCTTTCTCGCCAAGCACGTGGTTAGCAGCGCCTGCCATCAGCTTGTGGCCACCTGTTAGATAGTTGCTGTAATCAAAACCGTGCAGCATGGAGCGCAGGATATCCAGCTTCTCTTCAAGCACCGCGTAAGCTTCATGCGCATCCACGGTTGGACGTCCACGGCCTTTACTGGCGGTGTATTCCTTAAGCGCTGCTTTCAGCTCGTTGGCGATACCAATGTAATCAACGACCAAGCCGCCCTGCTTGTCCTTAAATACGCGGTTGACCCGTGCGATGGCCTGCATCAGATTGTGGCCTTTCATCGGCTTGTCGATATACAGCGTGTGCACGCACGGAGCATCAAAACCGGTTAGCCACATATCCCGCACAATCACCATCTGCAGCGGATCTTTGGGATCTTTGAAGCGTTTTTCCAGGCGTTTCTTCACCTGGCCAGGATAGATATGCGGCCGCAATAGCGCCTTATCCGAGGCGCTTCCCGTCATCACAATCTTGATCGCGCCTTTCTCGGGATCATCGTCATGCCAGTCGGGGCGTAGCGCGATAATAGCGTTGTACAGGTGCACACAGATCTCACGGCTCATAGCGACCACCATGGCCTTGCCATCCTGGGCCAGATTGCGCTCTTCAAAGTGGGCAACCAGATCAGCTGCCACACTGTGAATGCGCGGCTTGGCCCCTACCACTTTCTCCAGTGCAGCCCAGCGGCTTTTCAGCTTTGCCTGCTGGTCTTCCTCTTCGTCCTCGGCCAGCTCATCAACCTGCTCGTCGATCAGCGGCAGTACTTCTTCATTCAGCGACAACTTGGCCAAGCGAGATTCGTAGTAAATGGCAACCGTCGCGCCATCCTCCTGAGCCTGCTTCATGTCATAGACGTGGATGTAGTCACCGAACACCGCGCGGGTATCACGGTCCTCACCGGACACTGGCGTGCCAGTGAAAGCTACAAAGGTCGCGTTTGGCAACGCATCACGCAGGTGTTGAGCGTAACCCACCTGATACACGGCTTTGTCTTCAGCGGCCTTGAGCGGTTCTGGCGCCTTCAGTTGTGAGCTAAAGCCGTACTGGGTGCGATGTGCTTCGTCAGCAATCACCACGATGTTGTGGCGGTTCGATAGCACCGGGAAGCTGTCTTCATCTACGCCGGGCGAAAACTTCTGAATAGTGGCAAAGACAATACCGCCGCTGGGGCGATTGTTGAGTTTCTCGCGCAGATCACCGCGCGTGCTGATCTGCACTGGCTCCTCACGCAACAAATCCTGGGATAGGGAAAATACTCCAAATAACTGGCCATCCAGATCATTACGGTCGGTGATCACCACAATGGTCGGGTTCTCCATTGCCGTTTCCTGCATGATTCGGGCGGCAAAGCAGGTCATGGTGATGCTTTTACCCGAGCCTTGGGTATGCCACACCACCCCGCCCTTTTGGTTACCGCCCGGTTGAGAAGCAGTAACTACCTGCTCAATCGCCGAACGCACCGCGTGAAACTGATGGTAGCCGGCAATCTTTTTGACCAGCGCGCCATCCTCTTCAAACAGCACAAAGTAACGCAGAAAATCCAGCAGCATGGGTGGAGCCAGCACGCCCCGCATGAGTGTTTCCAGCTCACTGAATTCACCCAGCGGGTCAAGGCTAAGCCCATCAATAGTGCGCCAGCGAGAAAAACGCTCGGCATTGGCCGACAGCGAGCCCATGCGCGCCTCGGTACCGTCGGAGATGATCAGTATCTCGTTGTATTGAAACAGATCAGGAATCTGCTCCTTATACGTCTGGATCTGCTCATAGGCCTTCCACAAATCGGCATTCACATCGGCAGGGTTTTTCAGCTCCAGCAACACCAGCGGCAGGCCGTTGACGAACAGGATGATGTCAGGCCGACGGTTGTTTTTGGGTCCAAGAATGGTGAACTGATTGACGGCCAGATACTCGTTGGCGGCGGGGTCAACCCAATCCACCAGCCGCACAAAGTCGCCACGAGTTTCACCATCCTTTTGGTACTGCACGGGTACACCGCCCACCAGCAATCGATGAAAATACCGATTGGCCGACAATTGCACGGGTAACCCCAGGTTCAGTACCTGGCGCACGGCATCTTCGCGTACCGCAGCAGACATGGTGGGGTTCAGCCGCGCCACAGCCTCGCGCAGGCGCATACCTAGCACCACATCGCGGTAGCTTTCACGCTCGGGGCTGGGGCCGTCGTACGCAATATCCGGTCCATACAAATACTGGTAGCCAAGCTCGCCTAGTGTCTCCAGGGCTTCCTGTTCCAATTGGTCTTCGGTCATCAAACGCTCGCCTTTCCTGGCAGAAGCTGCACTATGGCCGCCTGCGATAACGCTGTCTAGGACTGCGCGGAGAGTCCGGGTCCGTCATTTCAATCACTCTGGCTGCTAATGCCGGCTTTAGATAGTTATTGCTGAAGGTTGGCCTGTGGGCCAATGCAAGTCGCTGCATAAGCTCGCTGGCCTTCAGCACTTCGCCTGGTTTGATGACTTCCATCAAACGAGCTACTTGATCGCTTACTTGGTCGATTACTTGTACGCTTTTCACCGCTTCCTGCAGGGCCTGGTACAAAGCCTTAAGCATAAACTCGATAAATACAGTGGTTTCCGAGTTAGCATCCGCTGCCGCCAGGGCTGCATAATATGCTTGCTGCTGATCGCGGATCACTGTTTCAACCGGTAAATAGGCCAACACCGGGCGCCAGCGGCTAAGGATCAACGTTTGCCATAAACGGCCCATGCGGCCATTACCGTCAGCAAAGGGATGGATAAACTCGAATTCATAGTGAAAGACACAACTGGCTATCAACGGATGTAGTTTGGTGCTTGCCAGCCATTCCAACAGATCGTCCATCAACGCTGAAACCCGGCTTGGCGGCGGCGCCATATGCAGCAACTGCTCGCCCCGGTAAATGCCTACTCCGCTGGAACGAAATCGTCCTGCATCATCTAATATTCCGTGCATTAGCAGGGCGTGAGCCGTGAGCAGGTCTCGTCTCGAATCCATACTCCAGGTTTGCATTGCCTCGTAGGTAGCGAAGGCGTTGTGTACCTCCTGAATCTCGCGAGGCAAGCCTAGAACGCGCTTACCCTCCAGCACCGCAGTTACCTGATCGACACTCAGCGTATTGTTTTCAATCGCCAGTGAGGCCTGAATGGTGCGAATACGATTGCCCCGGCGCAGCTGCGGGGTCAAATGTGAATCACCCAGCTCGCTCAAGCGACCAACCAACTCACTGATCTGCGCCACCCAATCTAGCATTTGCGGCGTCAGGCTGACTGGCGGTTGATAGCGGCTCATGCCAAGTTTTCCCTCGGAGTATTCAGCTTGTAAATTGCCTTGTTGCTTAGCGGTAACGACAGCAACTCTGCACCCACCAACTGGTCATTTTCCAAATCAAAGGGCAATGCCCAGATTTTTAAATCATTATCAAAATCAAAGGGAGGCAGCGGCGCAGAAAATTGCATCCAGCGCGGATAAATCAACACTAACTCCCCTTTGCCACCCAGGTATTTTTGTCCGTAGGCATACAGCTGATAGAAGTCGGCCTGGCTCATGCCATATTTGTTTTGCCGATCATGGGCCGCCAATCGTTTCCATTTGGTATCCAGAACCCAACTCGTGTCGCCTTGCAAAACCAACAGGTCAGGCTCCAGCCGGAAGGTGTTGCCTTCCTTATGGCTACACAAGTACTGACTGTCCGCCTGCGGCTTTAAGCGTGCATCAGGCTGCAAGCTGCGCCGCAACCAAGCTTCCACATACTTTTCGAACAGCTTTTCCATGGGGAACAGCAGGCTCACGCCCTGCCATTGCCCTGCTACAGCAATCGGCATCTGCTGATTCAACACCAGCTCACACCAAGGTTTGACTGCCTGGTAGTGCGCCATCAAGCGCTCACTACTCCAGGCCCGTAGATCCGCTTTTACTTTGCGGCTAACGGGGATCTCTGCCAGCAGCGAGCGCAGCTCATTGGCCAAACGCCAGTTGGCTGAGTCGCGTGTGGTTTTTGCCACCTGCTCCAATGCCAGCTTCAGCAGTCGGTTCTCAGCTCGGTCGGGCACAAACACATCATGGCGAATCTGAAAGTGATGCTGACGGCCAGGCGGCTGGCGCATTTGCGCTACTACATTGAGCTGCCCGCGCAGGAAGCGCTGTTCTTCTTCCACGCGCTGGTAATCAGAGCGCATGCCGCGCTTGATCAGATGGTCCAACTCCGCCAGAAACTGCTGCATCACCCACTCTGTCAGCGGTGCATCAAAAAGCTCCAAACCGGTTACGCTAGCCTGGCGCGGCTTGAGGGACAGGGCAGACTGAATCAGCTTGCGCAATAACGCGCGGCTTTGCCGAACGCAATCACCCTCTTCCACATGCTTGGGCAGTATTTCCAGCCGGGTACCGCAGGGGGTTTCAATTACGCCTACGTAGCTGTCCCACTTTAAGGATTGGCGGCCTTCCAACTGCAACAAAGTTGCGCCGCTCTTGCTGAAGCTAGCACTTAACTCACACAGCCAATCGAAGGCGCTAGGCGATACTTGAGCTACATCGAGGGAGTCTGTGACAGACGCCGTTGTTATCCGCGCATACTCACGGATGGTAATCAGCTCAGTCACTGAGCGCTCTTTTGGATGGCATCAATCACCTTGCGGCCAAGGGAGCGCGTGTTCAGTTCTGTACCCGTGCTGCCATGTGTTGGCACGCTGAGTTTGTCAGCCAGCTTGCGCAGTATCGGCTTCACAGGAGAAACAAGCTGCTCTTCATGCAGCACCTCGATACTCCCCGAGCTTAGCAAGCGCACTTTGTACGGCTGGTCCGTGGCTTCTTGCACTGACGTTAGCGCTGAGGGCTTAGCCTGGTGATCAATAATCCCCAGGTAAGCCTCAACACGGTTGAAAGCATCGTCATTTAATTGCCAGGGCATATCATGCTGAGGTACGTCAGCGCCTGACCCGAACAAATCATCCGCAGTGCGCACAGCCTTTCTAACAAACTGATCCTGAGCCGCTTTGCGATGATCATTGAGAATCCACTGAATACGCTGCCAATCCTCAAAAAAGTACTCCTGCAACAGCGGCAGTAACTGATTGCGGAAAATGCGCTCCAGATTGTCCAGGCTGTCGACATCTTTAAGGGACATGAAATAGGCATGGCCCAGGCAGTGGTCCCGATCCAGCAAGACTTCAATACGTTGGTTCATCACGCGCAACAACTGCCCAACGTTCACCCCTTCTACATTCACGCCATCCAGCAGCTCTGGTTTAGGCGGCATTTCGGTAAAGGTGAAGCGGCGGCGCAGAGCGATATCCAGGCCAGCCAGTGAGCGGTCGGCAGTGTTCATGGTGCCTATCAGGTAGACGTTATCCGGAACGCTGAATCGCTCTTTTGAGTAAGGCAAAGTAGCCGCCAGCTGCTCATTTCTACCTGCCCGCTTTGATTCTTCAATCAACGTGATCAGCTCACCAAAGATTCGTGAAACATTACCACGATTTATCTCATCAATAATCAGCACATACTTCTGGCGCTCCCAGTCTGCCGGCAGCTCAGCAACAAGCTCGGGCAAGCCGCATTCATCCAGCAGGTATTGCAGAATGCCTTGCACATATGACGCATTGTGCATATTGCTTTTGTCGCCGGTGAAATAAAGCCTGCGAATATCGCTGAGCGCCGCTCGGTAGGGCAACTTTTGCTCTTGAGACTCCTCGGGAAAAATCCGAAAAGTCTCACCACCCACATACTCGAATGCAAAGCGACGACTTCTTACGGTTTGAGCAATGATACGGTCGCCCTTACTTTCCAGATGTTCTTTTAGGCGCTCAAACGCAGCTTCAAAGGTCGCGCTCTCAGCACTCGAGTCCCTTTTCGCATCCTCACATAAAAGTTTGAATACACCCGACTCAACGCGATACTCCAACTGCCCTTCGTCGTTACAACCAGCTCGGAGACCCTCAACGAAATCCTCATAACTGAAGCTCTGATGGAAGGTAACAAACCGCACACGATCATCTTTTGCTAATTGATCAAAGCGTGTTTTGAGTCGCTCTCGCCTCCCTTCAGGCCTGCCTGCATTCGAAGCGAGAAACTCAGGGTCGAGGACGGTCAGCGCATGGTTGATCGTGGCGTAGGTTTTACCAGTGCCGGGCGGGCCAAACAGAATTTGGTTTAGCGGGATATCCAAATCTTTCATTTCAGTCGTTCCTTGTGTTTCTTGCACATCATCACTCACATCAACGCCCCGCAAGGTTTCCAGCAATTGCCAAAGGGCAATATTGCTTTCCAGTACCTGCGTCTCTTCGACTCTGGCTGCATGCAGACTCGCCTTGATCTGTTGATTTAATCCACACCAACCAAGATCGTCTGGACCGTTCTCGTTCAATTGGAACTGAGATTTCAGACCTTGCAGCAGGAACTGGCAATCATCGGTTTTAAGTATCGAAGTGAATTGTTCTGGTGAAAAGGCAGCGAACACCCGGCTGATCATTGCCGGACGATTCATGCTGAAATCACCCGTCTTAACGCCGGTTTTCCATTGTCCAAGTATTTGCTGGAATGATTCCGCCGTCGGCGCTGTCATGATCAAGCGGGTCATCTCGGTGAGCTTTCCATACTCAGCGTTCCACTCGGCTTTGGACAATACCCCTTGCCGTAAACTAGACACGCCGTTATCACGCTCCAGCCACAGCGACCTCATCGCAGCCTGATCAAGTTCTGCTTGTTGCTCGCTGAGCGCCCGGGCGAGCTCGGTAACAGCCCTATAGCTCTTGAGCCACTTCGGACGCGACTCCTTGCCATCGGCCGAACTCCACTCGATGTACTGACGCAGGCTGTGCTTGTTATCTCCATTCTGCCAAAGCGACTCCAGAACCTCGGCAATCCCCTGGGGTATAACGACACCGGAGCTTTGCGGATTCCAACGTTGCTGCGCGAATGCTTTATTGAGAAGCACCATAGGCAGCAGCCCACTCACACAGTCGGGCCGGTGTTCTTCAACACGAAAGCGAATGTAGTTGCGCGTTTTATTTGCATCGCGCCAATCCGGCGCCTCATGCGCACCCTGAATTACCACGCCACGCGCCACGAGGCCGCGCGGTTCCTGGCCTACCCGCACTAGATACACCCAGTCTCCTGGTTGCGGCTGTTTGGAGTGACAGGTCCAACTGACTTCGTCACCCAAAGTGACGCCCTTATCTCCGCCAAGCTTATAATTCGCTGGATTCCAGGTCAGCAGGTAGGCCGACGCGCTCAGTGCGCCGTCATCATCCGTACCTTTCTTGGCGGGAGCAAGACCTAGCTCCTCGCTATATAGCCCTCGCATAAAGCCATAGGGGCTCAAGCCAGACACGGACTCGCGAGCTAGGAGATAGTACTCCCGCAGTTTGAGCATGCGCGCAACGGGCTTCTTCTCGTCGGGAATCTGTTGATCAGGACAGCCGAGTGCTTTTAGGTAATGGCCGAGGTGAACTGAAGATGAAATCGGCAAAGTATCTGAAGGAAGATAGCAAGCCAACAAACGCAGCTTACGTCCGTCACCTACCGTGACGAGCGGTTCAACATCAGCTCGACGAAAAATTTCTTTATCATCATCAACCCACAGCAGGTCGTCTGGCTTGGCCCCAGCGATAGTGCTCTGAATGGCCAGCGTATAACGCAGTGCATCCTCATCGCTCAGTCCCTGCAAAAGTCTATTCTTGTAAAGGGTGCCATCGCTCAGAAAATAGAGGATATGCCCCCTGGATGTTCCCGGCATATAGCGCCCAAGAGCTGGTCTCAAGCCCTGTTCCAACCACCAGCAGAAGGAAGCGCCATCGCCTTTGCCCACGCAATATTGATCTAGCGTCAGTTCCTTCAGACGGCTCAACGGAAAAGCCGACAAAAAATCACGATACTCCTGAACATCTTCCGTGCGTTGCTGCGCCGTTTTGCCCTGCGCTTTAAGATGATCCAGCAGCCGAGCGAAGTTGCTATTGATATCGAGGCTCATACTGCCGCCTCAATCAATGCTTCGGCTTTTGACAGGCGCAGCTGGCCGGAGATCAGGCGGGGTAAGAGTGTGTCGCGGAGTTTGGAGAGAGATTGAGCTTGCATATGGTTAGCTGTGATTGACTTCTGAATTGGCACGACAAGGTCAGAAAAAGAATTTGCAACTGACTCTGTAGGCAGCGCCAAAACAAAGCGCCCTAAAACATCATTCTGAATTCGTTGCCGCCCACTGGTGCCGGACATACTTTTAATAGCGAACTCTCGGAATGCCGTGTGCCTTGCCAACAGATAGCCGTGATATTCAGGCAGGGGTGCATTGGGGCGCAGCACTAAGAACTCAGTTGAGCCCCACCCATTTTGACCATCATCTAAAAAGTCTACGAAGGCCGACTTACCGTTCTCCAAGCAAGGCGTGATGCGGGCCAGTAGAGTATCGCCGTTCGTGAACTTAGCGCCTGATCCCATCTCGCGCTCAATATATGCAGCCGAGCTGTGCCCGATGGTAGGAGCACTGGACATATCCAGATAAGGGGCTCGTTCACCTTTTTTTAACTTGCGGGACGGATTCATTTCATAGGCATTAGCCAGGGCAGTCCAGCACCATCCCTTCGGCACCAACCCCAGCTCGGACTCTTCAAAGCTATCGGGAAACAGCGCTGCGGTGGCGGCGTCCATACCTTCTGGCTGGCGTCCTTCGGCCTTGGCGCGCACGGGGTCGAAATCGACGAACCAGGATTTGAACAGCGCTTGGGCGATGGCTTCCAGGGTGGCGTTGGTTTCGCGTAGCAGGGTGATGCGGTCGTCGAGGGCACGCAATAAACGAGCAATCTCCGCTTGCTCCTGCAAGGGAGGAATCGTCAGCTCGAAATTTGGAATATCTCGACAACGAAGACTGTCGAATACAGCTCCAACGTTAATGAACTTTGATACCTGGGCCCACCACTCTGGCCCCTTAAGCAACCAGCGCAGGAAGTCTGGGCGAACTCTCTCACCACTAGACCTAAGCACCACTAGGTTCTGCCCAATCGCGCAATCAAGACCTGCAGGAACATGAGCGCTATCACCAGAGTTACAGCGCCTCACAACGATTACGTCGTTGGCTTGCGGTTTAAGCTTTTTTGTCCACGCCAAATAATCATCGTGAGATATTCGCCGAACACCTTCGAGGGAAATAAGGCCGTTTTTGAGTTGAGGAATAGCTATGTATGGATAGCCTACCTCAGCGGCCGGAGGTGTCTTGTGATCGCAATCGATCAACGTAACTCCAGCCTCTTTTAAGGTCATTACGTCCCACTCAGAACTCATACCCCAGCCCCCCCAGCTTATGCCGGATCAACTGATCAAGTTCCTCGCCCTTATTCATCTGCTCGCCAAGCTGCGTGGTCAGCCGCTGCATCTTCTCAGCAAAGGCTTCGTCGTCGTCTTCCACCGCTTCGGCACCAACATATCGGCCTGGCGTGAGCACATGGCCGTGTTCGGCAATTTCCGCCAGTTTGACGCTGCGACAGAAACCGGGAATATCCTGGTATTCGGTGATTTCACCACCCACATCCAGAGGCTCGCCACGCCAGTTGGCAACGGTCTGAGCCACGCGCTCAACATCGGCGTCGGTAAGCTCGATCTGCACGCGACTGACGTTGGTACCCAGTTTGCGCGCGTCGATAAAGAGTACTTCTCCGGGGCGGGCAACTTTCTGTTTGGCGAGGAACCACAGGCAGGCGGGTATCTGGGTGTTGAAAAACAGCTGGCCGGGCAACGCGACCATCACTTCCACCACGTCGGCTTCGGCCATGGCTTTACGAATGTCGCCTTCGCTGTTCTGGCTGGAGCTCATGGAGCCGTTGGCCAATACGATACCGGCGCGGCCGCTGGGTTTGAGGTGGTAAAGCATGTGCTGCAACCAGGCGTAGTTGGCGTTGCCCTGCGGTGGGCTGCCGTAGACCCAGCGCGGGTCGCCTTCCAGGCTGCCATGCCACCAGTCGCTGATATTGAACGGTGGGTTGGCCAGCACAAAGTCAGCGCGCAGGTCTGCATGTTGATTGCGCACAAAGCTGTCGGCGGGCTCTTTGCCCAGGTTGAAGTCGATACCGCGAATCGCCAGGTTCATGGCAGCGAGGCGCCAGGTGGTGGGATTGGATTCCTGCCCGTAAATAGACACATCACCAATCTTGCCGCCGTGGGCTTCGATAAACTTTTCTGACTGCACAAACATGCCGCCACTACCGCAGCATGGGTCATAGACCTTGCCGTGGTGCGGGTTGAGCACCGCGACCAGGGTTTTTACGATGCTGGCAGGCGTATAGAACTGCCCGCCCTTCTTACCTTCGGCACTGGCAAACTGACCAAGGAAGTATTCGTATACTTGGCCCAGCAAATCCCGCGCTTTGGCGGTGTCGCCGCCAAAGCCAATTGTGGAGACTAGGTCAATCAATTCCCCGAGCTTGCCGTCCGGCAATTGAGCGCGACCATAACGTTTATCGAGGATGTTTTTCAGGCTGGGGTTTTCCGCCTCAATGGCAGACAGCGCGTCGTCGATGCGTTTGCCGATATCCACTTGCTTGGCGGCAGCACGTATCTTCTCCCAACGGGCCACTTCCGGCACCCAGAATACGTTCACCTCGCGGTAGTAATCGCGCTCTTCCAGCTCGCTTGCTAGCAGCTCGGGATCGTCTTCACCCAGGTAGTAGTCATCTGCAGGGTCAGTAAGCCTGCGCTCCAGCTCAACGCGCCGACCGGCAAAGCTGTCTGAAATGTATTTGAGGAAGATCAGCCCCAGCACGATGTGCTTGTACTCGGCGGCATCCATATTGGCGCGCAGCTTGTCGGCGGTGGCCCACAGGGTTTTGTTTAGCTCTTCCAGTGTACTGGCGGGGGTGGATGCGTCTTTGCTTTTGCGTGCAGGTTTGGCCGCTTTGGTGTTTAGCGCCACAGGGGTTAGATCACCTGCTGCATACTCAGCTGATACCTCTTTCACCAACAGTTTGTTGGCGCGTTCCAGCATGGCCGCGGTGCTCTGATCACCCCCCACTCGCCGCACTGCCCCACCGCGTCCGCGGCCCTTGGCCAATTGGCCGTCTGCGATCAGAGCGTCACGGGCGGTCCAGTAGTCCTGTTCAGTGAGTTCTGGCGAAGTATTGCGCAAGCGTTCCAACAGGGCTTGATTGCCAATGCTGGTGCCATCATCCGGCACTGCCGCAAAGAGGGCTGCGCGCAGAGGGGTTTGATCCGTCATGTACTGCTCCAAAAACAAGACAACAAAAGCATTGCCAACTGATTGAATAGATTTGCGGCGGCATTGTTATACCAACCAAACAGGCTGACTGTTTTAGCATAAATACGCGCTTGGTTTATGCGTGGGTATTGTCGGTCAGGCGATGGCGCGTAGCAAAGTAGTCTTTTTTGAATTAATGGGTATCGCAATAAACAAAGCCGCAGATTTAATCTGCGGCCTGAATCAACAGCAAAAAAACATTCAAGGCTTAGCCAAATACCCAGGCAACCCCTCTACCCGTGCAAGCCACCGCGCAATATGGCGATAAGGCGCTAGATCAACATCG
>TARA_R110000751_G_scaffold32082_1_pt1 | contig 13845 bp, 4 predicted proteins | sample TARA_R110000751 | Tara Oceans TARA_R110000751 (sample SAMEA4398001) | marine metagenome | biome: Polar Biome; feature: [MES] marine water layer (ENVO:01000295) within the mesopelagic zone...; material: water (ENVO:00002006), including particulate matter (ENVO:01000060) such as...... | reverse complement strand
ACAGGTTGGCGATATTCATGGAAACGTGCCCGCTAATTTACCGCTCGATAACGCTGATTTCGTTGATTTGAGAGATATAGACGATTTAAAGCAATCATTGAGTAATATCCTTAATACTAAGCCCGGGCAGAAACTACTAAATCCGTATTTCGGCTTAGATTTATCAAATTTTTGCTTTGAACCTATTACTGAAATGACAGCCGACTTACTGGCGAGATCACTTATACAAGGACTACCAATGCAGGAGCCGAGAATACAAATTGAACATTTAAATGTTGAAGGAGATATTGAACAAAATACATATACATGTACCTTCACTATTAAACCTGTAGATAGTGCATTAAATGTAATGAGAATATCTGCTATATTAGGCTCAGACGGATTTACATTATTTTAATATTATGGCTAAGACAAAATTAACTGACTTCTCGCTACCAGCACATGGCTATACAGCATTTGATGCTGTCTCTTTAAAGAGTCTAATTAAAGACCGATTGAATCGCACGACTAAGTTTACCGGTCATAATTTCGAGGGTAGTAATATGTCTGCTCTTATTGATGTTATTGCATATAACTATCATGTACTATTGTTCTATTTAAATCAGACCTCATCTGAAGCAATGTTTACTGAAGCAGAGTTATATGAAAATATGAACCGCATTGTCAAAACTCTTGACTATAAGCCGGTAGGTGTGCAATCTCCTAACTTATCATTTTCCGCTAAAGCAACAGGATCACTTAGTATTGGTACATATACTATTCCGAGATATTCATTTGTTGACATCAGCGGGATACCTTACTCTATTAAAGAGGATATTACGTTTACTAAGACCCTTACTGATATCGAGGTATTAACAGATCTATCTAATAACAATCTCTTATATCAAGGAAAATTCCAAGAATATCCAACATATGTAGCTATTGGTGAAGAGTTTGAATCATTGACATTAATACCAGGTGACGATGTTAATATGGATCATTTTACCATCTACGTTTATGTTAAAGATGTTGATACTGATAAATGGACGGAGTGGAGTAGAACTACCTCTCTGTTCCTTGAAAGAACAAATTCAAATTCATATGAAGTTCGATTAAATGAAAATAAAAGATATGAATTAAAGTTCGGTGACAATATTACCGGTGGTAAGCTTAAAAATGGTGACCAAGTTGCTGTATACTATCTCGAGACTGACGGTAAAAATGGAGAGGTTGGAATTGAAGCTATCAGTCAATCTAAACTAATTAAGTATACTGCTCGTCAGTTTATTGATATCTTCACTGAAATTAAGGATCCGAATATTACCTATATCTCTGATGCTGAACTAAATTATCTGAGCTTAACGAACAGTAATCCATCATCAGAGTATTACGAGGGTGAAACAGTTGACCAAATACGTGAACGTGCTCCGAAGATCTTTTCAACACAGCATAGACTTGTAACAAAAGAAGATTACGAAACATATATTGCACAAAATTATAGTAATGTAATTAAAGATGTTAGAGTTGTTAATAACTGGGACTATATTGACGGTCATCTACAGTATAATGTTGATACATTAGGACTTAGTAGACCAAATATAGAAGCCCGTACATTGTACAATCAAGTTACATTTGCTGATTCGTGTGACTTTAATAATGTTTACGTATACGCGGTACCGCGCGGTGATCAAACGACATCTGCTATTGTAAGAAATAATTATCTGTCACCAGCACAGAAAAACTTAATTATTAAAGGTGTGCGTGGCCCTAAGACACTAACAACAGAAACTATTATTATGGATCCGGTTTATGTTGGGATTGATTTCGGGACATATACGAGCGATTCTGAAGATGTATCTTTAGATCAGTCTGCCAATTCAGAATTACAAATAGTTCGTAGCGCTGATTCAACAAGGAGCTCAGACAGTATTAAGAATGCTGTACATAATATATTCATCAACACATTTAAAGACGCGAAGCTCGCACAGACAATAAGTGTCACCGAACTTGTAAAAGACATACTCAGTCTTGAGGGTGTTGAAAAAATATATACAGTTAGAACAGATATTGATCACAAGCAAGACGGATTAAATTTGTATGTATGGAATCCAATTTTCCCAGATGAGGATATTGTAAGTACCGGTAGTAATTTAATTTTACCATACTTCAAATATCCGTATATAAATAATCCTGCTGAATTCGGTGACAAGATTAAAGTCATTACACGATCTTCCTCGACAGGACTAGCTGAATACTAATGGCATTTAACAACACAATCAATATACCATTCACTATAACAGGTGGGGTAAGCACAGGAGCTGGTAATCCATATTACAGCGCGATTGATACTTTATCTGGATATACAAATGCACTTACACGGTTTATATATTCAGTATCTGCAAATGATGAATATCTAAGGTCTCCAGGAATTTCAAATGATAACTTCGTTTGGGATATGGGTGATGGAACAACTATTAAAGGACCATCAGCAATTTATATATACTCAACACCAGGAGTGTATACTGTTTCACTTATTGCATACAGTTCTGGAGGTAATGCGTATCTGAGTACAGCAACAAAGCAATTGTCTGTAAGTGATTTCATTAACGATGACTTAATTCTCAATACAACAGACGTTATTGATACAATTAATGTCCCCGCTGGTACAAAAGGTGTTGTTTCAATTAAAGTCAATAGGCATAATTCATGGCAAACATATGACACTACTAAATCTGATGGATATACACTGAGCTTATACGCTAGTGGCTCTGAGTCCAATTCTTTAAATTTAAAAACATATAAGACAGAGAAATGGCAGCATGTTGGACAGACATGGAGCTTTTACGAGAAAGTTACTGCTGACAATTTTACAACTAGCTTGACTCCAGTTGATTCTATTAAAACAACCAGTGAGAAGCTTTATTATATACCTGAGATTAATAGAGGAGGATTAACGTATACTAGAGTACCTAGTTCTGTCTTAACTACCGTTTCAGGTGTATCAACTGTGTTTGTTGGAACAACAGGATCGTCAGAATTTTACTACGCTGATGACACTCCGAAATATAGCACAGATCCTGTGTTTGTCTTTGCATCATTAGATACATCAAAATTTCCTGACCATCTTAAACCATTAAGTTACGATCTAAATGAAACTGGAAAGAATTTCTTCCAGAAATCAAAACTAGTGATACCTATTAGAGTTAGATTTAATAGTGCTAATAATATAATTTTTACCAGTCCCGGTATCACCGATATCTTAATATCGAAGAATAAATGGCAAGGAACAGAAATTCCATTCTTCATAAATCTGGAGGATCAGTACAATCAAATAACAGAAAATTATCCACCACTGAGAGTGTTTAATAATCCGTTGAGTGCAAAAGCGAACAATGATAGAGTTGTTGTTCCTGGTACTATAGGTAGTACTGAAACGTATGTAACTAGTTTAAGTTTGCTCAGCTCAAATAGTACCTCATCGAAGTTACTATCAGCCCATTTCTTTAAAGAAACGGACGGTCAGCTATCATCATCACTAACAGGTATGTTTAGAGGGTATATGGTACCGCTCGATGTTGGTGATGATTTAACTCTTACAGGTAGTCTCAGTGTAAATGATATTCCAAATGTATATAAAGATGTGTTATTTGGTTGGTTGATGGATAATGAAAATTCAAAACTACACAGACTGTTCTTTACTCAGCACTATATGATAAACGACATTAGTGGTGAGCTTACATCCAAAAATGATGTAAGGGTCATCACTGTTGATCCGTTTGGCTCAACTACTGATAACAGAGCTAGAAAGCCAATATGTACTCATCCTGTAATTGATAATATTAACGATAACCGCGTGCAGAGTATAGTAGCTGATGCGGATAGAATTTTCATATACGATACATACTCAACAAATATCTCCGCAGAAGCTTTATCGAGCAAACAGCTTGATCGTCGCTCCTTTGATCTATCTGTTATTGAGTATGACAATATAATCAATCAATTAGTCAGTAGTAAAATTTCAACTACATCTAATCAGGCTGATGTTTTAAACCCAACAAGTATTTCAGTTGATAGTGGTAGAAATTTCTGGCTTGGACTAAGCGGTGGAAGTTCCGTCGTTAGAGTAGATAGTGTCAGTGGTGTTATCGATCGGTTAATAGGTTATCATGATGTCAATAAAGGATATAATCCTGTTAATGTAAATTACGGTGTTGGAATTACTATTTTAGATAGTATTGGTGGTGATGATGAATCATCAGGCACCGCTCCAAACACAAATAATTTAATTGAGCCTGGTATTGTTGAGACTGATAAGCTCGACGGAGTGTGGGTAGGTTATACAAATCCAATAAGTGGCTACATTGAGAAATATAATAGTGACGGCATTGCTCAGAATATTAAATATAGTTTCAATCAAGGATATGTCCCAAGTGATATGGTTGTTGATTGTAATGATAATTTGTGGGTAGCTACAACTGATCATTTTAAATCACTATCTGGGTATGCATTTGAATTACCTGAATTGCACGGGCCTTGGTTAGGTTCAGGTCCAGGTAAAACCCACACAACATCAGGTACCGTTACAGCGGAAAGATTAGGTGACAATTTTAGATATAGAACGGCTAGTAATAGTATTAGTAATTTTGAAGCTGGTCATATTGTTGAGATAACTGGATTCACTGGTAGCTCATCACTATTAAATGGTATGTTTGTAATTGAAAGTGTTTCTGCTTCATCACGGCACTTTTCAGTAAGGCCATATATTGGTAATTCAAATCAAATCATAGGAGATGAGCACAGTGGTACAGTCGCACTTAAGATTCGCCCGTCCGATAAAGTATATAGGTTTAATAATGCCGGTTCTAAGTCTGTTGAAGTTAGCGGACTTTTAGCACCTACACTTATTGTACCTGATTTAAATCAAAATCTATGGGTTGCCCATAATGTTAATACATTAACTCAAGTTAGTACTGGTGGTGAGATTCTTGACACAATTTACGTGCAGTCTGATGACTTCGTATCAAATTATCTGTCAGCAGGATCATATCTTACATCCCTCAGTACAATTTCTGCGCAATCACATATTGGTGCTTTAAGTGTTGATTCATATAACAGATTAATTGTCGTTAATAGTTTTGAAAATAAAGTTTTCACAATTCCGATTACTACGAGATCTCTCAGCTCTGTACACGCGCTTCCAACACAGGTATCTCCGACGTCTGGTCATACCGGATTTATATATGGCCGTAAATCTGCATTTGGCGATTGGACCGGATATCGCTGGATGAACAAGTATAAAAATACTACAGGAATGCGGATAATCTCGGGTGAGACAACACTGACAGTACTTCCTTCTGGCGGTAAGTATAAGATTGCTAAATGGAATGAAGACTTTGATCCTGCCGAAACATTGAAGAGTTATGCACAGCAACCCTTCCTGGTAGACAAACAGGTATTATTTGATGATTTCTTAGGGACGATCGTTGGTACAATAAGCTCAGAACCTACCGTCTTAGGTCGACAGATCTACGAGAAGATAGGGAACTTCGTATCCAATATGTCTGACGTGGATGAGTGTAACATACCCGCTCTGTACAGTATGTGCCAACAATATGGGATTGACGTAAACAATTATGATTTCACATATCCTGGTGGGTTAAATCGTGTTATGAATATACTCTCTATAAGTCATAACAGGCTTTGGGGGCAGAGAAGTAGATATAATAGAGATTTCAGAGATTGGGGTACAGGTAATCCGAATTATGCTGTAAATTTAGGTACAGAGCTTGATATTTTAACAGCAACTGTCGTTGCCGGTACCCCGCTTGTTGCTAAGCAGTTATTCAACAAGGAATTTAGACTTATTCGACCAATGTATGTTCCTGGAGCTGTCAGTAATCCTGGGTACCAAAGTAGTGTCGGGTATTTGAGCTCATATCCATTGAGTGCATATGTACCTCACTGGCACTGGGGGTTACACAATGGCGTGTCAGGAACAGATATCGCCAAACACTATAATTTCTATGAGTGGACGGATACTTTTAGTGATATTCAACTAGAAGGTGTAATTGATTGGGAGAATCCCGCTACAACTATTTCCGAGTCTCAGAGTGGTATTGAATTCTGGTTAAACGATAACAGCGTTGTTGATACTATGTTAGATTATGAAATTCGTAAAGGTCTCGGATTATTCACAGATTCACTATCAGCTTCAACATCAGGCCTACAGTAGTCAAATAGGGAACACATCATAAATACTTGTAATGCCTCAGTTAGACAAGCCGGTATCGTATATTGATTGGGTACAGACCGTTGATTTATCAATCACGTCGGAGTCTGACCTGTTTAAACAATATAAGGATTATGTCGCTGATTTTTATGTAACTCAAGAAGTTAGCAAAATTGATAGAGCTAAGGCTGTAAGAGATTTATATAGAGACTTACTTAAGGAAATAACAGTCAATTTTTCAACAATTGATGAGAGGAGATTTCTTACAAATATAGATTTTGATAATCCGAAAGAGCTGGATATTATTATTCCATATTATGTCAAGAAGCTCAAAGATATAACACAATATATTGTCAAAAAGAGACAAGAGGTACAGTTTGTTAAAATTCAGAAAAGTTTAAAAGGTAGTGATAAGGGTATTTCTACAATTATTAAAAATACTGTAATTAATACTCTTAACGACAAAGATTTTACCGAGAAATATCCTGACAGTAATATTCCTGCACTGTCAGCAGTTGTAAACAACATCACAATTGAGATTGATACCTTATACGATGACTATCAGGACTATTTTGATAATGACCCCACGTCAACTGCAGGTGAGATTACCGAATCAATCGATACTTCACTATATAAATTATACAATAGTAATATTGAAGATATCGACACCAATTTGTGGTTAGATTTTACAAAAGCGGTTGAGGAGTTATATACCCAAATTCCATTATTGCTCGAGTCTGGAGATTCAGATGTTCAAACGTCAGATAACATTGATATCGGTATTAATATTCCACGTAGTGAGCTTTCAGATCTTCCATACAAATATTTTATTTCTATATCAAAGGAAGCATCGGAATTAGCGATTGACTATAAAAGACGATTAGTAGAGAAATTTGCCGGTACGAAGACAATGTTTACGTCAGGAGGCTTTGTTGGAGTATTGTATGAACCGGCACACGAAACTGGTAACCTATTAAACAGATACTATCCATCACATGCTACAGTTCCAAGCTTAATTAATCTTAAAACATTCAAATCTAAAGGTGGATATTTCTTGCCACATAAAGAAGGGATGTTGAACTATGCTGGACTCAATTCATATGTAGAGATCGACGAGACAGTTAATATAGATCATAATACAGTTTATACCTATCCTGATCCACTCTTATATGGCACCGGTAGAGGTAACACTAAAAAGGATCAAAAGTCACCATACAAAACGTCCGACGATGTATCTTCATTAAAAGGTACAAAGGCTGATTCACAGGCACACGGTGATATAGTTGATGATGACAAGCTACAAAAACATTATCCTTATCAGTCGAGAGAGGAGACATTAAACTTTCACGCAACAGGTGTCAGTAAAGCTCACGACGATGTAGATTTTTGGACAGGTGGAGAGAAAGATATATGGGCGCATGCTGATATTTACCCTGTTAAAACATTACAAAATTTACCTATATCTGAGAAGCTGGATGATCTATTAATTTCAAACCATATTCTACATCAATGGAGAACTGACATCTATGGTAATGAGTACGCTTTATATAAACCGACACATCCAACAAGAAGAACAACAGAACAGGTTGATAATAGTTTAGTTAAGAGTACAACTCGTAACACTTCAACAACAGATTTCAGAACAACATCAGCTCAAATCTTTGATGAAAGACATACAAATTATTATGATTATACATTATCATCATTTGGCACTGTGTATGAAGATGAGTCAACATCCCTGACAACGGCTAAGGCAGTATATGACAGATCTAATTTAAATGGTAGTTTCTATTTTAGAAATGTATATTCAGATGTTATCGGTCCGGTGTCTAGTGCTTTAAGTGCTGTATTCGTCAAATATAAAAATGACACAGATATTATTAATGAAATATATAATAATGTTATTCAGTTTGATATCATCGATAATGTCGTAATAATAGAGACTCCGTCATTCCTCGTTTTAGAAAAATTTATTTTCGATTTTGACACAGGAATATTTAGATCCACATTACCAAAGAAAATCTTTTTGTCCTTATCTGGAGGACATTCAGATTATGAAAAATTTGGTAATATTTGGTACGACGAAAAAGAAGAAGACATATATCTATCACGTACAGTCTTACACCCATGGCTGTCAGCTACAAATTACAAAGTAATATATCCAAATATATATAGATTTAGTATACCGGATCAGCAATTGTATAATATGTATGATCTTGGAACGGTAACACCAAAGTCCGTCACTAGGACAACGAAGACTGATTATGCTACTTTAACTGGTCAAGGTTTTAGTACATCTGAAATAGGTACACGAGTGTCACTATTATCTTCAATGCATATTAACATAGCATCTGTTGGTAGACCAAGTATATCCTTTAATAAATCTGATAATACGTTTTCAATCAATTCTATTGCTAGTGATCAAAGCTCTGGGATGTATGTATACAACTGGTATATGGATACGTCAGATAGTACGCAATTTACTGTTAAGCAGTTAGATATGTTTAAGCCAGATGTTGAGATGTATAATCATTCAATTGATAATTTTTATGCGAACAGTACTACTGGTGAACCTGCACTAAGTTCATATTATTTTGGAGGACTTGAGCGAGGAGCGCGAATTGAACAAAAATCAATATCACACGATGCACGTACTAGTGAAATTGATTACTACGGTCAAATTTACAACTCTGTATTTGAAACATCATTATCTGGTCGGACAATTAATCCGAGCGTATATATTGATACAGATAAAAGCTCGTTGAGAATGGGAGCTGGTATTAGTGCTAATGACTCTACTTTAGCGACAGACGGTCCAAAAGAAGCTGTTGCAGGGTATACCCATAACTCTTCTTATCTTTTATATAACGCTGCATTGTCAGGAGGAGCAAACGATATCGTTATAGCGTTTGATGTTGCTCTTTATACAAACACAACTGCTAATTCAGCTTACGCACAAATAAATCGAACTTAAATATTTTAAATGAATATATACGGATATCATACGTCAAATATTAAGCCATTGAGTTCAAGATACTCTTTGGACTCTGATGTCGTGATTGATGATATACACGAATACACAACTGAGGGACTTGATATGTCCTTCCCAGTCGCTCTATCCGGAGTTGAAGATATCACAACAAATCAACATAATACTCTCTTCTTGACAAGTAAAAAGAAAACAGAGAATATTATTTCAGTTAAGCCAAAAAAATCTCAGTACCCTATATATCGGCAAACATATCTTAAGAGAAACGGATCTGATCAATTTTTAGTTGTTCAAGAATCTACAGGGTCTACAACATTCTCAGGTACATCGGCTGCTATTGGTAATGGGTCATTTTTTGAAATTGAATTGCTCAACCCGCTGCACTGTGCTGTTAGACACTATGATAATACAACGTTAAGATATCTAACATTAGTATCTACTAACTCTGGTGCACTTACCTTTACTGCACGAGTGTCCGGTGGCTCACCAGATATAGATATACAGATTTTTAAATATTTGCTTGATGAAACGAATGACATAATTACATTGACACAGAGATTTTCAGCAGGTACGAGCTCATTTTCAAATGTTGTTTTACAAAAAGTAGATAACAGTCTTAGTGCACGAGTAATAACTGTAACTGATTCAACTCCGTTCAGTAATGATAATAAATTTCAAATCAGGCCAGTGGCTAGTACTTCAATCGATTTTGATTTGCAATCGACTTGGACTTCATATGTAAGTGCAGTTGATGAAAACTCACTTAATGTAGATCTTAACTCAACTGTACAAAATCTTCAGAACAATTATCTAGTATCAACTGAAACAGATTCTATTGGATTTTCATCTAAAGAAGTTGATATTAATTTACTCCCGTTAAAAAATCAAGTAACAATTGAAGGTTCTGTTTCGAGAAACAATCCATATAACACCCAAGAAGATGAAGTTACTCATAGAGAGTATCATACATTACATACTGGTACATATCAAGAGCATGGAGATGATTCGATTTACTTAGGATACACAGCAGGTGTAAAAGAGCTTAAGTTTGAATCCGACAGTTTAACATACTTTCACGTACCACAAAAATTCTCACCATTTACTCAAGCCAATGTTAACGATACAACATTAGTTAAAGCAGGTGGTGTAGCAAGTGATTCACCGCTAAAATCAGATAAGGTGTTTAAAAAATTATCACCTGAAGATATCACAATACCTAAAGACGAGTTAAACGGTCTTTGGCTGTGTACATGGTTATCAGGAGCTCCGGATTCTAATAAATCACCTATTTGGGTCGATAGATTCTTTAATCCGAAATTTATTACAAGAGCAGAAGCGTTATCATCAGGATTATTGAGCCCAATTACATATGTTGATAAATTTGATTCTCTTACAAAAACTTTAGGTGCATCCGCACAAAATGTCACCGTATATGATAAGTCAAGTGATTTGATTTTCGAGCCAGGAATCTTATATGCTTATCATCATGTAGGTAGAGGTAACAGTCAACGCAATATTGATTCGTTAGAAGGTCATCGCCTTGTAAAAGATTTTGCAAAGTATGTTAACATTAACGGCGCTTTGTTGGTTCCTGAGCTTGATACTAATGAGCGTACACACACAATGGCGAACGGTGTAGTAATGACTAGTACAAAACATCAAACCGATAGCGTTGATGTTCCGTTAGTATATTCGTTTAATAGAGAGTCTTATTGTATTACCGACCATATTAAACATACAGGATCATTCACAATAAATTTCTGGATGTATGCTGATAGCTGGGATGCACCGATCGGTGATCAGCTTGTCGGAAATTATATCAATAAAGGATTTGGAATATACAGTGAACCGTTCGTTACACCGTTCATTGTTATTCCTGACGGTAAGAGTGTTCATGTATACAATAGTGACTACAAATATATCGATTCATATTTTATCGGGAAAACTATTAAGCACATTGTCAAGAAGGGTAGTTTAGATAATTTTTGGATCATGGATGACAGTAATCACATCTATGAATATAGCATTAACGGCATTGCTCTAAATAAGATATCGTCAAGTCTACTAACAGGTAAAAATGTTATCGATATGGATATAAGTGAGCAATACATATATGCTCTTATACAACCTGCCGCGAGTAGCACAACAGCTCAATATTTTAAATTTGATCTAACAAATCAAACTGCCGGGTATACTGGAACATTAGCTACGGAGAATGTCTGGAACCCAACTATTGGTACATCTAGTACAACATACAAACTTCACACGGTTAGTAAAGGTGTATCAGCTGGTCAAGGTATTTTAATCGTAAGACAAGAGGCATTAAGCGGCGGGTCTGCTACATCTAATCCGCTAACAGGTACAATTTCATTCGGGTCTGGTAGCACGGTTGATATTCATGGTAATCCGTGGACCATACAAAACAATTACATTTATACATATGATCAGAGTACATCAGCTAATATTCAGGCTATTAGTGCTCAAGAGATCATTGAAGGTGTACATTCGGACAAGACTGGTAACATATGGGTTCTTCACGATTACAATAAGGTCAGTAAATTAGATAATGACAGGAATTTAATATTTACAACAAACTTATCTGCGATTATGCCCGCTGTGTCTTCAGTTAAGTATAATCGGTATATTGATTTTATCTACGAATTTGATCAAACTGGTTATACAAATAATGCCATTATTATTAACCAGTCGTTATCTGGTTGTAAGTCGATCAGTGTTGGACAAGACGGGTCAATTAAAACATTTGCAACAATGTTAACTGGTAGTTCACAGGTACAGACTGACATTGTTACATTCTTTTCAACACCGATGGTTTCAAGTTTCTCACTCAGCGCATATAGCTGGAAATCGTTAACAGGTTTTGATTACCTCAAAAAGCATAAATTAAATAACACACCGAGAATTGAAGCTAAGATAGCATTAACAAATATCTATAACAGTTCAACATCAACACATTCGTATAGTGGGTATACGTTATCTCTTCCAACCTCCGGATTAAAGAGAGGGTGGCACAATTTTAATGTACTTCTTCATGCCGAGACTGGAAGATATGAGATGCATGTCGATGGTCACTTAGTTGACAGTAAAACAGTTCATCCAGGTAGATATAGTTATTCTGACATTTTCGATCAACCTTTAACTGTAGGTAGTTCACCGTATTTTACTAAGTTTGTAGTTGGTGAGCAATTACAGCAGAAGTACTCATATCTTGCTAATGGTCTTAAGATAAAGAATTTTAAATTATATGATACTGCTTTAAATTACTATGATATTTTGTCTCATTATACGGTTGTTATGAATACGAATGATATGAAATGGGACATCTCTACTGGTCAGAGAAATTATATTGATACTGTTGAGAGAGTATTTAAGCATAAGATTCCAGGTAGAAAGAGTGATGTTGTTGATATTAATATTAAAAATGCATTGCTAACTGACGTATCACTAAAGAATGAATTACAAGAAAAAATTCTACGGAATGTTAATAGTATAATGCCTATTAATGTCAAGATACGACAGTTTACATGGGATGGAGTATTCACTGAAGTATTATCTGGCAGTAGCGGGTTAAAGAATATATCTATCGCAACGCCTAATACAGATATAGTTTCGACTACACCGTCAACACAAGGAGGAACACAAAGTTATGATTACTGAGACAAATAATAATTCCCCTGACACGACGGTCTCATCTACTACTGGATTAGATACAGAAATCAAATCTAATTTTAGCTTAGATAGGTATCTAGGTGATCAGCTTGTTCTCCCTTATACGTTTCAAGAAGTAAGAATTAAATCTAATGAGATGTGTATTGCAGATAATATTAATGCATCACTTTACAAGTTACATTTCAATTTTCTTTATTTGAATGCACAAACGAAAGTAGCGGCAAATAATTTTCCGGAAAAGTATAAAGGGTACATTGCGTCAACCGAAGAGGGAGGTGTTGATGGTGCTAACTGGTATAAAGGTACGAATGCATTATCAGCATTCAGTAATGCTGTCAGTAGTCAGTACACAAATATGGGAGGTACAATTTTGTCTGGGATTGTTGATGGTGTATTCACGGAAAGTCTCGGTACTCGTACGAAATATGTAGGTTTTCTAGCTAATTCTGGTGCTCTTGTTGCTGTGCAAAGTGAAAATGATGATTCACAAGCATTTGTAAAAATGCACAAACGTACAATTGAAGATTCAACAGCGCTTTCATTTACAAATATTAAACAATTAGCGTTTAGTAGTGAAAACAGATTATATGTTATTGATGACACATATATTCATAAATTTGATGTTGACGCAGTGCTCACTGATAACCCTGCAATTAGCGCTATCGGTAGATTCTTAATTAAGACCATTGGAGGAAAAAGCGTTAACATCTATGATAAAGACAAGTTTGGTAATCCCGTTAGTATCGATGTTGATTCAAAAGATAACGTTTATGTCTTAGATCATGGTGATAATGGATATAAGGTTTTTGATAGAGACTTGAATTGGATTACAACGAATTCTCGAAAAAATGACTTTACTCAGTTAAGTGGTGGTAATGTTGTTGATATAGCTATCGATCATAGCGATGATGGTGTATATGTCTTAGTAGATAATGGAATTATTTTAAAGTACGGTCCTAGC
>TARA_R110000751_G_scaffold24918_1_pt1 | contig 13862 bp, 27 predicted proteins | sample TARA_R110000751 | Tara Oceans TARA_R110000751 (sample SAMEA4398001) | marine metagenome | biome: Polar Biome; feature: [MES] marine water layer (ENVO:01000295) within the mesopelagic zone...; material: water (ENVO:00002006), including particulate matter (ENVO:01000060) such as...... | reverse complement strand
CTACCGACCTACGGAATTCTTCAAAGCATACACCGAAGGCGGCGTATTCCTAGGCGATGAGCAGGACGCATGGGAGGCTGACGCACTCATAACGCTTAACGGATTGCTCGCAGGTAACTTGGGAGACTTCCCACACGGCATGTTTAAACGGCATCCAGACTTTGTGTATCTCGGTGCAGCCAATACCTACGGCAAAGGCGCTGACCGCCAGTATGTGGCACGTATGCAACAGGATGACGCCACGTTGGACCGGTTTGCCTTCCTTGAAATGGGATACGACGAAGCGCTAGAGCGTGACCTAGCAGGCAATGACGAGTGGGTGGCACACGTTCAGAAAATACGTGCAGCCATTGAGCGCCTCAAGGTGAGACACATAGTGAGCATGAGGGCGAGCATTGATGGTGCTAGGGGACTCGCAGCGGGTATCACACGGGAGAAAGTAGAGCAGTCGATAATCTGGAAGCAACTGGACCCTGCGGAAATTAACAAAATCAAATCAGAGGCAGGCGTTTAATTAACACAGCGTTTAAACGGAGCAATACGATGAAAACAATCACATACGAACGCGACTGGACAGAATTGCAGGAAGACATGGCGAACGCGAAAATACGCAAGGGGTGGAGAGGTACCGGGTACGAATTAGCGAGCGAAAAAACAGACGACAAAAAATGGTCCGGCAGTGACACATGGGCAGACGCGGTAAACATGCTCACCTACGGATGGAATGAGGGGCGCAGCGCACTGGCTGAAGCAGCCGAATACAGCGCACCAATGATGACACGCAGCAGGAGAGCAGGTTACCGGCTATCCCCGGCAGGAGGTACGCCACATGTGCCTAACGCATGTCTCGGAGTGCCTAACGTCATGCGATCACGCAGCAGGGACGCAGGCAGGGCACGGGCCTCTGTGGTGCGGATAGCGGTGAACATAGGCGCACCAGCTTTCATAGAGCCGCACGAGATCATTAACAGAGGCGGCGCACTCATCGCATTGATAGACAGCATTGAGGCGAGCGGTCAGCGGGTAGAACTTGAGGCGGTAACAAGGAGCAAATGCTCGGACAATAAAACTGACCTAAAAATACGCATCATGATAAAACAGGCAGCAGACGCGCTTTCGTTGGATCGTGTCGCATTCGCACTGGCATCACCTGCCATGCTAAGGCGCATGAAATTTAGGATGATGGAAATTACACTGCCAAAACATGAGGACGGCTACGGCGTCCCACAGGACCTCAAGGAGGACGACTTTCCGGCAAACACCATGTATCTGCCGCGTATGGAAGGTGACACCTATGACACAGAAGAGCAGGCGGTTAAGGAGATACAGCGCAAATGGGATGAGGCGAGAACAGAATGGCAGAAAGAAAAGGAGCTTGTTTAAACAGAGCTAAATGTAGTGGTTGACAGGTACAAAAACATCAGCCACTATGTAAAGACGTATCGCAACACAGGGGGGCCGAGCGCCCCCGAAGGAGGAGACATGAAAATTACGGTAGAAATAAAAACAGTGTACGGCAAGCAACTTATCTATCCCGTATGTGAAAACGCCTACGCATTCGCAAGCCTGACAAAGAAAAAAACTTTCAGCCTTGACAATGTGGACGAAATAAAAAAACTGGGGTTCAGAATCGAAGTGGGTGCCTCAAGCAATTGGCTATCCGACGCAGCCGTGCATTGCCACGAAAATATGGAGTACCACGATGACGGTAGCGTTGTTGAGTATCACACACCCAACCTTTATGAAGATTAAAAACCCATTCCGTAACTCAGTTTAAACATCGCAACACAGGAGATCAGAATGACACACGCAGAAGAAAAAACTAAGGCGGCTCTGGATGCCCTTGGCAAGCTAGTCAAGTGTATCGACGAAACAATACCCATGATGCTCGAAGACACGCAGGAATGGCGCAAATTTATAGAAAACAATTTACAGATTTTTCCAAAATTGAGCGAGAGCATGAAAATTGAAATGGCTAACATTCCAGAACGCTTGCGCCAGCTTGAAGGTCTATGCGTCAAAGCAGAGGAGCATGTGACCCAAGCCAGAACCATTGGAATAATTCCCGCCGACATAGCGGAGAAGAGCTTGAAAAAAGTACGCAAACATCGAGATGATGTTCTCGAAGAGTTTAAACGAATCACGCTGATGTTACCCGCAGGAGGTACGGCATGAGGCTCACACCCATTACTATCACTTGGCAGGTTGGCACCGCAATCGTTCTCTTTTTCATCATCGCGCTCGGCATTGCCGGACGCGGCGATTATGAGGACGAACTGATGGAGCAGCGGATCTATTGCGAGAACGTGCAAGCAGGCGTGTGGCCTGCCTATAAAGGGGAGGTGCAGTGTGCCAACCGTTAAATTGATACATCCTGAAGGACAAGAAGACACGCTTACTTACGACAAAAATCCGTCCTATTCAGAAATGAAGGAATGGGTCGATGACGCATTACTTGAAGTCATACGCGTCAAGTTTAAGGATCGTACCTGCGAAGCCGTCATAGACGAAGAGGGCAAGCTCAAAGGATTGAAAATTAACCTTAAAGCTACACAAGCGTACCTGCGGATGTACCCAAACACCGACGATGTAATTGTTGGGCCTTGTGCTATTTGCACTGACTTTGATTTGGAGTAAAAAGATGAGAATAGAAGACTTAGATGCGCAATGGGCGCATCAGCAGGAGCTTGAGGGCCGCGAGAAAGGCGACGTTGAGAGACAGGTTCTCGATGAAAGGGAAATTCAGGAACGCATTAGGCAAGCAGCCGCCATTATGAAGCCTGTACAGGATCACTATGCAAAGAGCTTTGAGGACTCAGATCTGTTTAATGAGGAGATAGCTAAACTTTGGGTCCACACCATGCTAAAGAGGATGGACCTGATTCCCTAGCTGTTTAAACGCTGTCAACCGGATAAAAAAATATCTGGTTGACATGCTGCAAACCAGCCTACATGATGAAGATATCGCAACACATGGGCAATTGCCCGAAGGAAGAAAGATGAATGCATTTATGAGAGTCGCAGAGTTAAGCGCAGAAATAGGCAGAGCAGCCATTATCAAGAAGATCAAGGAAGAATGTAAACGTCTCAAGAAAAGCGGGGATAACAATGCTGAGGTAGCCTCATTAGTCCTTAACGCTGTCGGCATTATTGAGAGCGGTAAAGCTGAGGATTCTGCTCAATCCCTAGTGGACATGAACTCATCGAAACAAGAGGATCAGACTAATGACTAACGTTATCAAAGCTGAGGATAAGTTTTCCTGCAAAGGAAACGATGAGGATTCATGTCAAGAGGATAGCTTTAAGAATAGCATTAAAAAAGCAAAAGACCTGATCGCCAGTAAAAACGTATGGTTCGATACAACAAACTCCGGCATCTTCATGGAAGGGGGCTTGCAAGAGCTTCTTGACGATTCCGTAGGCAAGGAATACAGCGATTCCTACTTGCTGTTTTGTATTTGTCAGTTTGCTACTGGAGAGTTTGGAGAATATCCAGAAGATATAAAAATCTTGCGTTTAAACAATCTAATCAAAAAAAGACGCGTTCAGGGACGGTATCCAATTAACCCAGAAAAGGATTTTACTGAAAAGGGAAATGAGTTTTGGATTGCGGTAGATGACGGACACCGGAAGCTTGTAGCCATGACAGCAGAAGATTTGGAGACGATTGAAAGCTTTTATAATACAGAACACGAGGAGTGCCCAGTGTGTGACGAAGAATGAGAACTCCTCCCCCGTGGTACAACATTGCTGAAAAGCTACGCAGAGAAAATCGCACCCTCCAAGAGATCAGTGATCTTTTGGGGGTTGCGGTTCCCACCATCAGAACGCAGCTTGCAATAAGGATGAATGATTACGATGCGTTTAAACAGCCTACTGTGAGACCAGACCTTACTGCTCGCTCCAAGAGAATTAGGCAATCACTCCGAGAAGGGGAGCACCCGCCAGACATTGCCAAGCGCGAAGGCGTTAGTCGGCAATACGTGTACAAGGTACGCTCTAAACGCGAAGAAAGCGTGGACAAACACGTAGATCAAGAGGTCGAAAGAGTGCTACTCGAACGCAAGTTTGAAAGCATGTAAATCCTTGCGCAATCAAGGACTTACGAACACTCCCTTGAAACAACAATCAAGCACTTAGGCCCTGATTAGTGGTTAAAAAATAACCAGAAAAGGGGTCATGCTATAATGTTATTAGTTATCGCAACAGGCGCATTGCGCCACAAGGAAAGAAAAAATGACCGAACCAAAAATGATCTTTAATATTGAAGAAAACAGCAACGACTATTGTCACCGCTGTCAGCAGCTAGGCGATCAACCAGTAAAAATGCATCGCAGTCTACCCTCGTACACAAGGTGGGTTAGGTGCAACATTATTGATGACGATGGGGAGCAAGAGAAGTTTTCGGTGCTTTGCACAGATTGCCTGTACGAGGCTTATCACTCGAAAGAAGACGTTACCGTTTTATTGGGTGGAGACCCTTGGAAGCCCAGTAAGGGCGGCAACGGTACGTTCATCCGAAACACGGACATCAAAGACTAACCAAATCGAGGTATTTCGGGGGCGGCTCAGGTCGCCCTCTTTTTTTTGTTTAAACAGACCTAACGCTACATCGCTTGTACCATTGTTATTTTCTCCAGTTGTATTAGCACAACGTTTAAACGCTATACATCTTGAAGTAATCGTATTTATATAGCTATTAGCCATTTTGTTGTTTTACCTACTGCTTTGTTGTTTTACCTACTGCCGCGTTGTTTGAAACGGTTGTGTTAGTCCTTAATGCTAATGCGCCCATCAGGAATAAACCCCGCAGCTTCTGTCATATTTTAATTCGATCACACCCACCTGACCCGATGCCCGGTGTCTTATCTTCTTGACATGCACACGCACGTCACGTGATCCTGCCGTAAAATCTCGTTCAACCAAGAGCAAGCAGTCGGCCTTGTTGTAGAAGTTTGCAGATCCGCTAATGGAGTACCCATCAAGCGGTGAAGTAGAACCATCGTAGTTACGTCGCACCTTAGCCGGGTGAGCGACCAGCCAAACATGACAGCCGTGCATTGCCGCCCACCTTTTTATGGTCCCTAATTGCTGTCCTATATATTCTGTCTCGGTCATGGCGCTTGGACGACGATGGGAAAATTCGTTCCACGGATCAAGGACTAGCCCACGCAAGTTCGGGTAACGGGAGACCGCAGCGGTCGCTGTGTTTAAACACCAATCAACAGTTGGAGCATTATCTTCTGCGCGGATCCAGTAGAAATGCTCATCACAGAAATCCAAACTTTCTATAAATTCAGAATCATTCATCTTGTCAGCTCCCCACGTCGGGAGCCGTTTAAACTTGGCAGCTAACTTATTTAAATGCTCATCTACCTCGTTTTCAAATGAGCAAACGGCGAAGGCCCAGTTATGTTTTTTTGCAATTTGCACTAATAATAAATCGAGAATTTCTGATTTTCCACTCGAAGGTACACCCGAAATAACTGTTAGCTCTCCGGGTCTGACTCTGTAAATCCCTGCATCTGGATCCGCACCTTCTCCGTCGAAAGCGGGGATTCCAGTAGATGCCCCTACCTTAATGTCTCCATGCAAAAGCCTAAGCGCATCTGTTGCAAAGGATCTTGTCTCTCGCAACGCTCGCATAGGGACGGGTCTTGCGCCTTCAACAAGGCTTCTTAAAACCTCTGGTCCGTGGTGGATCAAAACATCATTTGCATCCTTGCATCCGCTTGGCATCTCTGAGGTTTCAATTCGGAAACATCTTGCCACGCCCAATCTTCTGGACAATTCATCGCGCAACCCCAAACCGGCCCCATCAAAATCTGTAAACAAAACGATCTGTTTAAATCCATTAAGCTCATCTGAAAGCTCTTCCATCCAAGACATTTTCCTGTCGCTTGCCCCATCAGGCACAGAAATACAGTTGCCAACCTTGCTCTCAAGAATGCTTAAACTATCTATTTCTCCCTCTACAACGATAAGCCGGTTCTGTTCAGAATCCACTAGATTCCACATGTAAGGTAGACGTGCGCCATTTTTGGTTTGGGAGAACCTTTTGCCTTCTCCACGAAATTTTACGTTGATCGTTTCGCCATCGCTATTTTTGTGGACGAAAGCTATCGGGGCCATTGAGCCGTTGATGCGACTACCTGATTCGACACCGGCAGTAACGAGGGTTTCTGGGTTAATTCCACGCTGTTTAAACCACTCTATCTGTGAATCTTGAAGCGGCTCTGTGTAGGCAAATCCTGTGAGCCTTTCGGCTTTCGTTCTCACAGGCATATCTTGAGAGGTTTGGTCTTCGTTTCTCCAGACATGGCCTTCCCACATGCAGTGATGGCATTTCCATCGAGCGCCCTTGCTGTCTACCTGTACGCTAAGGCACTGATCTCCTTTGTGTTTTTTTCTTGTGTGATCACACTTTGGGCAAAGAGTTTTTTGCTGACCATCGTTTAATTTTGTGACATCAAGGCCTTCGGATACGCACCGATCCCAAAAACTCATGGCATTGCCTTGAATACTTTTTTGCCAGAAGAATCAACTTTCCTACCCTCTTCGTCACGGTGGTTTTCGCTTGCCAAGCGCGCATCAACTTTAGCTAGGTAAGCTGCTGTGCTGAGAAACCAGCGTTTTCTATGATCAGGTTTTGCTTCGCGGGATAACCATTCGTCACGGCTCATCAGGTAAGCATCTAGGTTAGGAATGTTCTTGTATGCATCTTTCCATCGTTGATAATCTTTCTCGTTGAGTCGTACAACTTTGCCAGTAAAGGCCATATGTCTCTCCCTATGTTGCGATTCTTTTACTTAAATACTTGCCCTTGGTTGTTGCGGAAGGTAAGCCCCCCCTTACCCCCCCACGAGGTAAGGAAAGGGTTTTGCCCTGTGGCAGTGCATCAGGATCGCCCCCGTCACAGTTACGTGTGACCCGCTTGTGCAATCCAAAATAGCAGAATAGAATGTACGCTGCAACGCTCAGAAATTTGTCTCTCTCGGCTTTGCTCCTCATGTTGCGATGAGGTTGGGGTCGCACCTCTCTTAACGGCTAGGTGTGACCCTTATTTATTTTCCTCAAACCATTCAATTTGCGCGATTTCAATTTCACAGCGTGGGTTTTTCTTATCCAAAAACTTTCTCGAAGTGATTTGTTTAAACGCTCTGTCGTTGGGATAAATAATTCCTTGCAAAGCATCCAGCAAAATTGAGGGATCTAGGTCGCTGCGTCGATTGGGATAATACATGTCTGCGTGGAATCTCAGATCGCCTTCCAGCATTTCGCTTAATCGAGGAGCCTGCGCCTTTACTGCCTTCTCAAAATCCAACGCTTTCTTGCTTTTGATGAATCGGGGCTTACCCCCAATAAACACCAGTCTTCTACTATTAGCCTTGCTACAGGCAGCGCCATAAACGATTAGTTTGATTTTCTTGTTGTCATCAGTCACAATTGAATTTATCGCAACATTGAGGAATAGATAGTGAAGTATAGCAACACTAGAAATTTGCCAGCGCCGCTCTGCGCAGCAATTAGTCGTGATACTTACACCAAGGGCAATTCAAAAATTTCATGCACCGGCCTGCTCAGGCCCCCGCGCATTGCGGCACTCACAGAGACCTTTGATGACATGATCGTGAGGGATTATTCCAACGAGGTTTGGTCGCTGTTTGGTCGTGCAGTGCATCACATTATCGAGAACGCACACGCTGAGGGCTACACGATGGAAGAGCGCTACTTTACTGAAGTTGAGGGATGGCGCATTAGTGGGCAGATTGACGCACGTCAGGAAATGAATGATGGCACGAGCCGAATTATCGACTGGAAAACCAGAAAATCTTACGGAGTGATGAACAACGCTCAACATGATGAAGAGCAAACGAACATCTATGCATTTCTTTTAAGAAGAAATGGTATCAAAGTAAGCAGCCTTCAAATCATCAATCTTATTAAGGATTGGTCTGCTCACGAGGCCAAGAGAAGGGAAAACTATCCGCCCTCAGAGGTGTATGTTCAGAACATACCATTGTGGCCTGCTCAGCAGGCAGAGGATTTTGTTTGGAAACGTGTTCTCATGCATCAACGTGCGCGTGAGGGAGAGCTACCAGAATGCACGGATGAAGAACGTTGGCTGCGTGACGAGAAATTTGCAGTCAACAAAGAAGGCCGGAAAAGCGCAGTCAGGCTATTCGACACGAAGGAAGAAGCCTCTACCTTCATTGCTGCTCTCAAAGACCCGAAAAAACATTCAATTCAGCATCGAAAGGGAACCAACATAAGGTGCGAATCATTCTGCGATGTCGCAGAATTTTGTCTGCAATTTCAATCAATCAAAGGAAACGCAACATGAGCGAGGAAGAAGAGACAGAATCAGGGTTTAGCAAATTAATCAATGCGCTGATAAAAGCGCAGATGGAGATTGATCATGCCACTAGGGATGCTCAATCTGTGCATCACAAGTACGCCACGCTTGAGAGCGTGATCAGTGCGGTTAAACCCTCGTTGAACAAGTATGGAATATACGTTTCACAGGAAACAGCAGTCTCTGACAACGGTGTTATGGTCCAGACGATTTTCCGTGGTCATGGGGCCAATCTGGATACTGGTTGGGTAGAGATTCCGGTGACAAAAAATGATGCCCACGCATACGGATCAGCAATGACCTATGCGCGACGGTACTCGATGACGACAGCCTGTTGTCTTGGTAGTGCTGACGATGATGGACACGAGGCAAAGGACAATCCCCCTGCCAAGAAGACTGTCACTAAAAAATCAACAAAAAAACCAGCCATCAAGGATGAACTCAAAGAACAGGGCTTGACGAATGATGGGTTAGATATTGACTCAGATGACTACGGCTCAGATCCGCTTATGTTTAAACGCGTCAGCCAAGCCACGCTTGAGAAATGTTCTGCTGCTAAAACGATGAAGGAGCTAGAGGTTTATTGGAGGGATGCCGTGATGAGCCTCAAGAAGGTACGGCCACAAATTGACGATGAAGATTGGCAGGAGTGGATAGAGAAACTCACTGTTTTTAGAAATGAAATGCTTGATAAGGAGAAATAAAGTGGCTGACATTGAATTTGCAGATGGACTTAAAGTAAGCAAGCCTCACGAAAATGCACCGGACTTTGTGAAGGGTCGAATCTCGATCAAGCGGGAAGCATTGATTGAATGGCTCAAAGCCCGTGAAGGGACTTATATCAATTTGGACATAAAGGAATCCAAATCAGGAAACCTTTATGCGGCAGTGGATAACTGGAAGCCCAAGCAAGCCAAAGATCCTGATATGCCGTTCTAATGAGCAAGGAAAGAAAAAGTTGGGAAGAACTTGCAGACGATCTTTCTGAATGCATAAAAATTCTTGATGTTACTGACGAACGCATCTGGCGCCTGCACTTGCAAATACACGAGATGTTGGATCAGTTTAAACGCAAGCAAAAAGAATTTGATAAAGCTCAAGAAAGTAAAGATCCATTTAAATACTGGCTTCGGGAAGATGATGAAGATTGAGAAGGAATGGGCCAACAAGGTCCGTAACAGAAAGTATCTTCAAGAGGTTAGAGAGCATGGGTGTCTGATGTGTCAGCGACCTGCGCAGGCGCACCATCTCACCCATGCAGAAGGTCTGCGTGGTATGAGAAGAACAGGAGATCAGTGGGCAGTACCTCTGTGCAAGGAGCATCACGATCATCTTCATGCCTATGGAAACGAATCCAGATGGTGGGCAATGCAGGGGATTGACGGAATTGAATGGGCTAAATCATTTTGGGAGGCATTTAATGGAAATTAAAATCACTTGTGTGGATGCCGATGACATGCCCACAAATATACAAGAGCTTCAAGAGAAATGCGCCGCAGAGCATTTGACTAGACTAAAGGCCGAGGCACGTGTTGAAAAATTAGAGGTCGAAAACAAAAAACTCAAAGATCAACTACAACCCAAAAAGGGGTGGGAAAAGTGAAGATAGAAGATGGCAATAGTTGAAACATGCGCGTGCTGCGATAAAAAAGGTGTGGTTGGCAGAGATGTTGTGCCTTATTTTTTTACATCAAAATACACACAGTGGTTATGTTCGATTCATACTAACCCTGAGTGCAGCAAAACCAGATACAGGGCATTTAGAGAATGGATGAAAAAACAAAAAAACAAAAAGACTTAAAAACCCAACGAATTAAAGCAGTCAAAAAAATATTAAGCAATCCAATTAAAGAAGAAGTCCGAAAATATTGGACAAAGATACTAAGACAACTAGACCCTTGGAAACAAGAATCAATTTGGGCTAAGAATTTAAAAAAAACGAGGCTAAAAAGAAATGGAAGCAGAACATTTTGAAGCAAAGAAGTACGCCTACAGGCAGTCGAAAGATGGAATGATTCTTTCTTTTGTGCTGCACCCCAATGATGTGCCGAAGGATATGGCTATCTCTTCAATAGGTACACGTTACATGGTTGCAGTCGCGGAAATTGCTGACGATGAAACGCCAGTAACCCCAGAAGAAAAGACCAAATCTCAGAGGTCGCTCGACAAGTCTCATCTGATTTGTCGGGAATCGGATTATCAGGTTTGGATTCGTTTAAACGCATCTAAGTGGCTACAGGATGATGACTCATGGATGCTTGATCTGCCTGATGAAGAGTTAGCTATTCGTGTTATGCGTAAGGCTTGCAAGATTAATAGCAGGTCAGAACTCAAGGACAACGAAAAAGCCAGAGACCGTTTAGAAAATCACTTGAAAGAATACATCGGGGCGGTTACATGAATAAAGCATGGTGGGCCACAGAGATTCACTCTTTAAGAATAAAGCGTGGAAAAACTCAAGATGAAGTGGGCGCTTTGGCAGGAATAGATCGACACTACTTATCCGGGCTAGAGAACGGTCACCATGTTCCAAGGATTGATACTTTGGAAAAAATTGCTAAAGCGTTGAACGCTCGTGTGGGAGTAATTCCTAATAACCAGAGAAACGAAGAAGATTAAGAGGGCAATCATAAATGGAAAACATGCCTGAAAATATACTTGATCCGCCAGATCATTGGACATGCGAGCAGTGTGGTAGCCATTTTTACCCAAGCTTTAATCAGGAGCCAGCAGAAAATGAACCCGTACTTTGTTATGAATGCAAGAGCTTTGATGGGTAATCTGTTTAAACGACACTACTATCATGTAAAGGGGGCGCAGCCATGAGACCAATATATGAAAAAAGCGCAGACATATCGAATGAAGAACTCGTTGCCGAAAAGCTATCAAAGATATGGGATTTTGATAATTGGAAAAGAAATCCTCCGCGTTACCCAATAGACATTTCTTTGATGAGAGATAACCACATAAAGGCATTTGCAGAAATAAAATGCAGAAATGTGACAAGCGACACGTATAACACCTACCTGCTGTCGTCAGCCAAGGTCATGTCGGCGCACACCCTCACCAGAGCCACGGGTCTTCCGTGTTTTCTGGTTGTCCAGTGGACCGACTGCCTTGGCTGGATCGACCTTGAAACGACCGAACCCCTGTACGTTGGATGGGGAGGACGGATAGACAGGAATGATTCTCAGGACATGGAGCCGGTTATGCATTACGACATACTTGAGTTTAAACGGATGGAGCAAAAACATGAAAGTAAAATTATTTGAGTCCGAGCTATTGCCGGACGCGGCGATAACAATCGAGGAGCACAAATACCTCGTCAAGCTGCTGAAGCAGGAAGACGAAAATCTTGATGAAGACTTAAACGCTGCACACATCTCAGAAACTGCGATTCGGCTGCTGAACGATGGTTCGCGCATCATAGAGTCTTTGATCAAGAAGCTGGAGGGTAAATAATGGGTACTTGGGTTATGCCCGAAACTCAGGAAGATCGAGATCAGGTCGATAAAATCCTGTCCAAATCTCTGCCATGCGGTAAGGGTGGCGAGAATGCCATGAATGCAATCTCTAATCTGATTGGGGATGACCGACTTTGCGATGACATCATCGAACTGGCTGCGCGAAACCCGCGCTATACCGCCAATTTTCTGATACTGGAAAAGCTGCGCGAGTGGCACATGCTAGATCGCAAGGGGAAATGGATTAAGGGTGAATGGGACGGCAACATCTGGAGGTCGAATGACGAACACAGATAATCACATAAATGTCGGTGGACTGGTTTTGTGCAAAAAACTGCTCGCTGACAAATCGTATATTTTTCGGTGGCGAAGAGAAGATTTTGTGTATCAATCTGACCGGATGCTTAAAGTTTTAGCGTGGATAAAAGAAAAAATCTTTTTCATTCGGCAGTGGAAGCCAGTGGACAGAGATGAATATCAAAATATTACGGGCAGAGAGTTTTAAGAGGTAAAAGAGCTGTACTACGCAACTATAAACGTTTAAACGGGCTTATATATCAATCGTATAGACCCGCAACGGCTCTGACTGACCCTTAACGGTAATCGTCTCAACATAACGAACCATGTCAGGAACCTTCTTTGCAGTTGGCTCCCCGATAAGAACAGGAGGCTCCCCTCTCTTTATCATCTGCCTAGTTTTTCCCTCCAATCTGGCGGCGGTATTTACCGGATGGCCCACTACAGAATAGTCAAAACGCTTTTCTGATCCCATGTTTCCGACCACGCAAAGCCCCGTATTGATTCCAATTCCAACGTTTAAACACTGTATTCCTTCCTCTTCCAGCTCATCATTCAGAAATTTAAGCGCAATCAGCATATCTACAGCAGTAATCACTGCCTTTTCTTCGTGATCATCGCAGTCAAGCGGAGCATTCCACAGCAAAAAAAGACAGTCCCCGATATACTTATCAACTGTCGCTCCATTTTTCAAAGCAACATCTGTAAGGCTCGTCAGGGCTTTGTTCATAATCCAGACCAATTTCTGCGGATCATCCTGTAGGCTCTCAGAGAGCGGTGTGAAGCCGACCAGATCACAGAAGAGGAACGTCATCTCTTTTGTTTCGCCGCCCAAGACGAGCTTAGAGGGGTCGTCCTGTAGCTGTTTCACCAGATCAGGGGATACGTAGGTCCCGAATTGGCCCTTAATCTGCATTTTTAGTCTGTATTCAGTCAGCATTCTCTGGAAAACCCCTGCACCGCCTACCGTCAGGGCAGAAAGCACCGGTAATGAGGCATCTAACAGCATTCCAAACCTTAAATACGCCCAGACCGATGAGATCGCCGTTAGAGAGGAGATCGTAAAAATCCCTATAGCCACTCCATAAACAGGCAGAAAACGTGCTGATAGCGCAGATAATAGAGCTAAAATCAGCAAGCCTAGTGTTTCAGCCGCCAATGACCAATCTGGCCTGACAGGAGCAGAGCCACGCAAAAGCGTCTCAAGAAGATTGGCTTGAATCTGATGCGGGAAGAGCTGACCGATGGGAGTTGGAACCAATGGACTTATTCCTGCTGCTGTTACTCCAACGTAAACAATTTTATTCTCCACATCTTGTTTAAACGTTGTATTCCAATCAATCCAAATCCTGCCTGCCGAATCTGTCTGGATCGTGTCATAGGCTGGAATCCTGACCGCTTCGATCCCTGACTCTCCTGCTCTGACCTGATAACTGGGATCTCCCGCCAGACCCCTCAAAACATCCACAGACAGGGCTGGATATAGCTGTCCCTGCACGTTAATCAGGGCTGGAATTCTTCTTACCAGACCATCTACCTCAGGCGCTGCATTTACTACGCCGGTCCCTGTGGATGCCTCTTGTAATGCTTGAACATTCGGGAGAATGCCGTTGTATTGCATCGCATTTTCAAGAACAGGTCCCATGCTAGCCACGCCTATCTCCCATCCATCACGTCGGTCCGTGTCTATCGTTGCCACCGCAGAAAGAAAAGTAGGAATTTCCTGCATACTTAAAGCGAATTCT
>TARA_R110000751_G_scaffold21420_3_pt1 | contig 13867 bp, 13 predicted proteins | sample TARA_R110000751 | Tara Oceans TARA_R110000751 (sample SAMEA4398001) | marine metagenome | biome: Polar Biome; feature: [MES] marine water layer (ENVO:01000295) within the mesopelagic zone...; material: water (ENVO:00002006), including particulate matter (ENVO:01000060) such as...... | reverse complement strand
GCGCGGGCCGCGCGGCCCGGGCGGCGCCGCCTCCGCAGAGGAGGGGCGCCCGGCCGGCCGCCGCGAATCCGCGCAAGATCCGCAGCGCCCTTCTAGCACTTTTTAGAATTAGTAAAATTGCGAAATTTCAATCGCGGTGATAGGTTTCGGTTATGGCAAGCGTGACCATCCGGCAGCTGCGATACTTCGAGGCGCTGGCCCGCCTGCGCCATTTCGGCCGGGCGGCGGAGGCCTGCGCCATCTCGCAGCCCGCGCTCTCGGTGCAGATGAAGGAGCTGGAGGCGCTGCTGGGCGCCCCCCTGGTCGAGCGCGGCCCGCGCGAGATCCGGCTGACCCGTCTGGGCGAGGCGCTGGCCCCCCGCGCCCGCGAGGTGCTGCGCGCGGTGGAGGAGATCGAGGATCTCGCGCGCGCCTCGCAGCGCCCCTTCGTCGGGCGGCTGGGGCTGGGGGTGATCCCCACCGTCGCCCCCTACCTGCTGCCGGCGCTGATGAAGGACCTGGCCGAGACCTGGCCGGAGCTGGAGATCCGACCGCGGGAAACCGTGACCCGGACCCTGGTGCGCGATCTGCTGGATGGGCGGCTGGATGCGGCGATCGTGGCGCTGCCGATCTCGGAGCCCGCGCTCGCCGAGACGCCGCTGTTCCAGGAGGAATTCGTGCTGGTGCGCCCGCAGGCCGACGCCGGTCGCCCGGCGCCCAGCGCCGAGTCCCTGCGCGAGATGCGCCTGCTGCTGCTCGAGGAGGGGCACTGCTTTCGCGACCAGGCGCTGAGCTTCTGCGGCCTGGGCGCGGCGCCGCCCCGCGACCTGATGGAGGGCAGCACGCTCGCCACCCTCGTGCAGATGGTGGCGGTGGGCATCGGCGTGACCCTGATCCCCGAGATGGCGGTGCGGGTCGAGACGGCCTCGGCCCCGGTCTCTGTGGCGCGGCTGTCGCCGCCGCGGCCGAAGCGCACCATCGGCATGGTCTGGCGGCGCAGCTCGCCGCTGGCCGATCAGCTCGAGCGGATCGCCCAGCAGGTGCGCGGCTGCCCCCGGCCGCAGGCGACGACGCCGCGCGCGGCGGGACTGTCCCGCGAGGCCGGTTAAGGATAGGCAGGGCCTCGGCCCCGCCTGCCGGCAGGTCGGGGCCGAAGCATCGGCGGCAACAGAGAAACGAGGCACGGGATGGCAACGGCAGGAACCGCGCAGGACCCCGCGGCGGCGATCGGGCGGACGGAGACGCGCGCAGAGGCGATCGCCCCGGCCAGCGTCGCCGCCATGGCCGCCACGCTCGACATCGCCACGCCCCCGGCCGAGGGCGAGGCGCTGCCTCCGGGCTGGCAGTGGCTGTTCTTCAACGGGGCCGCGCGCCGCTCGGACATCGGCCATGACGGGCACCCCAGGCTGGGCGGCTTCCTGCCCGACACCGGCCTGCCGCGGCGGATGTGGGCGGGCAGCCGCATCGCCTACCTCGCCCCCCTGCCGGTGGGCGCGATGGCCGAGCGCGAGAGCGAGATCCTCGACGTCTCGGAGAAATCCGGCCGCTCGGGCCGGCTGTGCTTCGTCACCGTGCGCCACCGCTATTCGGCGGGCGGGACGCTGTGCATCGAGGAGGAGCAGGACATCGTCTACCGCGCCCCGCCCGAGCCCGGCGCCCCGGCCCCCAAGCCCGCCCCCGCGCCCGAGGGGGCCGAGCACTCCGAGGCGGTGACCCCCGACCCGGTGCTGCTGTTCCGCTATTCGGCGATCACCTTCAACGGGCACCGGATCCACTACGACCGCCCCTATGCGACGCAGGAGGAAGGCTATCGCGACCTGGTGTTTCACGGGCCTCTGACCGCCACGCTCTTGCAGGCGCTGGCCCAGGGCCTGCGTCCCGACCAGCGGCTGGCGGGGTTCGAGTTCCGCGGCATGTCGCCGATCTTCGTCGACCGGCCCTTCCAGCTCGAGGCCGCGAAGGGCGAGACGCCCGAGACCATGGCGCTGTGGGCCCGCGGACCGGAGGGGGAGCTGTGCATGAAGGCCTCCGCCCGGTTCGAAGCCCGGATCGGAGGCTGAGGCGATGACCGATCCCCGCAGCTACCTGTTCGTCCCCGGCCTGCGCCCGGACCGTTTCGCCAAGGCCGCCGCGGCGGGCGCCGACGCGATCATCCTCGATCTCGAGGACGCCGTCGGCCCCGACCAGAAGGACGAGGCGCGGGCCCATGTCTCGAGCTGGCTGGCCGACGGCGGCGCCGGGCTGGTGCGGATCAACGGCGAGGGCACGCCGTGGTTCGAGGATGACCTCGCGATGCTGTCGTACGCCTCCGAGGCGCGGGTGATGGTCCCCAAGGCCGAGCCCTCGGCGCTGGCCGCCGTGGCGGCGCGGCTGCCCGGGCGCCCGCTTCTGGCGCTGGTCGAGACGGCCGCGGGCCTCGCGTCCCTGCGCGAGGCGGCGCGGATGCCCGGCGTGGCGCGGCTGGCCTTCGGGAACCTCGATTTCTCGGCCGACATGGGGATGGACCCGCCCGATCCGGCGCTGGACCCCGCGCGGTTCGAGATCGTGCTCGCCTCGCGCCTCGCGGGCCTGCCGCCGCCGGTGGACGGGGTGCGGGTCGAGCTCGAGGACTCCGACGGGCTGAGCGCCGACGTGCTGCGGGTGCGCGCCCTGGGCTTCGGGGGCAAGCTGTGCATCCACCCCGCGCAGGTGGGGCCGGTGAACACGGGCTTCTCGCCCTCGGAGGCCGAGCTCGCCTGGGCCGCCCGGATCGAGACCGCCATGGCCGAGGCCGCCGGCGCCGCGGTGCGCGTCGACGGCAAGATGGTCGACAAGCCGCTGCTGGAGAAGGCGCGTCGGATTCTGGCCAACGCGCCCGGCTGAGGTCGGGTCAACAGGCGGGCGAAACGAAGAACGCGGCGCCCGAGGGGCGCCGCGTTCGCGGTTCCGGCGGGGCCCGGAGGGGCCCCGGCGGCGTCAGATCCGCTCGATGATCAGGGCGGGGGCCATGCCGCCGGCGGCGCACATGGTGACCAGGCCCCGCTTCTTGTCCTGACGCTCCAGCTCGTCGATCAGGGTGCCGATCAGGATCGCGCCGGTGCAGCCGATGGGATGGCCCAGCGCGATCGAGCCGCCGCAGACGTTGACCTTGTCGCGGTCGAGCTTCAGGTCGCGGATGAACTTCTCGGCGACCACGGCGAAGGCCTCGTTGACCTCCCACAGGTCGATGTCGTCGGGCGTCAGGCCGGCCCGCTCCAGCGCCTTGCGGGCGGCGGGGACGGGGGCGTTGAGCATTAGCTCGGGGCTGTCGCCGGCGTTCACCGCGTGGGTGATCTTGGCGCGGGGCTTCCAGCCGTTCTGCTCGCAGGCCTCCTTGGAGGCGACCAGGATCGCCGCGGCGCCGTCCACGACGCCCGACGAGTTGCCGGCGTGGTGGATGTGGTTGATCTTCAGGTCGGGATAGGCCCGGTGGATCAGCTCGCCATGGGTGACGCCGCTGTCGTCGAGCGGGAAGTCCATCATCGCCTCGAACGAGGGCTTCAGCTGGGCCAGCGTCTCGAGCGTGGTCTGCGGTCGCGGGAACTCCTCATGGTCCAGCGCCAGCGTGCCGTCGGCCTTGTAGACCTTGATCAGGGACTTGTCGAAGCGCCCCTCCTCGATGGCCTTGGCGGCGCGCTTCTGGGATTCGACGGCCAGCTCCTCGGTGTCGCGGCGGGAGATGCCCTCGAGCGTGGCGATGGCGTCGGCGCAGACGCCCTGGGCGACCTGCGGGTGGACGTCGCGCAGGCGCATGTTGCCGCCGTCGAGCCCGACCTTGCGGCGACCCTCGGGCGAGAAGGAGAAGGACATCATCTCGCAGCCGCCGGCGATGACCACGTCCTGCCAGCCGGCCATCACGGTCGAGGCGCCGAGCGCCGCGACAGTCAGGCCCGAGCCGCAGAAGCGATCCAGCGTCACGCCCGAGGCGCGCACGTCGTAGCCGGCGTCGAGCGCCGACATCCGGCCGAGGTCGCCGCCCTGGCTGCCGGTCTGGTTCGAGGTGCCCCAGACGATGTCGTCGACCTTGGAGGTGTCGATGTTGTTGCGCTCGCGCAGCGCCGACAGGACCGCGGCGCCCAGGTGCTGGGGATGCATGTCGGCCAGCGCGCCCTTGCCGACCTTGCCGATGCCGCGCGGGGTGCGGCAGTGGTCCACGATATAGGCCTCGGCCATGACGTATCCTCTCCTCATCGGTTCCGGGCCGGGTCGATTCCGATCCGGCGGCCGTGTTCGGCCCCGAGTGATAATCCTGTTAACCGCGCGATGAAAGATTTAACCGAGCCTGCCGGCCGGTCAGGCGCGAGGCATGACGTCCCTGCCGGCGGTCGGTTGGCCCGCGCGCACGCCGCGGGTGGCCGCAGGACGGGGCGTGGGCCGGGCGGTGCGCAGGAGGCCCCGGGTCAAGCCCGGGGCGCCGGCCGTGATCGGGCGCGCGCGGGGGTGCGGAGGTCAGCTTTCGGCCGGCGCGGGGGCGGGGCGACGCCAGCGGGCCGGGCCCTCGCGGTGGACCGAGGCGCCGGCGGAGTCGACGGCGACCGTCACCGGCATGTCCTCGACCACGAACTCGCGGATCGCCTCCATTCCGAGGTCCTCCCAGGCGAGGATGCGGGCCTCGCGCACCGCGCGGGCCACCAGCACCGCGGCGCCGCCGACGGCGACGAGGTAACTCGCGCCATGGCGGGCGATGGAGTCGACAGTGGCCGCCCCGCGCTCGGCCTTGCCGATCATCGCCAGCACGCCCTGGTCGAGCATGATGTCGGTGAAGCCGTCCATGCGGGTGGCGGTGGTGGGGCCGGCGGGGCCGACGACCTCGTCGCCCACCGGGTCCACCGGGCCCACATAGTAGATCGCCCGGCCCCGGAGGGAGACGGGCAGCGCCTCGCCCTTCGCCAGCGTCTCGGCGATGCGCTTGTGGGCGGCGTCGCGGCCCGTCAGCAGGCGGCCCGACAGCAGCAGGGTCTCGCCGATCGTCCAGCCCGCCACCTCCTCCCGGGTCAGCGTGTCGAGGTTCACCCGGCGCGGCGCGTCGGCGCCGGCGGCGACGGTCGTGATCTCGGGGAAGGACGAAAGCGGCGGCGGCGCCAGGGTCACCGCGCCCTCCCCGGTCAGCACCAGGTGGGCGTGGCGGTTGGCGGCGCATTGCGGGATCAGCGCCACGGGCTTGGAGGCGGCGTGGGTGGGATAGGTCGCCACCTTCACGTCCACCACCGTCGCGAGGCCGCCGAGCCCCTGCGCCCCGATCCCCAGTCCGTTGATCCGGTGGTAGAGGTCGAGGCGCATCTCCTCGATCCGGCTCGAGGGCCCCTCGCGCAGCAGTCGGCCCATGTCGATGGGATCGAGGGCGGCCCGCTTGCCCAGCAGCATTGCCTTCTCGGCGCTGCCGCCCACGCCGATGGAGATCACGCCCGGCGGGCACCAGCCGGCGCCGAGGCCCGCCACCGTCTCGACCACCCAGTCCTCGACCGAGGCGGCGGGGTTCAGGACGGTGAAGCGGGCCTTGTTCTCCGACCCTCCGCCCTTGGCGGCGACGATCAGCTCCAGCGTCTCGCCTGTGGTCAGCTCGACATGGGTGACGGCGGGGGTGTTGTCGCGGGTGTTGGTGCGCTCGAACAGCGGATCGCGCACCATCGAGGCGCGCAGCGGGTTGCCGGCGTCGAGATAGGCGAGCCGCGTCGCCTCGTTGATCAGGGCGTCCAGCGGCCGGTCGCCGGCGATCCGCGCGCCCTGGCCCAGTTTCGCGAACACCGTGACCATGCCGGTGTCCTGGCAGATCGGGCGGCGGCCGAGGGCGGCCAGCCGCGCGCTCTCCAGGATCTGGCCGATGGCGTTCTTCGCGGGGGGGCTTTCCTCGGCATGCCAGGCCTCGACCAGCCGCTCGAGGTAGTCGGGGGCGTGGTAGATCGAGATGTACTGCAGCGCCGCGCGCACGCTTTCCACGATGTCGTCGGGGCGGATCACACTCATCGGTTCGGTCCTGGCTGGGCGGCTGGGGGTCCTGTCTGCACCCGAAGGCCCGGCTGCGGCAACCGCCTGGAGGTCTGGCTCGACGGTTTGGTTTGACGGCGGGGAAGTCGATTGTTCTAATGTCATAACCTTATAACGATTCGGCGGCGACAGGCCCCCGGACGCTCCAGGGAGGAGACCATGAAGGTGACGAGAACGCTGGCCGGCGCCGCGGCGCTGGCCTGGGCGGGGCTGTTCGCCGCCGTCCCCGCGCAGGCCGAAGAGATCGTGGTCACGCACTACGGCTCGTTGATGTACGGCGCGCCCTATGCCGTCGCGATGGAGAAGGGGTACTTCGAGGAAGCCGGCGTCGACGTGACCGGCGTGCTGACCTCGAAGGGCGGCGGCACCTCGGTGCGCAACATGATGGCCGGCGAGACGCCGTTCGCCGAGGTGGCCCTGCCGGCCGCGATCTCGGCGATCAAGGAAGGCTTCCCGATCCGCATCGTGATGATGGGGACCTCGGGGTCCTCGGCCCACCTGGTCACCCGTCCCGGCGAGAAACTGGAGAATGTCGAGGATCTGAAGGGCAAACGCCTGGTGTTCTCGCGGCCCAAGTCGGTGTCCGAGGCGATCTTCCTCGGCATTCTCGACAACGCCGGGCTGACGCCGGACGACGTCGAGATGGTCGCGATCGGCGGCTTCTCGGCCGGGCTGACGGCGCTGGAGCATAACGAGATCGACGTCGCCATCATCCCCGAGCCGATCTTCACCCGCAAGCAGGCCGACGGGACCTCCTACCAGAAGCTGAGCTGGATGAACGACCTGATCCCCTACTCGGCCTCGACCGTGGGGATCGCCACCGACGAGATGCTGGCCGAGCGGCCCGAGGACGTGCGCGCCATCATCGCCGTGCGCGCCCGCGCGGTGCAGTTCATCTACGACAACCCCGACGAGGCCGCGGAGCTGATCGCCAAGGCCTACGGGATGGACACGCAGACCATCGCCACCGCCATGGCCAACATCCGCGAGATGACGCCCGAGTGGTGGAAGCCCGGCGCCTTCGACTATGCCGCGATGGACGGCATGGCCAAGATGATGGCCGCCGTCGGCCTGGTGGAGCTGCCGCTCGACTGGACGCAGTATGTCGACGACAGCCTGCTTGACGGAAAGGCGATCCAGTGAGCGCGACGATGCTCGCCGAGGTCGCCCCGCCCCCGCCCCAGGCGGGGGCGGCGGAGGCCGTCCATGCGCGGCTGCGGGGCGTGACGCGGGTCTATCCCGGCCGCTCCGGCGGGCCGGACGTGCACGCGCTGGGGCCCATCGACCTGGACCTGAAGCAGGGGGAGTTCTTCTCGGTCGTGGGCCCCTCGGGCTGCGGGAAGTCGACCCTGCTGGACGTGTTGGCGGGGCTGGCGCCGCCCACCGAGGGCACGGTTGAGTTCGAGGGGAACCGCATCGCCGGCGACGTGCCCGACGGGGTCGGGGTGGTGTTCCAGGAGGACGCGAGCTTCCCCTGGCTCTCGGTCGAGGACAACGTCGCCTTCGGTCTGCGCCGCGCGGGCGTCGAGGCCGGAGAGACCCGGCGAAGGGTCGATTTCGCCATCGGCTTCATGGGGTTGCGCGATTTCCGCAACGCCTATCCCAGCCAGCTTTCGGGCGGCATGCGCCAGCGGGTGTGCATCGCCCGCACCCTGGTGATGCAGCCGCGGCTGATCCTGCTCGACGAGCCGTTCGGCGCGCTCGACCAGCAGACCCGCCTGCTGATGGGCGACGAGCTCTTGCGTCTGTGGCGCGAGACCGGCGCCACGGTGATGCTGATCACTCACGCGCTGGACGAGGCGAACCTGCTTTCGGACCGCATCGGGGTGATGTCGGCCCGCCCCGGCCGCTTCATCGAGATCGTGGAGACCGGCTGGGACCGCGAGCGCGACTCGAGCCTCGCGGAGAGGGCCGAGTTCGGCGCCGTCACCTCGCGCCTGTGGACGCTGCTGCGCGGGGAATCCCTGCGCGCGATGGGGCAGGGGGCCGAGGCGCCCGTGGGGGCCGCGCGATGACCCCCGCCGCGATCCTGCGCACCACGGTGATCGTGGGGGCCGTCGCCGCGCTCGAGATCGCTTGCCGGACCGGCGCGATCCCGCCGACGATGGTCGTCGCGCCCTCGGCGATGCTGGCCGGCGCGATCGAGGCGCTGGGCGACCCCGAGTTCTGGCGCCACTTCGGCGTGACGGTCGAGGCGGTGGCCATCGCCATGGCGCTGGCGATCGTGGGCGGCTTCTGCGTGGGCTTCGCGCTGACCCGGATCCCGCCGCTCAGGCGCGCGGTGTCGCCGTTCCTCGCCTCCTACTACTCGATCCCGCACATCGCCTTCTATCCGCTGCTGATCGTGGTCTTCGGACTGGGGCGCACGCCGCTGATCGTGCTGGCGACGCTGTTTGCCATGGTCGCGATGATCCTGGCGACGATGGCGGGGCTCGACCGGGTGCCCTCGGTGCTGGCGCGCACGGCGCGGGTGCACCGGCTGTCGCTGGCCTCCGAGATCTGGCGGGTGCGCCTGCCGGCGGCGGCGCCGCACATCCTCTCGGGGCTGAAGCTGGCGGTGGCCTATTCCTTCATCGGCGTCATCGCCGGCGAGTTCATCATGTCGACCGAGGGCATCGGGCACGAGATCGCCTACGCCTACGACAACTTCAACAACCGGCGCATGTACGCGCTGATCCTGATCGTCCTGGCGCTGGTGACGACGTTCAACATGACCGTCTTCGCCTGGGAGCGCCGGATGCTGAAACGGAGGGGCCTGTGACCGCCGCCGCAGAACCCGTCGCCGCGTCTGCGCGGCCTGTGCTGGCAGCCCTGGGGGCCCTGCGGGGGCCCGCGGTGGTGACCCTGGCGATCCTGGTGCTCTGGCAGCTCGCCCACGAGCTGGCCGGCGACGTGGCGATCACCGCGCCCGCGCCGACGCTGGCCCACATGGTCGAGATGGTCGGGCAGGCTCGCTTCCTGCCCCATCTCGCCGAGACCGCCATGGCCTTCGGGCAGGCGCTGCTGATCGCCTGGATGGGGGGCGTGCTGATCGGCCTGGGGCTGGGCGGCTCGCGCCTCGCCGGAGAGGCGGCCGAGCCGGTGCTGGTGACGCTCTACTCGATCCCCAAGGTGACGCTCTATCCGGTGATCCTGCTGCTGTTCGGGCTGGGGATGCAGGCCAAGGTCGCCTTCGGGGCGTTCCACGGCATCATTCCGGTGGCGCTGTTCACCCTGAACGCGGTGCGCAACATCCCCGCGGTCCAGATCCGCACCGCCCGCGCCCTGCGCCTGAGCCCGGCCCAGCGCGCCCGCCACGTGCTGCTGCCCGCGGCCCTGCCGGAGGTCTTTGCGGGGCTGCGGCTGGGCTTCTCGCTGACGCTTCTGGGCTCGATGCTGGGGGAGCTGTTCGCCTCGCAGCGGGGCCTGGGGTTCCTCTTGATGAAGGCCATCGACCTGCATGACGTCGAGACGATCCTGGCGGTCGCGGTCCTGATCTCGATCTTCGCGGTCGCCGCCAACATGGGGCTGCTGGCCATCGACCGGCGCCTGCGCCGGGGCGTGGCGCCCGCGGGGCACGGCGCATGAGCGGAGAGACGATCCTCGACCGCGGGCAGGGCGCGCCGCTGCACCATCAGCTGTATCTGGTGCTGGCCGACGCGATCTCCTCGGGCCGCTATGCCGAGGGGGACGCCCTGCCGACCGAGGAGAAGCTGACCGAGCTCTACGGCGTCTCGCGCATCACGGTGCGGCGGGCCATGGCCTCGCTGCATGAGCAGGGGCTGGTCGAGCGGGGGGCCGGGCGGCGCACGCGGGTGCGGGGGCTGGGCTATCCGCTGAACGCATCGGGCGGGTCCATCGTCGACAACATCATCGCCATGGGCGCCGAGACCGTCGCGAAGGTGCTGGAGTTCGACTACGTCGAGGCCCGCGGCTTTGCGGCCAAGCGCCTGTGGCGGGGGGCCGAGGCCCCGGTCCAGCGCGCCGTGCGCGTGCGCTTTCAGGACGGGGCGCCCTTCGGGGTGCTGACCTCGTTCGTGCCCGAGGCGCTGGGCCGGACCTGGACCGAGACCGAACTGGGCGAGCAGCCCCTCCACGCCCTGCTGGCCCGCGCGGGGGCCGAGGTCACCGCCACCCGGCAGCTGGTCTCGGCCGCGCTGGCCGATCCGCTGTCGGCCTCGCGGCTGGGGGTGCCGGTGGGCGCCGCCCTGATCGACCTGCGCTGCCTGATGATCGCGCGCGACGGGCGGGCGGTCGAATACCTCGAGATGCTGGCCCCGCCCGACCGGATGCTCCTGCGCTACGACCTCGGCCTCGACATGCTGGACGCGCCGGAAACCCCGGCCAGAGATTTCAAGGAGCCCAAGTCATGACCCCAGCCGCGACCCATGCCGCGACCCTCCGCGCCCTGCTGGCAAAGGGCGAGATGCTCGTCGCCCCCGGCGCCATCGACGGGATCACCGCCCGCATGGTCGCCGCCGCGGGCTTTCCGGCGGTCTACATGACCGGGGCCGGCACCTCGATGGCGCTGGGCTACCCGGACTACGGGCTGATCACGATGACCGAGATGGTGGCCAACGCCCGGCGCATCGTCGACGCCTCGGACCTGCCGCTGATCTCGGACGCCGACACCGGCTATGGCAACGAACTGAACGTCTGGCGCACGGTGCAGGAGTTCGAGAGGGCGGGCGTCGCCGCGATCCACATCGAGGACCAGGCGTTTCCGAAGAAGTGCGGCCACCTTGACGACAAGGAGCTGGCGAGCCGCGAGGATTTCGCCGCCAAGATCCGCGCCGCCGCCGCCGCGCGCACGTCGCCCGACTTCGTCATCGTGGCGCGCACCGACGCCCGCGGCCCGGCGGGGTTTGAGGAGGCCATCGCGCGGGGCAACCTCGCCCGCGCCGCCGGCGCCGACCTGATCTTCGTCGAGGCGCCCCAGACCATGGACGAGGTGCGCGAGATCCCCCGCCGGATCGAGGGCCCCTGCCTTCTGAACATGGTCCGCGGCGGCAAGAGCCCCGATGTCCCCATCGCCGACGCGCGGGCGCTGGGCTACGCCGTCTCGATCGTCCCGGGCCTGCTGCTGCGCGGCATCTTCGAGGCCTGCGACACCCTGCTGCGGGATCTCGCGGAGGAGCGGTTCCCGCCCAACCGCTCCTCCCCCGGCGCGCTGTTCGCGAAGTTCGACGCGGCCGAGTGGGACCGCCGCCGCACCGCCTTCCGCGACCCCGCCGACGCCGGCGCGCGCGCCGCGGCCGAGTGAGCGCCGCTCGATCACGGCGCGCGACGCGCCAGGGAGGATCCCCCCAATGACCGCCCGCCCCGCGCCTCCGCGCACCCTTTTCGACCGCATCTGGGACAGCCACGCGGTGGTCGAGCGCGATGACGGCTACACGCTGCTGTATATCGACCGGCACCTGATGCACGACGGCTCCGGCGGCTGTTTCGCCAAGCTGCATGAGCGGGGGCTGCCGCTGCGGCGGCCCGACCGCTCGTTCGGGACGCCCGACCATTTCGTCGCCTCGGGGCCGGAGGCGCTGGCGCCCCTGCGCCGCAAGGCGCTGGAGACGATGACCGCCAACGCCGCCCGCCACGGCTTCACGATGTTCGATCTCGGCGACGCGCGGCAGGGGATCGCCCATGTGGTCGGGCCCGAGCAGGGGGTGACCCAGCCCGGCCTGACCCTGGTCTGCGGGGACAGCCACACCTCGACCCACGGGGCGCTGGGGGCGCTGGCCTTCGGCGTCGGCCAGTCCGAGGTCGCCCACGTGATGGCCACGCAATGCCTGTGGCAGCGCCGCCCGAAGACCATGCGCGTCACCTTCGACGGGCTCGCGCCTGCGGGGGTGAGCGCCAAGGACCTGGCGCTGGCGATGATCGCGGCCATCGGCGCCGGCGGCGGCGCGGGCCACGTCATCGAATACGCCGGCGAGGCGGTGCGGGCGCTGAGCGTCGAGGGCCGCCTGACCCTGTGCAACATGTCCATCGAGGCCGGCGCCCGCGCCGGCATGGTCGCCCCCGACGAGACCGCCTTCGCCTATCTCGCAGGCCGCCCCTACGCGCCGCAGGGCGCCGACTGGGACCGGGCGCTGGCCCACTGGCGCGCGCTGCCCTCCGATCCCGACGCCGTCTTCGACCGGGAGGCGCGGCTCGACGCCTCGACCCTCGCGCCGATGGTCACCTGGGGCGTCAGCCCCGAGGAGGCGAGCCCGGTCGACGGCCGCGTGCCCGACCCCGCCGCCGCCCCCGACGCCGCCTCGCGCGAGGGGCTGGCCCGCACCCTGGACTACATGGGCCTGACCCCGGGCGCTGCGATCGAGGGGATCGAGGTGGACCGCGTCTTCATCGGCTCGTGCACAAACAGCCGCATCGAGGATCTGCGCGAGGCCGCCCGCGTGCTGCGCGGCCGCAAGACCGCGCGCCCGGCCTGGGTGGTTCCCGGCTCGGGCCTGGTCAAGGCGCAGGCCGAGGCCGAGGGACTGGACGCCGTGTTCCGCCAGGCGGGGGTCGAGTGGCGCGAGCCCGGCTGCTCGATGTGCGTGGGCATGAACGGCGACGTCGGCCGGCCGGGAGAGCGGATCGCCTCGACCACCAACCGCAACTTTCAGGGACGGCAGGGGCAGCGCGTGCGCACCCACCTCGTCAGCCCCGCCATGGCCGCGGCCGCGGCGGTCGAGGGCCGCTTCGCCGACGTCCGCCGGATGCTGTGAGGAGACACGCCATGGAGCCCTTCGTCGCCCTGCGCGCCCCCGCCCTGCCGCTGCCGCTCGCCAATGTGGACACCGACCAGATCATCCCGGCGCGCTTCCTCGCCCGCCCGCGGGAGGAGCAGGTGGCCGCCTGCTTCCACGATCTGCGGCTGGATGCCGACGGCGCGCCGCGCGCCGGCTTTCCGATGAACCGGCCGGCGTTCTCCGGCGCCCGGATCCTGGTCGCCCGGCGCAACTTCGGCTGCGGCTCGTCGCGGGAGTCGGCGGTCACCACGCTGATCGACAACGGCTTTCGCGCCTTCGTCGCCCCCAGCTTCGGCGACATCTTCTTCAACAACTGCTTCCAGAACGGCGCCCTGCCGGTGCGCCTGCCCGAGGCCCGGATCGAGGCGCTTCTGGCCGCTCTGGAGGCCGAGCCGGGCGCCGAGATCGCCATCGACCTGGAGGCGGGCGCCCTGACCGGTCCCGACGGCGCCGTGGATCGCTTCGAGGTTGACGGCTTCCGCCGCGACTGCCTGCTGCGCGGGGTCGACGTGGTGGACCTGACGCTGGGCCACGCCGCCGAGATCGCCGCCTTCGAGGCCCGTCAGGCGCGGGAGCTGGGCTGGCTCGACCGCCTGCCCTGAGCGCGGCTCGGGCCGACGGTCTGACCTGAGCCCCCCTCGGCTCGGGGGGCTCAGCTCGGGGGGGCGGTGCTGTCGCGCACCACCAGCTCGACCTCGACCATGCCTTCGATCCCCTCGCCGGTTCCGCCGCCGATCAGGTCCAGCAGCAGGCCGGCCGCGCGCTCTCCGATCAGGGTCCGGGGCTGGCGGATGGTGGTGAGCGCCGGGGAGAGGTGGGCGCAGACCTCGATGTTGTCGAAGCCCACCACCGAGACGTCGCGCGGCGCCTGCGCCCCGATCCGCCGCAGGGCGCCGAGGAAGCCCACCGCCATCTCGTCCGAGGCGAAGAACAGGGCGGTGGGGCGGTCGGGGGCGGCGGCCCAGCGCTCGGCCGCCAGCGCGCCGCTGTCCATCGAGAAGTCGCCCTCGAAGATCCAGCTGTCGCGCGCCTCCAGCCCGCGTCGGGCCATGGCCGCGCGCCAGCCGTCCTTGCGGGTGCGGGCCAGCACGTTGGTGCGCGGTCCCGTGACATGGCCGATCCGGCGGTGGCCGAGGTCGGCAAGATGGTCCACCGCCAGCGCCGCGCCATGG
>TARA_R110000751_G_scaffold108516_1_pt1 | contig 13871 bp, 12 predicted proteins | sample TARA_R110000751 | Tara Oceans TARA_R110000751 (sample SAMEA4398001) | marine metagenome | biome: Polar Biome; feature: [MES] marine water layer (ENVO:01000295) within the mesopelagic zone...; material: water (ENVO:00002006), including particulate matter (ENVO:01000060) such... | reverse complement strand
TACATTTTATGATTGTCAGCATTTGGCAAATATAAGTTTGGAGGTGAATTCTCCTGAAAATATCCACAAGGAATTTATTGATGGGGGAGTAGAAACTGCGGTTGCCCATTTGCTTAAAGTGGAAACGGAGCCCAGCCATTATTTAACTTTTGGTATTGGTGGTTGTATAGCCTGGAAGGCAGCTCTTAAAGGCTTGCCCCTAAAATCGCTATATACCATTTCCAGTACAAGATTGCGTTTTGAGAGCGAGAGGCCGACAGCAGCGAGTATTCAACTGCTTTATGGACAAAATGATGAGTTTAAGCCTTCAACTACGTGGTCTGGCCAAATTGGAGTAGAGGTTGAAGTTGTAAAGGGTTTTGGGCATGAACTCTATACCGATGAGAAAATGATCAGTAAGGTTTGTCAAGACTTATTGGCCAAGGTTATGCAAAAACAGTTTGTGGCATAACATCTGGGTTTTCAGCTTATAATTAGAAAAACAACATATAGGTTTTATAAAAGTTAAAAGCAGTCTCTTAAGAGACTGCTTTTAACTTTTTAATAGTTTCAAAGGATAATTTCTCTTCGGCATAAGGTTTTGTTACCTTAAATTCCGATTCGTTCGTACTTGGGAATTCGAACATGGCATCGGTGAAAATTGCTTCGCAAAGTGATCGCAATCCCCTTGCCCCCAATTTATATTCTATGGCCTTGTCCACAATATAATCCAACGCCTGTTCCGTAATCTTAAAGGAAATTCCATCCATCTTGAACAATTTTTCATATTGTTTAATTATGGCGTTTTTGGGCTCTGTTAAAATTGCCCTTAAGGTTTCCTTGTCCAATGGATTCATGTGGGTGAGTACCGGTAGTCTACCAATAATCTCGGGTATTAATCCAAAATCCTTTAAATCCTTAGGTACAATGTATTGTAAAATATTTTCGTTGTCTACCTTTTCTTCAGCTTTGGATGCACTATAGCCTACCGCCTGCATGTTCAGCCTTTTGGTAATGTGCCTTTCAATGCCGTCAAAGGCACCTCCGGCAATGAACAAAATATTTTCTGTGTTTACTTCTATAAATTTTTGATCTGGGTGCTTTCTGCCTCCTTTGGGCGGTACGTTTACCACGGTCCCCTCCAATAGTTTAAGAAGTCCTTGCTGAACACCTTCCCCGGATACATCGCGAGTAATTGAAGGATTGTCGCTCTTACGTGCAATTTTATCAATTTCATCTATAAAGACGATACCGCGTTCTGCCTTTTCCAAATTGTAATCTGCCGCCTGCAGTAAGCGGGTAAGTATACTTTCTACATCCTCCCCAACATAACCGGCTTCCGTTAGTACGGTAGCATCAACAATGGCCAAAGGAACATTTAGCATCTTGGCAATGGTTTTTGCCATAAGGGTCTTACCCGTCCCGGTTTGGCCTACCATGACAATATTACTCTTTTGGATTTCTATATCGTCTTCCTTGCTTTTTGGTTGTAGAAGTCTTTTGTAGTGGTTGTACACGGCAACCGACATTACTTTTTTGGTGCGATCTTGACCAATTATAAAGGTGTCCAAAAATTCCTTTATTTCCAAAGGTTTTTTCAACGTTAATTCGGAGGAAAGGTCATTGTTTTTGGTCTGCTTTGATTCTTCGGCCACAATACCGTGTGCCTGCTCTATACAACGATCACATATATGCGCATCAAGACCTGCAATCAATAAATTGGTTTCCGGTTTCTTTCTACCACAAAAAGAGCATTCTAAATTTTCTTTTGCCATATCATTTTATCACTTTCAATAATAGTAACGAAATAATCCAAACTTTGGTGCATCCGTGTAGAATGTAACCTGGATTTTTCGATCCTTTTAGTCGTCACTAGTCTTTATCCCTTACCAAGATTTCATCGATCATTCCATAATCCTTGGCTTCATTTGCTTTCATCCAGTAATCCCTATCACTATCGTCACTTACTTTTTCAAGGGGTTGTCCGGAATGTTGTGCAATTATTTGGTACAATTCATCTTTAAGTTTTAGAATCTCCCTGGCCGTAATTTCAATATCACTGGCCTGTCCCTGTGCTCCGCCAAGTGGTTGATGTATCATTACCCTGGAATGGGTCAATCCACTGCGCTTTCCTTTTTCTCCTGCACATAGGAGTACGGCTCCCATAGAGGCAGCCATTCCTGTACATATGGTGGCCACATCTGGTTTTATGAACTGCATGGTGTCATAAATTCCCAAACCGGCATAAACACTTCCACCTGGGGAATTGATATATATCTGTATGTCCTTGGATGCATCGGTGCTTTCCAAAAATAATAACTGTGCTTGTACTATATTGGCAACTTGGTCATTGATCCCTGTTCCGAGAAAAATGATCCGGTCCATCATTAATCGCGAAAAAACATCCATTGCCACTGCATTTAGCTGTCTTTCTTCAATAATGTTGGGAGTAAGGTTGGTGGGGTACATACTACTTAAAATAGTATCGTAATACATGCTATTTATTCCCTGATGTTTAATAGCATAGTTTTTGAATTCTTTCCCGTAATCCATATTTTAATCAATAGTTTTATAAGATAAAAAAAGTGTCGAAAATCAACTCTTCGACACTGTAAATATACTTATTTTTAGTGAAACTTTATTTTATTGGCTCCTATAGCAGCGTATTTAAAATGTAAGGTTCAACTAATTTGAATTACCCGTATACTTCCTTAACAAAGTCTTCGTAAGTAACTTCTTTCGTTTTTAAATTTGCCTTTTCTTTATAAAGAGTCAAAAGCTTTTGGCTCATCAATTGTTCTGAAAGGCGTTTTACCTCCTCCTGGTTGGAAAGTACCCTTGCGGCAATATTGTCCAACTCCTCTTCTTTGGGGTTCAACTGGCCAAATTGTGCCATTTGCTGCTTAATAAAACCTTTTGCAAATTCCTTTAGCTCATCAAACTGAATCTGAATGCCGTTTTCTTGAATAATCTTGCCTTCTATTAGTTGATAGCGCAGGCCTTTCTCCGATTTTTCAAATTCTTCGTTCGCTTCTTCTTCGGTCAATTGTTTTTCCCCGGTCATCTGAATCCACTTGGTCAAAAATTCCGTAGGAAGATCAAATTTGACGGTGTCTATAAAATGTTCGGTTACATCATTTAATAATTTCTGATCGGATTGTTGCTCAAATTGCTTTTCAGAATCTTCCTTGATTCGTTCTTTAAGCTCTTTTTCAGAGGTAACAACATCCTTCCCAAATAACTTGTCGAAAAGCTCTTGGTCTAATTTTGCTGGTTCCTTTTCGTTAATTTCCTCAATGGTGAAAGTAACTTCGATATCCAGTTTTTCTGATTTCTCACCATCGATACCCAAAGTGCTGCCCAATAAATAATCTTCTTTGAACAATCCCTTTGTTTTTAAGGTAACCACATCGCCCACTTTTTTGCCCAATAGGCTGTCAAGTGCTTTTTTGCTTTTTATTTTTTCGATCTCGATTACCGTCTTATTGTCTATTTCCTCTGCTTCGTTCTTGAAAACACCGTTTACATCATCCTTCTTCCCAATTTCCGTCTTGCTGATCAATTTCCCGTATTGTTTTTGGATACGTTCCACTTGCTCATCGATCATTTTTTTGTCAGCAATAATTTTGTAGTGCGTTATGGCTTTTTTCGACTTAAGGTCCACATTGAAATTAGGGGCAAGTCCCAATTCAAATTCGAATGCAAATTCTTCGGAATCCCAATTAAAGTTATCCTGTTGTTTTGGAAGTGGATTTCCTAGAACATCAAGCTTTTCTTCTGTAAGATATTTGTTGAGATTGTCTTGTAACAGTTTGTTTACCTCATCTACCAAAACGGCTTTTCCGTATTGTTTCTTGATCAATCCCATAGGCACCTGACCTTTTCTGAAACCTGGTATGTTTGCCTGTTTTCTGTAGTCCTTTAATATTGTTTCTACCTTATCGAAATAATCGTCCTTGGTTACCGCAACTTTTACTACTGCATTTAATTCGTCAATCTGCTCTTTAGTGATGTTCATTTCTATATCTAATTTTACTAAAATAAAATGGGATGCAAAAGTAGTACATTTTCTAATCTCCAACAAGTTTTTAAATTACTGAATGTCAAAAAGGTACCCTAGATATTTTTGTCGTCATTTAGAAATGAATAAAATATAGATTGCAGAAAGGAAAGCAAAAGGCTAAAAAGTAGCGCCCACCAAATATTATTTACCTGAAAGCCATCAATAAAGTAGTCGGCCAAAAGGATAATTATAGCGTTGATTATAAGCAGGAACAACCCTAAGGTAAGTATGGTAACGGGCAAGGTTAGGATGATCAGGATGGGTTTTACAATAAAATTCAGCAAACTTAGAACAATGGCTACTATAATGGCCGTGGTATAAGAGTCCACACCCACCCCGGGTAATATTTTTGCTAAAATAACAACTGCAACGGCACTCAGGAGAATTCTTAAAATCAGGTTCATGGTTTGCTTTCTTTTAGTTTATGGAATGTTTGATGAATGATATAATCCCCTTAAAAGTAAACATTTATTTTATTAGTGTAACTCAATTTTGAGAAGTCAGTAAGACGCACTGAAAATTGCAAGTTGCTCTAATCCCGCCTTTTTCGGCGGGATCTAGGTTCAATACCTCAATCCTTGGGTCGATTCCTATTATTGGGTTCAGGGCCTGCCTTTGGCGGACAGACAGGCTTGCCCTTAGGTTTAATACCTTTTATCTATCAAGAGGATATTTTCCTTTGTCTTTAAGATTGGACATTGAACCTGCCAAAGGTTTTCGTTACGAATAAAGAAAGTGACTATTTGATAAATTGGATGGATTTTTCGTAAAACTGGCTTGGATTCTCGGCGTGAAGCCAATGCCCGGCCTTTTCTATTGTTTCAACCGTGGCCATTGGAAAATGCCTTTTTATAACAGCTAAATCATCTTGGGTTATATACTCCGATCGGTCTCCCCTTAAAAAAAGTGTTGGCCCGTTGTAGGTATCGGTAGACCCGATATTTTCGCCAATTTCCTCCATTTTTCCACTTAAAACTTCAAGATTGAAGCGAAAACCTAATACTCCCTTTTCTTCCCAATACAAATTCTTCAACAAAAACTGACGGATCCCAACATTTTTGATGTATGTGGACAATTGTTCATCTGCGTCATTTCTTGAGCTTATATTTTTAATATCCAATGAATTGAGTCCGTTTATAATATCTTGATGATGGGGCGGGTAAAATTTGGGGGCAATATCGGCCACAATGAGTTTTCTTGTAAATTGGGGATAGCGACAGGCAAAAAGCATGGCGGTTTTTCCTCCCATGGAGTGGCCAAGTATAGTGGCCTGGCCCAAATGATGGTAGTCCATGTATTGTTTTACATCCTCGGCCAACAAATCATAATTGAACTCGGAGGAATGAAAGCTTTTTCCGTGGTTGCGCAAATCCAGAAGGTGTACTTCAAAGCCTTCTTCAGCATATTTGGACCCCATGGATTTCCAATTGTCGGACATACCCAAAAAACCATGTAGGATGATAATAGGTTGTCCTTCCCCTAAAATGTTGGAATGCAATACCGGCATTATTTTAGTTTGTTTAGGTACATATTAATTACATTTTCCAGGCCTAGATACAAGGATTCGCATATAAGGGCATGACCAATGGAAACTTCTAGCAGGTGGGGTACGTTTTCTTTGAAATATTTTATATTGTCCAAACTAAGGTCGTGTCCTGCATTTATGCCCAAGCCTAATTGGTGGGCCGCTTTTGCAGCTTCGGTAAAAGCTAAAACCCCCTTCTTGTTTCCTTTGGCATATTCGTGGGCATAGCTTTCGGTATAAAGTTCAATGCGGTCGGTTCCTGTCAATGCGGCACCTTGGACCATTTCGATATTGGCGTCCACAAAAATAGAAGTCCTTATACCATTGCTTTTGAATGTTGATATTACCTCTTTTAGAAATTCCTTATGTTTTACAGTGTCCCATCCAGCGTTGGACGTAATGGCATCTACGGCATCGGGGACAAGGGTGACTTGTGTGGGTTTTACCTCCAATACCAAATCCATAAAGGATTGAATGGGGTTTCCTTCTATATTGAATTCGGTGCGCACCAATTTCTTTAAATCCCTTGCATCCTGGTATTTAATATGTCTTTCATCGGGTCTTGGATGTATGGTTATACCTTGTGCCCCGAAATCTTCAATATCTTTGGCTACTTTTAACAGGTCGGGTACGTTTCCTCCGCGCGAATTTCTTAATGTTGCAATTTTATTTACATTAACGCTAAGCTTTGTCATAGGATTTTGGTATGTTTAAAAAGCAAAAATACAAATTAGGCATACCTTTTGCTGATTTTATTATGAAGAATTCGTTTGCAGAGCAAGGTTGTTTCCCTAGTAGAAAATTATAGTTAACTAGGTTTAGTTGGTTTTTGGGGACTTTTGGGTGGAATTGGTTTGGGGTATTCCTAATTTAACCGGATTGTTTTTTAATAGCCCGCAAAAGCTAGGTCTTTTTGAAAATAATACTTAGGAAGATTCGGGTTCTTAGAAATTTTTATTAGTATTTTGCGTTATAATATGAAGTTATGAATATTCAAAACAACATAATTGCCACATTGCCGATTTTTAAAGTGGGTGATCCTTTGAAAAAAGTGATCAAATTCTTTAATGAATCTACCTATTCCCATGTTGCCGTGGTGGAGGGGAATGTTTTTATTGGTGTTTTGGATGAAAATGATCTTGATAATTATGAAAAGGATAAGAAGATAGAGGATTACCGATATACTTTGGAAACCTTTTTTGTCCATAAGGAAACCTCTTGGCTTGATGTCCTGGAAATATTTTCGAAGAACGAGGCGAATCTTTTGCCTGTCTTGGATAATGACGGCCTTGTCTTAGGGTATTATGATCTTATAGATATTGTTGATGAGTTTATAGATACGCCATTTTTTACAGAGCCTGGGGGAATCCTAGTCTTGGCCAAGGGTCTAAAGGATTACTCTTTTAGCGAAATTGCCCAAATTGTGGAAAGTAACAATGTAAAACTGATTGGCGGGTTTATTACGGATATTCGCAATGACGTTATCCAGATCACCATTAAAATTGGGACTACACATTTAAATGAAATTATACAGTCTTTTAGAAGGTATAACTACACTATACTCTACGGAAATAACGACGATCAATTTATTGAGGATTTAAAACAGAGGTCTGATTATTTGGATAAATATCTAAATGTTTAACTCTTATGAAATGAGCCAATTTGAAGAAGGGAAATACCTCCCGATAATGTTGGAGTTTATGTTTATTGGAATTGGCGAATTACACCCGCCTGAATGAAGAAGTCGGGCAGGTCTGACAAATAAAAAAAAGATAATTTTAAACAGATGAAAGTTGCCATTTACGGACTTACCTGCCAGAATAACGTATTGGATTGCATTGTGGAGCTGTTGGACGAACTTCACAAAGAAAATGCCCAAATCTACTTTGAAAAAGGATTTTACAACTTAATCATGGCCAAGCGTAATGTGGGCGAATTTCCCATATTTACCGACTCTAAAGGCCTTGATGCCTGTTTTGATATGTTTGTGAGTTTTGGTGGCGATGGCACCATTTTAAGGGCTACGACCTATGTTCGTGACCTGGGAATACCTATTGTAGGTGTTAATACGGGTAGACTGGGATTTTTGTCCACATTTAGGAAAGAAGATGTGCGCAAGGTGGTAAAAGAATTCGTTTCTGGGGCATATACCATTGTAGAGCGCAGTCTGGTGGAGGTAAGTGTGCAATCCGATATTCCCGAATTTAAGACCTTGAACTTCGCTTTGAATGAGATTACAGTAAGCAGGAAAGATACGACTTCCATGATTACGGTTGAAACGCATTTGAACGATGAATATCTAACTTCCTATTGGGCGGATGGTTTGATAGTGGCAACGCCTACGGGATCTACCGGGTATTCACTTAGCTGTGGTGGGCCTGTTATTGCTCCAACGGCCAAATCCTTGATACTTACTCCTATTGCACCTCATAACCTAAATGCAAGACCCTTGGTAATTTCGGATGATACTGTTATAAGGCTCAAGGTTTCCGGGAGGGAAGAAAGTCATTTGGTGTCTTTGGACTCCAGGATAGCAACCGTGGCCAGTGGCAAGGAGATTTTTATCAAAAAAGCTCCATTTACCATTAAAATGATCGAATATACCTCTGAAAGTTTTCTAAAAACACTACGAAATAAATTATTGTGGGGCGAAGACAAGCGTAATTGATTGTTTTTGCGCGACAATAAAAAGGAACAAAATCTGTTTATCAAGTGAGAACATGAATGTAATAATTTACTAGTCTAAACTACTGAAATTGTTATATTTGCAAACTTTTATAAATAATGAGGTTATTTTTTGCGGCAATTCTTCTTTTCATTTTTAATGAAATAAAGGGACAAACATACGAGATTGGCCTATTTGCGGGTGGTACCAATAATATTGGGGATGTTGGAAGATCCAATTTTATTTTACCTTCGGGTCCTGCTTTTGGTGGTTTGTTTAAATGGAACAAGAGTAAGCGCTATGCCTGGAGGGCCAGTATTATTTATGGAGAATTTACAGCGGATGATTCCAAATCGGACATACCGTCCCGACAACAACGGAATTTTATTATGGACAATAGTGTTCTGGAGGCGTCCGCAGGTTTGGAGTTTAATTTTGTAGAATATAATTTGCATCGGTTGGGGCCGGCATTTACACCTTATCTATATACGGGTGTTACCTATTTTAGATATGGATACCATTATTTTGATGCGGCGCAATTGCAGGATATTGGACAGAAAGATGGCTCTTTTGCCGTGCCTATGACGGTCGGAGCCAAATTAAGGATTAGTCAGTTCTTTATTGTTGGAGCTGAAATAGGGGCCAGATATACCTTTACGGACAATTTGGATGCCAGTAATCCGGAAGGTTCCAATTATGAAGAATTTAGATTTGGAAATATATTTAGTGATGATTGGTATGTGTTCTCCGGGGTTACGTTAACGTATACCTTTGGAAGAAAACCTTGTATGGATTGCTTTCAGTAGTGTTAAAAATAATAGTTTGGAAGAATTAAAGATCAAATCATTGCCGAGACACTTAGCCATAATTATGGATGGTAATGGGAGATGGGCAAAAGAAAAAGGAAAATTAAGGGTTTTTGGCCATGAACAAGGGGTGAAAACCGTTAGGAGAACTGTGGAGGACTGTGCTAGAATGGGGTTGGAGTTTCTTACTTTATACACTTTTTCCACCGAGAATTGGAACAGGCCCAAATTGGAAGTGGATACTTTAATGCGGTTATTGGTTTCTTCGCTTAAAAAGGAATTGAAAACCTTGAATAATAATAATATTAAGTTAAATACCATTGGCAATATAGCTTCCTTGCCAAATAGTGCGCACAAGGAATTGTTGGATGTAATGGAGAAAACTAGTGCCAATACCGGCATGACTTTAACGCTTGCCCTTAGTTATGGGTCTCGGGAAGAGATAAAAAATGCCGTACAACAGATATGTGTCAAAGTTAAAAATAATATAATTTCTCCCGAAAATATTGACGAAACCATTATTAATAACCATCTTTACACGCAAAATTTACCAGACGTAGACTTGTTGATCCGCACCAGTGGAGAGCATAGGATCAGTAATTTCTTACTATGGCAAATTGCATATGCAGAACTGTATTTTATTGATGTATTTTGGCCGGATTTTTCGGAACAGCATTTATTGGAAGCCATTAAAAATTACCAGAACAGAGAACGAAGATTTGGAAAAACTAGCGAACAACTCACCTAGCGACATGAATAGGTTCATGTCCCTTGAACTTTTTATTACACTTTTATTCTTAATTTTTACTACAGCTATCTCTGCACAGGATACTTCCTATGAAGATGGTGAACGGTATATTCTTGGAGGATTGGAAGTTACCGGATTACAAAGTTACAACGAACAGACTGTAAAGACCTACACGGGTTTAAGGATAGGGCAGCCCATTACCGTTCCAGGTGATGAGATAAGCGCCGTCATCAACAAACTATGGGGCTTGGAGCTGTTTACGGATATAAGTTTCTATATTACCAATATTGAAGGTGAGAATGTATTTCTTGAATTAAATATCATAGAAAGGCCAACACTTTCCAATGTAACCGTGTACGGGGTTAAGAAAAGAAAGATAGATGAAATCTTAAAGGATACCGATCTAAAAAAAGGGAAGAAGATAACCGAGAGTTTGATTGCCAATTCCAAGAATTATATCCAGAACAAATACAAGAAGAAAGGATACCTTAATGCCAAGGTTACCATTGCTACTGCAAAGGATACTACAGATGCCAATACACAGGCAATGGTCATTAATGTTAAACAGGGAGATAAGGTTAAGATCAACGATATTGTTTTTGAAGGAAACGAGCAGTTGTCCGACAAACAGCTTAGCAAGGCCTTGAAAAAAACCAAGCAAAGAAAATTCTACCGTTTCTGGAAGAAATCCAAATATATTCAGGAGGATTACAAAAATGATTTGGTTTCCCTTGTGGATAAATATGCCGAAAAGGGTTTTAGGGATGCACGTATTATTTCCGATACCTTTGTTAAGGTTTCTGATGATCTCATCGATCTAAAAATCAAGGTAGAGGAAGGGAACAAGTATTTTTTCGGGGATATAGATTTCGTTGGTAACACGATTTATACGGACCGTCAACTAGGACAAGTTCTGGGAGTTAAAAAAGGGGACACCTATAATGGGGTTCTGTTGCGCGAACGTATTGCGGACGACTCCAAACCGGATGCGCAAGATCTTACCAATTTATATCAAAATAATGGTTATTTGTTCTCCAGTATCAACCCGGTGGAGATTTCGGCAGAGAATGACACCATCAATTTTGAAATTAGAATTATTGAAGGTAAGGAGACTTTTCTAGATCACGTTACCGTAATAGGTAATGACAAGACCAATGACCACGTTATTTTTAGGGAGTTGCGTACTAGACCTGGTCAGCGATATAATAAATCGGACATTATTAGAAGTATCAGGGAATTGGGACAATTGGGATTCTTTGATGCGGAACAGATAAAGCCGGATATCCAAAACCCTGATCCAAATGCAGGAACAGTAGATATAGCCTATAACTTGGTGGAAGCGGGCTCCAGCCAGATCGAGCTCCAAGGGGGTTATGGTGGTGGTGGTTTTATTGGTACATTGGGACTTTCCTTTAGTAACTTCTCTATGAAGAATTTATTTAAAGGGGAAGCTTATAAGCCGGTTCCTATGGGAGATGGGCAAACCTTTGCCCTGCGTTTACAGGCCAGTAGGACCTATAGGGTTTATAGTTTAAATTTCTCTGAGCCATGGTTGGGAGGTAAAAAACCGGTTAGGTTCAATATGTCCTTATCCCGAACCCAACAGTTTTATTATAACCCCTATGTAAGTAGCAAGCCAGATAAAAGCAAGCAGTTTTCCATTACTGGAATTACGGCAGGTTTGGCAAAAAGGGTACAGTGGCCAGATGATTACTTTACCATTTCCCACTCTATAGGATATCAGCTATACAATTTTCAGGATTATAATTTAGGGCTTTTCAATTTTGGAAATGGAAAATCCAACTCTATAGCATACACCCTGGGAATATCTAGAAATGCTATGGATGGGGGGCGTATTTATCCAAGATCGGGATCTAATTTTGAGCTGACGGCCAAGTTTACACCTCCTTTTTCCTTATTCAATAATATAGACTATAAACAACTCAATGAAGATCAAGAAACAGCTGTTGAGGAATTGGATAGTGACGAAATAGAACGAATAGATCAAGAACGCTTTAGGTGGTTGGAATTCTATAAGGTTAACTTTAAGGGTGATTGGTATACTACTTTGGTAGATAAATTGGTTTTGAGAACCAATGCCGAATTTGGATTTTTGGGAAGTTATAACGAAGATGTAGGAAAGGTTCCTTTTGAAAGATTTTATGTTGGTGGCGACGGTATGGGTACTTACACTTTGGATGGTAGGGATGTTATTGCTTTAAGAGGTTATGAGAATCAATCCTTAACACCTTATAGTACGGATCCATTAAGTGGAGGACAAGTACAGGATGGTGGAGTTGTTTATAATAAATATTCCTTGGAGCTAAGATATCCCTTGACCTTAAAACCGTCTGCTTCCATTTATGGGCAGGTATTTTTAGAGGCAGGAAATGCCTTCAACAATTTTCAAGACTTTAATCCGTTTGAGTTAAAAAGATCTGCCGGAGTGGGGCTACGTATTTTTATGCCAGCATTTGGATTATTGGGAATTGATTTTGGATATGGATTTGATCAAGATTATAACCCCAATTCATCAGGACCTAGCGGTTGGCAAACCCACTTCATCATTGGACAACAGTTTTAATATATAGAAATTTGCAATTGTTTTATATGTTAAATGGTTCATTCTAAAATATTTAGTTATTTTGGCACGATATTTTCTATAGTATAAAAAGAAGATAGCATGGGAATTAAATCAAAAGTACTTTTGTTTCTAGTTGTAACTATGTTTGCTGCTACAATTTCGGCTCAAAGGACAATTAGGATAGGTTATGTGGATATGGAATATATCCTGGAGAATGTAGAGGAGTACAGGGAGGCCAATGATCAATTGGCGGCCAAGGTGCAGAAATGGAAATTGGAACTGGATAAGGAGAAGGGGGTAATTGATCAGATGAAGAAGGATTTAATGGCAGAGAAAGTGCTGTTAACGGAGGAATTGATTTCCGAAAGGCAAGAAGAGATCCAAATCTTGGAAAAGGAGATGTTCGATTATCAACAGGATAGATTTGGTCCGGAAGGAGATCTGGTGCTTCAGAAAAGAAGATTGATACAACCAATTCAAGATCAGGTTTTCAATGAGGTGCAGAAAATAGGTGCAAATAAAAAATATGATTTTATTTTTGATAAATCGGCAGATGTTGTAATGTTGTATTCCGAGAAAAGACACGATATTAGCGATCTTGTTTTAAGGGGGATTTCGAGGACTAGAAAAATAAGCGCACCTAGGAATAAGCAGAATGCCAGAAATAGTTTCGAAGATATAGAGGATGAGGATACGGAAGAAATTATTAGTGATGCCATTTTAGAACGTCAGGAGAGGGCAAAGCAGGCGGAAGAGGCAAGGACAAAGACCGCAGAGGAAAACCGGGCAGAGCAGCTCAGGATTCGTGAGGAACGTAAAAAGGCATATGAAGAGAGAAGGAAAAAGTTGTTGGAAGAAAGGGAAGCCAAAAGGAAGAAGGAATTAGAGGAAAGAAGTAACAAAAACGACTCGGAAGAAGAGGAAAGTACAAAGGACGAAGAATAATTAAATTAAGCTTAAACCAAATTACATTTATATAACTAAATCTTTAAATTAACACTCAAACATTAATTAAAATCATGAAACAAATTAAAAAAATAGCAGTAGCCATAGTTTTGTTCGTAGCAGCTACTAGTTTTGTTAATGCACAGGCGAAAATTGCACATATAGATGTACAGAAATTGTTGTCTGAAATGCCGGAGATGAAAGCAGCCGAAGCGGAACTTAAGAAATTACAGGAAACGTATAGGGCGGATATTGAAAGTTCCATGACCGAACTTCAAAATAAGTATACCCAATATAAAAATGAGTCATCTTCAAAGTCTGAAGAGGAAAATCAGAAAAGAGCTTTGGAATTACAAGGTTTTGAGAAAAATATTGGGGAGGCACAACAGACTGCCCAACAAGAATTACAAAAGAAACAAGGAGAACTTTTAGGCCCTATCACCGAAAAGGCCAAAAAGGCAATCGAGTCTGTGGCAGCCGCCCAAGGAATTGACTACGTTATGGATGCTACCCAAGGTAGTGGACTTATCGTAGCCAAAGGGAAAGATATTTTGCC